>ENA-OQKD01000422-OQKD01000422.1-human-gut-metagenome-genome-assembly--contig:-NODE-422-length-11128-cov-3.236251_pt1 | contig 11128 bp, 9 predicted proteins | sample MGYA00242775_ERZ504792 | MGnify/ENA primary metagenome ERZ504792 (study PRJEB26092, sample SAMD00036401) | human gut metagenome | host: Homo sapiens | study: EMG produced TPA metagenomics assembly of...
CTGCCGGATATCATGCCCGGAAGTTTTTTTCAGGATTTCTGCTGGCATTTACTATGTCGCTGGATGATTTTGTAATCACCACTTCACAAAGGACCCGGAATAGATACACTGTCTACAAAATATACAGTGAAGTCAGAAGGGAATCAAACCGGAAATGTACGCACTGTCCACAATCATGTTTCTGACGGTTCTCATTCTGCTTTTTCTTGTCAATATGACCCCAGACGATCCGAAGGTCAAAAAAGCTGCCGTTCATGCGCCTGCCGGAAAATTCCGCAAATTCAGCAGATTTTTCTTTCATCGTTTCGCTCCTGCCGCAATCATGCTTGTCATCGTTATCGGCGGGTTCGTATATGGTTCTTCCTCCGGAAATATGTCCGGCGAAAAAGTCATTGTATACAACTGGGGAGACTATATTGATCCTGAAATTATTACGATGTTTGAAGACGAGACCGGAATCGACGTTGTATATGAAGAATATGAAACAAATGAAATCATGTACCCGAAAGTGCAGTCCGGCGCGATTGCTTATGACGTCGTCTGTCCTTCTGACTATATGGTGCAAAGAATGATCGAAAACGATCTGCTTGCCGAGATTAATTATGAAAATGTACCGAATTTAAAATATATTGATGATATTTATATGGAAATGTCAAAACAATATGACCCGGAAAACAAATACTCCGTTCCGTATCTTTGGGGAACGGTCGGAATACTTTATAACAAGAAAATGGTGGACGAACCTGTAGACAGCTGGAATATTTTATGGGATGAAAAGTATACGGACAGCATCCTCATGCAAGACAGTGTAAGAGACGCTTTTGCCGTTGCTTTAAAAATCACTCGGATATTCTTTGAACTCAACAGATCTTGATGAATTAGAAGCCGCCAAAAAGCTTCTCATCAAACAAAAACCTCTTGTTCAGGCCTATGTCATCGATCAGGTTCGGGATAAAATGATCGGAAACGAAGCTGCACTCGGCGTTATTTATTCGGGAGAAGCACTTTATTGCCAAAAGGAAAATCCCGATCTGGAGTATGTGATTCCGAAAGAGGGATCGAACTTGTGGATTGACGCTCTCGTCATTCCGAAAAATGCACAAAACAAAAAGAACGCAGAGGCGTTTATCAACTACCTCTGCCGTCCTGATATTGCAAAAATGAATTTTGATTATATTACATATTCTATTCCCAACTCAGCAGGAAGAGAACTGATTGAAGACGAATCAATGCGCGAAAGCAACATTGCATTCCCCGATATCTCCCAACTTAAAAATTGCGAGACGTTTAATTTCCTCGGAGACGAAAACGAAATCATCTATAATCAACTGTGGCGGGAAATAAAATCAAAATGATCCGCCATCTATAAACGGAAGCATCCACCGCCGACAAACTCTCTTAACAGAGAGTTTGTCGGTATAAATTCACTTCCGATCCCAACAAAGTAATCAAAAAACTTAAGAAGCCTTTTTGCTTCAATAAATTCTTTTGAATCTTTATCCACCGCAAAAAGAAGCGGTTCCACATATTGCTTCAGCACTGCCAGTTCATAGATCAAAGAAGAATTAAACATCACATCCGCTTCTTCCTGAAACGGAAATATGTTTTTTTCCTCTCCTCTTCTTACTGAAGCCCACATAGAAATCGTCTTCGATGCAGAAGCGCCGCGTGTGCGGGAATCTCTTACAATCCTCCTGATCAACCTTCCGTCTGTCGTAGGGATCCGATTATGTTCATCGATGTTCAACTGAGTCAATGCGCTGATATAAATCTTAAATTTGTTTGCATCTGCCATTGTCTCTGTCAATTTTGGATTCAAACAATGGATTCCTTCTATTACAAGAATATCCTGTGAACCAAGTTTTTTCGGTTTAGATTCATACTTTCTCTTACCGCTTTTAAAGTCAAAAATGGGAAGATACACTTCCTCTCCTTTTAAAAGAGCCCTCATATCTTCATTAAATTTGGGAATGTCGATTGCTTCCAAACACTCAAAATCATAATTTCCATCTGAATCTTTCGGAGTATGTTCCCGATCGACAAAATAATTATCTACCGCAATCGGATGAGGTTTTAATCCATTCACCCTAAGCTGAATGGACAACCTATGTGAAAATGTCGTTTTTCCGGAAGATGATGGCCCTGCGATCAAAACAAACCGAACATCTTTCCGGTCTGCAATCTGTCTGGCAATCTCGCCTATTCTCCGTTCCTGATAAGCTTCCTGCACAAGCACAACTTCCCGCATATCTCCTTTTGTTACCATCTCATTAAGCGCTCCGACTGTTTCTATGTCCTGACAATCTCCCCATAAAACAGACTCTTTCAATACATGAAATAATTTAGGACTTGGTCTAAATTCGGGAATCTTTTCCGGCTGTTCTTTCACCGGCATCTGAATGACAAAGCCTTCATCATACAAATGAAGAGAAAAATATTTCAGATATCCGGTATCAGGAACCATATATCCGTAATAATAATCTTCAAACTCATTAATACTATATATGTTTACTTTTGAAACCCTCCGGTATTCAAATAATTTTTCCTTATCATACATTCCATGTCTGTGAAATAATTCGATCGCATCATCTGTATGAATTGTCTTCTTTTTAATCGGAATTTTTTCATCTGAGAGCCAACGCATCCGCTTCGCCACATCCGCAAGGAACTGCTCTGTAATTTTTATATCTCCGTCAACTGTGCAATAATATCCTTTATCCACCGAAAAATGAATTCTGACGCGTTCGATCTTATCATGTCCTGCCACATCATGAACCGCTTTTACAAGAAGAAAGCACAAACTTCTTTTATAAGTTTCATGTCCGATTGCATCTGCTGTCGTAATAAACTTCAATTCACAGTCTTTCTCAACTGTTTTTCTTAGTTCCTGCAGTCTGTTTTCTCCTTCCACTGCAAGAACGGCAGGATGAGAAAAACTACCGCAGAACTCTTTTGCAACAGCTTGATATGTTGTTCCTTCCTCAAATTCTTTTGTCTCGTTACCTACTGTAATATTATACTTTTTTTTCTCCATTTTCCGGAACACACTCCTTTTACCCAAATAAAGTCCACCTTTTAAAGCACTTGGAATGGATGAACTATCGGAATCGACATCACATCCAATACCGGAAGTTTTTCATGTAAAAAGCATTTCATATCGTCTATGAATATATACTCTGTTCCATAATGTCCCGCATCAATGACCGCAACCCCTGTTCAACCGCATCAATACCGTCATGATGACCTATGTCGCCTGTCACAAGCACATCTGCTCCGTTTTTTTATCGCCGGCATTATCGCCGACTTTCCGCCCCGGGAGAAACAGCAAGACAATGTACAGTTTTTTTTCATATCTCCATACACTTTCACACTTTCCCAATTTCAATTTATGCTTCACATAGAGACAACATTCTTCCAATGTCATTTCCCGCTCAAGCATTCCGATTCTTCCGATTCCTTCTTCTGCTCCGTCTTTTTCCATTGTCACATCAAGCACATATGTTTTCTCAATACCAAGAATATCTTCTGCCAGCTTCGCCATGCCAAGCACATCATAATTTGTGTGCATTGCATAATAAGAAATGTCATTTTGAAGCAGCTTTACAACACGGCGTCCTATAAAATCTTCATCTGTCACTCTCTTCATTGGGGAAAATATAAGAGGATGATGCGTAATAAGCATATCTGTTCCTAATGCAATCGCCTTATCGATCACCTCTTCTGTCGCATCGAGCGCCAGATAAACCTTACTTACTTCTTTTTCCAGCCGCCCTGCCAAAAGTCCCACATTATCAAAATCAAGCGCCGCTTCTTTCGGATAAGACGCCTCTATCACTTGAATGATCTCTTTACAAAGCATAGTATTCCATCCCTTTCTCTGCAATATTTAATTCTTCTTCCAATTGCCGCTTTCTCACTTGTATCTTCTGAGAATCTTTCTTTTCAATCGACTTTAATATATCTGTTCTGATACGAATCTCCCGTTCCAAATAACGCTTTAACACCGGATGACGCTTTTCAAGAAGAAGCTTTCCATATTGAAGCTGTACGTCATTCCACATTTCCGATTTTATTCCGTCTTTCTTTCCGCTCTTCTTTGGAGGCCGGACTTTCATCATCGGATAGTATTTTCCGTCCTCTTCAACCATGTCTTCCTCTATAAAGAAAAAACCCTCCTGCAAAAGAAAGGCTCTTACTTTATCCGGTTCAGACTGCGGCTGAAGAATACACTCTTTTAAGCATGAAACTACATCATGCCCTTCCTCCAAAATACGAATCACAAGATTTCCACCCATCCCCGCAATTACTGCAGACTGCACCTCTTGTACTTTCAATGCAGAAAATCCATCTGAGAGACGTGTTTCTATCTGTTCTTCCATTTTATACGCACAAATATTTTCCTGCGCTTTTCTAAGCGGTCCTTTATTGACATCCATTGCTACCGCATAATCTGTTTTTCCTGTCTCTGTCAGAAAAATCGGTATGTACGCATGATCCGTTCCGATATCGGCCACTTGATATCCGGCAGTTACAAGATCTGCAACTGCACGGAGTCTTTTTGATAATTCCATCTGTATCCTCTTTTCTCGGTTACACTGTTTGCCGGATAATTAATCAAGATAATCTCTTAATTTTCTGCTTCGACTTGGATGGCGCAGCTTCCGAAGAGCTTTTGCTTCAATCTGACGGATACGCTCTCTCGTAACGTCAAATTCTTTTCCCACTTCCTCCAATGTACGCGCTCTTCCGTCATTCATTCCAAAACGAAGACGTAATACTTTCTGCTCCCTTTCGGTCAGTGTATCGAGCACTTCATCAAGTTGTTCTTTTAAGAGCGTCTGCGCCGCAGCTTCTGCCGGTACAGGCACGTTATCATCCTGAATAAAATCTCCTAAATGGCTGTCCTCTTCCTCGCCGATCGGAGTTTCGAGCGAAACCGGTTCTTGAGAAATCTTCAAAATCTCCCGAACACGCTCAACAGGCATATCCAGCTCTTTGGCGATTTCTTCCGGAAGCGGTTCTCTTCCAAGTTCCTGCAGAAGCTGTCTTGACACACGGATCAGTTTATTGATCGTCTCTACCATATGAACCGGAATTCTAATTGTCCTTGCCTGATCCGCTATAGCTCTTGTGATCGCCTGACGAATCCACCATGTCGCATATGTGCTGAATTTATAACCTTTATGATAATCAAACTTTTCAACAGCTTTGATCAAGCCTAGATTTCCTTCCTGGATCAGATCAAGAAAGAGCATGCCTCGTCCTACATACCGCTTCGCAATGCTGACAACAAGACGCAGGTTCGCTTCTGCCAGCTCTTTTTTTGCATCCTCGTCGCCTTCTTCCATCCGTTTCGCCAGTTCAATCTCTCGCTCTGCACTTAAAAGCGGTACTTTTCCGATTTCTTTCAAATACATACGAACCGGATCTTCAATACTTACTCCTTCCGGAACGGAAAGGTCGATATTCTCCATATCGACTTCTTCTTCCTCTGCGATCATATTGTCGATATCTACATCATCGTCCGTATCAGCCGTGATCCGCAAGACGTCAATATTATGTCCTTCTAAATACTCAAAAACTTTTTCCATCTGTTCGGCGCTTAATTCCATGTCCGCAAAAAAGTCATTGATCTCCTGAACATCAAGTATACGTTTTTTTCTTCTTTCCCAGAGCGACAAGCTCGTTCATTTTTTCCAGAAATTTCTGTGCATTCTCTTCCATGTGTCCATCCTTCCTGATCTGTGCGCATACGCAGATCATCTTGTTTTATTTTATCCTTAATCTATAGAAATATGCAGTTGCCTCAGTTCCTCAAGCTTCCGCTTTTCTTCCATTAAATGCTGCAATCCGGCCATATCTGACGGATCCAGATTCAGCGTTCGCTCATTGATGCTGTGAGCTTTTACTTTTAAAATTGTATCTTTCAACGCCTGATCCTGTTCTTCTTTTGTTTTCAGTTGGCGGATTTTCGTATGAAAAAGAGAAGCCGCTTCCCTATGTTCTTCCTCTGATGTGAAATGATTCAAAAGTTTTGCCGGATTTAGTTCTCCTTTTTCATGCTGCTCATATAAAAGTTTCGCAACGCGCCGATTTAATTCTCCTGTGAAATCATCCGGACTTATGTAACTGCTTATCTTTGAATACAGATTTTCATTTTCGATCATCCATGTAAGCAGAACTTTCTGCGATGTAACAATTCCGTCTTCTTTTTGCAAGACCGCCCCATCGGCTTTTTTCGGGCGTGTGACCGGGCGGGCAAGTCCTGTACTTACAGCAGTTTTTGCGACAAGTTTTTCCAGACTCTCTTTGCTTACTTTATATGCAGATGCAACTGCCTCGATATAATTGTTCCGTTCCAATTCATCTTCAAATGAGAGCAGCCTATTTGCCGCCTCTCTGAAAAAAGCAGTTTTTCCTTCCGGGGAAGCCATATCAAATTCTCTCTCTAATATTTCAAGACTGAACATAAACCCGTTTCTTGCATTTTGGATACGATTTTCAAATTCCTGCGCGCCAAGATTTTTAATAAATTCGTCCGGATCTTTATACGGATCCATACGGATTACTTTTGCCGATATTCCCGCCTCTTTCAGTATCGGAACTGCTCGAAGCGCCGCTCTTGTACCTGCATCATCACTGTCATATGTCAGATAAACTTCCTGAACATATCTTTTGATCAAAGAAGCATGTCCTGATGTAAGAGCCGTTCCGAGAGATGCCACGGCATTTGTAAACCCAGCCTGATGCAAAGAGATAACATCCATATATCCCTCACAAAGCAAAAAATAAGTTTTTCTCGATGTCCTCGCTCTGTTAAGTCCATATAAATTCCTGCTTTTGTCGAACACTGCCGTCTCGGGAGAATTCAAATATTTCGGTTTTCCGTCCCCCATAACGCGGCCTCCGAACCCGATCACCCGGCTGTTTACATCCATGATCGGAAAGATGACACGATTCCAAAATTTATCATACACTCCCTGTCGTTCATCTGTATTGATCAGTCCGGCCTGCCGGATCAGATCTTCACTATACCCTTTTCCTCTCAAATATTGATACAGATCATCACTGTATTTTGTTGAATATCCAAGTCCAAACGCCGTGATCGTCTCTTCTGTCAAACCTCTGTCCGTCAAATATGTATGTGCTCCCACTCCTCTTTCGGACTTTAGCTGCACATAATAATATCTGGCAGCGATTTTATTTATCTCTAAAATAGACGCTTTTAAATCCGCCCTTTGTTTTGCTTCCTTCGAATATTCAGCCTCCGGAAGTGCAATTCCCGCTCTGTCTGCAAGAAATTTTACAGCCTCCATGAATGAAAAATTCTCATACTCCATCAAAAACGTAAATACATTTCCCCCTGCCCCGCATCCGAAGCAGTAATACATCTGCTTCTGTCTGCTGACAGAAAACGAAGGCGATTTTTCATTATGAAACGGACACAGTCCGAAATAGGAGCTTCCCTTTTTCTGCAGACGGACATAATCGGATATGACATCTACGATATCATTTCGCGTTCTTACTTCCTCTATTAATTCATCCGGATAATACATGTTTACCCTCCATAAAAGATTGTCCTATATATTATATTCGACAAAACTTTTTGATTTCCTTTATTTTTTAAATTTTCCATGCTTCGGGCACAAAATAATCCTGGAATTTTTTAACCGCATAAGAATCTGTCATTCCGGCAATGTAATCACAGATGATCTGTTCTTTCTCATCATCCGAATTTTCCAAAGCCTCCTTAAAAATCCGGGGAAGGACTTCTGTATGTTCGGCATAATATTCAAAAAGCTGTTCGATCATATGTACCGCCTTATCTTCTTCCCCTTTTGCGTTCGGATTCAAGTATACATTTTCAAACATAAATTTCCGCAGATCTTTCATCGCCCGTTCCGTTTCCGAAGACATTTTAATAACCGGCTGATCCATACTGTTCGTGATCACATCATGCACCAGAGTATTAAGCCGCTCTTTACACGAACTTCCAAGAGCCTGCCGCAAATCAGAAGGAATATCATCCTCTGTCAGAATTCCTCCTCTTATTGCATCATCCATATCGTGGTTGATATATGCAAGCTTATCGGAAATGCGGACAACCTGCCCTTCCAAAGTATGAGGATGTCCTGACGTCTGATGGTTCAGTATTCCGTCACGGACTTCCCATGTCAGGTTCAGTCCGCGCCCTTCTTTCTCAATCCGTTCTACAACACGAAGACTCTGCTTTTGATGCGCGAAATGATATACATGATTTAAAGCTCTTTCCCCCGCATGACCGAAAGGCGTATGACCAAGGTCATGCCCCAGAGCGATTGCTTCTGCAAGGTCTTCATTCAAACGCAATGCTTTTGCTATCGTACGCGCATTCTGGGACACTTCCAACGTATGTGTAAGCCGCGTTCTATAATGATCTCCTTTCGGAAGAAGAAAAACCTGCGTCTTTTGTTTCAGCCTTCGGAAAGCTTTACAATGAAGAATCCGGTCACGATCTCTTTGAAAAGCCGGTCGGATATCACACGGTTCCTCTTTTCTTTTCCGTCCCTTCGAGTCTTTGCTTAATGCCGCATAAGAACTTAAATATTCAAGTTCACGAAGTTCAAGCTGCTCCCTGATGGTCATAATATCACCTTTCCTTTAATCTCTTTTCAATCGCATCTGTCACTGTCTTAAGCACTTTGATCCGTGCATAATACTTATCGTTTCCCTCCACAATAACCCACGGCGCATAGGCCGTAGACGTCCTCATGATCATCTCATCTGCCGCATGCTCGTAGAGATCCCATTTTTCACGGTTTCTTAAGTCTTCATCCGTAATCTTCCATCGTTTTTCCGGATTTTCCATCCTTTCGCAAAATCTGCGTTTCTGCTCTTCTTTATCAATATGCATCCAAAATTTCAGAATAACCGCGCCTGCATTTGCCAGATCTTTCTCCATATCATTTATCTCTTTGTATGCGCGTTTCCACTCTTCTTCCGTACAAAATCCCTCGATCCTTTCTACCATCACCCGACCATACCATGTCCTGTCAAAAATCGCCACATGTCCGTCTTTTGGCATCGCCTTCCAAAATCTCCACAAGTAATGATGCGCTTTTTCAACCTCATTCGGAGAAGCTGTCGGATTTACCACATATCCCCGAGGATCCATTTTTTCTGTCAGACGCTTAATCGCACCTCCCTTTCCTGCGGCATCCCAACCTTCAAATCCGATCACTACCGGAATTCTCTTCCTATATAATTCTCCGTGAAGCCGCTCCGCCTTCCTCTGAAGTTTATCAAGTTTTTGCTTATATTCTTCTTTTGTATAGCTGCAGGAAAGATCTGTTTTTGACAAGATTGAAACTTCCGAAAATCTGTTTTCTGCATATTGTGCGATCTGAACTTCCTTTTCCTCACAAACTTCTTCCACTATTTTATTTGTTTTCTCCAACAGAGCACTATTCTCTTTTTGACGTCGGATCTGCTCTTGCATAGCTTGTATCACCGTCATATATATTTTTGTTGTCGCAAACCGCCTGTCAGTCGCTTCTATAATTGTCCACGGCGCATAATCCGTATCCGTACAAAACAGCATTTCTTCTGCCATCAACGCATACTCGTCATATTTAACATTTCTCTCTTTGTCTCCCTGAGTCACTCTCCATTGCGTCTCTTTCTTTTTCTCCAATTTTTTAAAACGTTTCTCCTGCTCATCCTGATCAATATCCAAAAACAGTTTTATAATCAGCGTTCCCCCTTCTGAAAGCTGCTGTTCAAAAGCATTGATCGACGCAAAATCATCTTTCAGTTCTTTCTCCCGCGTCCTTTTTTCAAATCGGTCTACCCACACTTTTCGATACCAGCTTCCATCAAAAACCGCAATTTTTCCCTTTTCCGGAGTCTTGATCCAAAACCTCCACAAAAACGGATGCATCCGTTCTTCTTCCGTCTCATTTTTAATCGTATGCACCTCAAATCCCCGCGGATCCATACTGTGGATCAACTTTCCTATCTGAAGTCCTTTCCCGGATGCTCCGAATCCTTCAAATACGATCATGACCGGAATATCTAAATCTTTACACTCTCTTTGAAGTCTTCCAAGTTCCGCCTCTATCTTCGGAAGACTTTCACTATATTCCTGCTTTGACATTTTTTTATTCAAATCTATCTTTTCTAACATTACTGATCCTCCTTACATTTATTCAGATATTATTGACAATTTCAAATAAATTATCGTAATTATATCATATAATTTCATAAAACAAACAGTTTGGGTAAAATAAAAAAACGAAAAATCTGATAAGATTTTCCCTTTTATATCTGTTCTGTCCTTACTGATTCCCATCCACCAACATGAGACTGATACTTAAAAACTTTTACCGTCTTATATACTCTTAAACTCATTCTTTAATTTTTTTCTCCTCTGCCTTTTCCATCTGCGCAGCCAAAAAGCTGATCACCTTTTGATTCGTCCTGTTCAACCTGCAGTAACTCAAAAAGAATTCAAAGTGTCTTAATAACATCTGTTCCATTTCCAAACGATATTCCTGTGTCATTCTCACGTCCGATAGCTTTAATATGTAATCCGTTGACACATGAAAATATTTTGATAAATGAATCAATATATCCGATGGCAGAACATTTTCCCCATTTTCTATACGGCTGATCGTCTGCTGTGAAACATTCATCTTTTCGGCCAAATCTCCCTGCCTCAATCCCCGTTCAGTACGCAACTCTTTCACCCTGTTCTCTAGCACTTCTATACATCCCCTTATCGTTTTTCTCCATTGTATCCGATACTTCTTATCGTGCTATCCGAATACCGGATATGCCTTTACTCATATTTAGGATATATCATTTCTCTGATGAAAAAGCATGATAAAATCAATATATATTGTGTGTTTTTCAAAACAGGATCTATCCTCCTTGCAATGAAAAAAGAGAAAATGCCGTAGGCGAAAATATCCGCCGACTGCGTATGAGAAATCAGTTAAAACAAGCAGATCTTGCGCAAAAACTTAATATCAGCCGCCAATCACTTTCCGCTTATGAGCGTGGAATCACACTGCCCGATATCTACCTGCTCATAGAGATTGCCGATTTTTTCAGAATCTCTCTGGATGAGCTTACCGGAAGAATTACC
>ENA-OQKD01000425-OQKD01000425.1-human-gut-metagenome-genome-assembly--contig:-NODE-425-length-11075-cov-2.590245_pt1 | contig 11075 bp, 13 predicted proteins | sample MGYA00242775_ERZ504792 | MGnify/ENA primary metagenome ERZ504792 (study PRJEB26092, sample SAMD00036401) | human gut metagenome | host: Homo sapiens | study: EMG produced TPA metagenomics assembly of...
GTTTTTCCCAACCCGAGATATTCTCCATGTGAGTATGCCAAAAGTCCAGTTTCATTCAGACAGAACTTTCCTGTCTCATTCATATACTCTTCGCTTACCTGAACCGCCATGACTTTGGCGATAAACATATGATGGCTTCCGAGTTCTTTGATCTCTTCCACCTTACATTCTATATTTACCGGACACTCCTCGATAATCGGCGCGTACTGAAGTTCTTTTGCCTTTCCCCTCGTCAAGTGCATCTCTTTCCATTTATCCACATCTCTGCCGGAACGCACGCCACAGTAATCCGTCGCTTTTGCCAATTCCTCTGTAGTAAGATTGACAACAAACTCTCCGGATTCTTTGATCATGGAATACGAATAACGTTCCGGGCGCACTGATATATATAGCATTGCCGGATTCGTACAGATTGTTCCTGTCCAGGCAATCGTCAGGATATTCGTCTGCCCTTCCGCATTTCCGGCACTCACCATGACTGCCGGAAGCGGGTAAATCATATTCCCCGGCTTCCAACTCTGTTTTCCCATCTGTATCCTCCTACTGCTGCAGCGAGATTACAAAAGCTGGTATCAATTGTTTTTTACGAGACACAACACCTTTTAACATAATCTCTTCTATATCATCAGACAGATCAAACGCCTCCAGCACCTGCTCTCTTGCGCCGTTTCCACAGCACAACAGCTCTGTTGATTCCTGAATAATATTAGTCAGCATGAAAAACACCATATCTACCTGCTGTGCCTGTCTTGCCTTTTCCATATACGGCAAAAAGCTTTGATTTAATCTCCTGTAATTCATCACGGCTCATCGAATTAATCTGTCCTACTCCGAATGTAACATCGCCGACTGTAAATTTCTTAAAGTCCTGAAAGCAGATTTCCTCTGCCGTCTTTCCTTTCAGATTACTTCCTGCCTGGAACATATCCTGTGCCAGTTCCTCAATATTGATCTTCGCAAGTTCTGCCAGCTCTTCTGCCGCTATACGGTCGATTCCTGTACAGGTCGGTGAGCGAAACATCAATGTATCTGAAATAATTGCAGAACACAACAGACCAGCAATCGTCTCATTGATCTTAATCTGGTTTTCCCTATACATCTGGTAAACGATAGTCGCCGTACATCCCACCGGCTGATTTCTAAAATAAACCGGTCCGACAGTCTCAAGGCTTCCCAATCTGTGGTGATCAATAATCTCCAAAATCTCTGCCTCTTCAATTCCGTCTACTGCCTGCGACTTCTCGTTGTGGTCAACTAAAATGACCCTCTTTTTACTTGCCTCCAACAGACGACGTCTGGAAATCAGACCATATACATCTCCTTTTCTGTCTATGACAGGAAAATCCCGATATCTCTTTTTCGCCATCTCTTCTTTTACCATCTCCACATAATCTAATGTGTTAAACGATGTCAGATTTTCTGTGCTCATAAAATATTTTACAGGAATACTTTGGTTGATCAGCCTTGCCACTGTGAAGGTATCATGTGGCGTTGTGATCACAACGATACTCCTCTCCTCTGCCAGTTTCTTAATTGCTTTGACACCTGTGCCCCCTGGCATACAATAAGACAGCTTGCATCCATCTCAATTGCACAGAGCTGTGATTCATATCGGTTTCCTAAGATAACCAGATCGTCTTTTTCAATAAAGCTCTCCATCATATCCGGACTGGAGCAGCAATTACTACCTTCCCTTTTACAAAATATGCATGCGGATTGCCAATCACAATCTCACCGTCGAGCGTATTGATAATATTCTGATACTGTGTTCTTGCTGTCGCAAGAATCTTACTGTCATATACATCCATATAGGAAGTCGCGATATCCCCTGTTGTGATCACGCCTTCCAACTTATGAATCTCTTGCCACGGGCAATGTATGCACATTTTCTTCTTTCATCATCGCCCAAGCCTCTTTGATCGAGGTGCTGCTCTTAATTCCTTCAATTCTCTTGATATCCATATCTTTTACTTGAAGGTGTACATTTGCAAGCAATCTTGGAGCCTCTACGCCAAAATGCCTCAACACAAACTGTGTCTCTTCATTGATCTGCCCGGCTCTTCTTGCCGTGTACTCATTGTTTGAAATCTGATTTTTCAAATTCGCATAGGCAATCGCAGAACAGATAGAATCGGTATCCGGATTTTTATGTCCTACTACATATACTCTCTTTGATTTCTTATTTTCCATTTACTTCACTTCCTTTTGCTCTTTTAGGTTGCCAGTTTTTTTTTGCATTTGTCAAATAATTTCTGACATTTCTTGTTCTTCTTTCTAAAAATATGTTATACTAAGAACAGTATAAAATAAAAACGAAGAGGTGTGACAAATGAGTGAAGAACAATTACAGACAGAAACAATGGCAGATTACGAGGAACATTTTGACGATGCAAATCCATGGAACCGTGTAACAGAATACATGGAACAGGGAACTGTCCTTCCGGTAAAAGTAGAAGGAATTGTAAACGGTGGTGCAATCGCCATGGTAGAAGGTCTTCGTGGATTTATTCCTGCCTCTAAATTATCTTTATCATATATCGAAGATTTGGAAGACTACTTATTAAAAGATATTGAGGTTCAGGTAATTGATGTCGATCAGGCGAACAACCGTCTGTTTTATCTGCACGGGAACTTCTGAAAGAAAAGAGCGTAAAGAAAAGAAAATTACTTGCATCTGTCGAGGTTGGCTCTGTTTTGACCGGAACCGTAGAGACGCTCCAGACATACGGCGCTTTCATCCGTCTGGAAAATGGATTATCCGGACTTGTGCATGTTTCTCAGATCTGTGAAAAACGTATCAAGACGCCTGCTGACGTTCTAAAGACAGGTGAGGAAGTCAATGTCAAAGTAATCGGCATCAAAGATGGAAAGATCAGCTTGAGCATCAAAGCGCTTATCGAGCCGGAAGAAGAAGTCGTAGAAGAAGTAGAGATTCCAAAATCCGAAGAGATTGGTACAAGTCTCGGCGACTTATTCAAAAATATTCAACTATAGTAAAAAAATACTGCCACAGTTGTGAGCTCTCCTTACAACTGTGGCAATTTTTATACGGTTGCCAGTCTTTCATAATATCGATTCAGAATCTCTGCCTGATGTGACACATCTCTCTCTCTTGCCCGCTCCAATCCATTCAATGTCAGCGTCGGAATCTTTCTTTCCAAAATTTCTTCAATCCGCTCTTTGAATTCCTGATTATCTCTTCCCTTATAGACATCTCTATTTTCTTCCAGCCAGTCACTGTAAACCGGATATCACGAAGCAGTACCGGAATCTGGGACGCCAATGCCTCCAGCACGACAATTCCCTCTGTCTCCTCATAAGATGGGAAGAAAAACCAGATCACAGCTGCTATACGCCATCTGCAGCTCTTCTTTTGGCAGATATCCGGTAAATTTGAGATTTGGCAGCTTTGTGTGAACAGCCTCTCTGATTTTCTTCGGAATCTGGCTATCCGGTGTATAACCGAACCAGACAAACTGATATTCCGGCATCTGTTTTGCCAGTTCTACAAAATCTAAAATCCCTTTTCTCTCAAAATAAAGCCCTACTGACATCACAATCTTATCCGTATTTTTAAACCCATATTTATTTCGGAATTTCTCACGAACAAGCATGTTCTTTTGGAACAACGTAGTATCCACACCGTTTGAGATGACCTCAATCTGATTTTTGATGCCGTACCCCTCAAGTAATGACTTCGAATAATTTGTCGGTGTTAAAATCAGATCTCCGGTCTGATAGCATTTCATAATCCACTTCTTGAATAACGGTGCAATCAGATTCGAACCTGTGAAGGAGTTTTGAAAATCTTCTTTTGTAGAATGGGCGTGATAAACTACTTTTTTCCCGCATTTTTTTGCTTTCTTTGCCATAAAATAGTCACTCGGAAAAATCGTATTGATATGTACTACATCGTAATCATCTTTTGGGTCTGTTGTCACTTCCACACCGTTTCCCTTAAGAGATTCTTCTTGCATAACCATGGCTCTCCCCACTCCACTTTTTAAGACGACCTGTCGATTCTTCGCATATAACAGCACTTTCATTTTTCTCACACTCTCTTTCCAATAATACTTTTTCATAGCAGCTTTCCACACGCTTTCCAAATCGTTTTGTTCCATACTCTTCTGCGATTTTCCGGCTGTGCTGTCTCGCATTTTCAAATATTTCCTTTTCTTCCAAAAGTCTTTGTACACCGGACACAAATTGTTGGATTGATTCATAAGAATATCCGTTTCCGCCTTCCTCCAGCACTCCGTAAAGACAAGGGTCCTTTCTGCACACAAGCGGAAGTCCGCTTGCCATCGCCTCAATATAAGTCAACCCCTGTGTCTCGCTTGTCGACGCACATGTAAAAATGTCTCCCAATTTATAATAATCAGCTACTTCGTTTGGATTTACCATACCGGCAAACCGAACCGATCTTTCGATACCTAATTCCTTCGCCAGCTGCTCCAGGCTTCCTCTTGCCGGTCCGCCCCCCACAATCAAAAGAACAACATCCTGTCTTTTTGAAAGCAGTGCCTTCATTCCTCGCAGCAGTTCATCAATTCGCTTTTCAAATCCAAGTCTTCCAAGACTTAGCAGAACTGTTTTGTCCTCTGGAATCTGATACTTTTCTTTTAATCTTTTTGTTATCTCCGCCTCTTCCTTTTTGAAAAAACGGTCAATCTGTATCCCCGATGGAATGATCTGAATGTTGTTTTCCATTCCGTATTCCAAAAGTGCATATTCTACTTTTTTCGTAGGTGCAATGATGGTATCTACATTTCGCAATCTCAATTTAATCCATTTTCCAAGTGCCGCCCGGCTCAATGTCTTTCCAATCGGAACATATTCTGTATACTGTTCATACAATGTGTGGTAAGTATGAATAAACACAGCGCCTGTCGCTTTCACAATCTTCTTTGCATAGCCAAAACTGAAAAATTCACATTGACTGTGTACCACATCCGGTTTCCACCGAATCAGTTCTTCTATATAATCCGCGCACTTGGATACCGGAATTCTAATATCCGGATATATCTTTGCCGGCACAGATTTCATATAGTAGACATTATCTTTTTGGTAGGACGCATATTGATCAGACACAGTCAGAATTCTCACTTCATGTCCTTGCTTTGTCAATTCTTTCTCCAGATTTTTTACAGAAGTTACCACTCCGTTAATAGTTGAATCAAATAAATCGCTTGTAATTAGTACTTTCATAATGCTGTCCCCTTTTCTCTTCCTTTGTTATCTATGCTATGAGTTTCCCTAAAAATCCGCCTGCGTAAATCAGAGCCATGCTGTATGCTGCGATAGATGCCGGCTTTCCTAATAAAATGATCGCTGAAAATTTCTTCCACGACATCTTTGTCAATCCTGCAATCATGCAAAGCACATCATCCGGAGCACACGGGAAAAAAATCGCAAGTGCAAAAAACTTATCAAATTTCTTTCCTTTGTCAAGCCATGTAATATACTTGTCATAGGTTTCTTCCTTCACAAAAAATTTCACCAGGCATTGTCCATATCTTCTTGCCAAATAGAAATTGATTCCGGAACCTACCACAATTCCGATGTAGTTATAAAGCAGTCCATACCATGGTCCAAATATGACAACACCTACTGCACATGTGATTCCTCCCGGAATAATCGGAACAACCACCTGTACCATCTGAATTAAGATAAATGTCACCGGCGCCCATATTCCGCCTTTTCGAACCAATTCTTCCATCATGGCCCGATCTGTAAAAATTCCACTCTTTACACCATATATGACAAATGCAGCCATTGCCGCAGTACAAAGTACCGTCAAAATATTAATTGCTTTTTTCATTCCCTCTTTCTGCATCTTTCCATCCTCCTCTTAGTACTCTTATTTTATAAAATTAAAGTTTCAAAAAAGGTACATCCATTTTTCGAAAAGGTACAATCTTGAAACTTTCCTTCTTTCTAGTATTAATGTTACCAAATCAATTTTAAAATATCATAAGGGCTTTATTAAGACTTCTTAAAGATTTCAGTTCTATTTCTGATGATTTTACAGATTTTCTTAAGAAATTAAAAAAGAGCAAGCTCTTTTGCCAATGTCATTAAGTTAAGATATTAAAAATGTATTCTCTTATAGAGCAAGGTATATAGAAAAATGTACCCTGCTCTTTTTTTGTGATTTAAAAAAAATGGTTGACAAATACCAAAAAAATTGCGGCGAAGCCCCTTGTTTATAGGAGGTGACGTCGTGAATACACACGCTAATGAACTTAAAAATTGTTTACTAAAGATTATTGATGAAATGGCGCTTTCTTCTGACATCTTTAATCTTTCAGGAAAACCGGCTTTTTGTCGTAAAAGTAAATTTAACTTTTCTACGTTGATTCAATTTATTCTTTCTTTTGGAAGCAACAGTCTTGGACATGAGATAGGAGAATTTTTTGAATATAGGAAAGGGTTTCCAACTGTGTCAGCATTTGTCCAACAAAGAAAAAAACTCAGTTACACTGCCTTAGAACATTTGTTTTATCGCTTTAATGAATGTACATTTAAAAAACCTGTCCTTTATAAAAATTATCGTTTACTTGCAATTGATGGAAGTGATTTTTCACTACCTTACAACTCTCAAGAAGATAATGTTATGGGGGATAATCATTTTTCGACCCTCCATTTGAATGCACTTTTTGATGTTTGTAGTAAAAGCTTTTTGGATGTCATTGTTCAAAAGGGATTGCACGAAAACGAAACAGGTGCAGCATGTGAACTTGTGGATCGAATCAGTGAAAAACATCCTGTTATAATCATGGCAGACCGTGGTTATGAGAACTATAATCTTTTCGCTCATATTGAAGAGAGACTTTTTGATTATGTTGTAAGAGTCAGAGATTCTGATAATTCCTGTATGGTTTCTGGGTTAAATCTTCCTAAAACAGAGGAATATGATATTACAAAACGGGTGGTATTAACCAGACATTTCTCTGGTCCAGCTGCGATTAACACAGAAAAATATAAGTATCTTTCAAAGAAGTCCCGGTTTGATTATATTGAAAATAGCAAAAGTCCTGATTATGAGATAACAATACGGTTTGTCAGATTCCTTTTAGATGACAATACATATGAAGTTATTGCAACGAGCCTTCCAGAAGAAATATTTTCAATGGAAGATTTGAAAGAAATCTATCATCAAAGATGGGGAATAGAAACTGGCTTCAGAGAATTGAAATATATTCTTGGATTGTCAGCATTTCATTCTGAACAGGAGAATTCTATTTTACAGGAAATATACGCAAGATTAGTTATGTACAACTTTAGCATGTTGATTGCTCAACATGTAAAACCAAAAGAAAAAGATCTGAAGTATAAACTACAGATCAATTTCACGCAGGCTGCCAAAATCTGTTTGAACTTTTTCAGGTACAAAGGAAAGGAGCCTCCTTATGATATTGAAGCCACAATTCAACGATTCTTACTCCCAATAAGACCCAACCGAAAACGACAGCGAGTTTCTGTCAGTACATGTGTGGTTTCATTCAATTATAGATTAGCATAAATCAGAAATAATTCAATCTCTTTTACTCCTCCGATTCCGAAGGAGCTATTGTGCTATCAAAAAATCAAACGAAATTTTTCTTGTAATACAAAATCAGAGCATATCCGAATTAGATATACTCTGATTTGTATATTTTTGTTTTGGATTGCCATTTACATCATTTTAACTTAATGATATTGGCTCTTTTGCTCACTCCCTTTTGATTATTCATCAAATCCGACAACAAGGTAAAATCCCCGTTCGGTCTCTTTGATCTGATTGATGATTCCTTTGTCTGATTTTATTCTCTGATTGCTTCGATAAATTCCAGACATCGCAACCGACGGTTCTACAATATAGCTGTAAAGACTTCCATTAACTCTCTCAGTCACTTTAACTTCCTGCCCTTCTTCTACCAGACCTTTTCGTTCCATTTTAAACTGCTCTTCTCGCATTTTTACATCTTCTTTCTACTTTGTTTTTGACACAATTGTTCTGCTCGTCTAAGCGCCGTCTCTATGCTCTCGCAGAAATTCTCACTTCCCACATCCACTACAAATCCTGCTTTTTCCATCATTCTACGCGGTTGTTCTGTCACATGGGATAAAATCAAAGTAATATTCTTTCTTTTGCACGAACGATATACTTCTTCCAATTTTCGTAATGCAGATACGTCCATTGCCGGCACATCACTCATCCTCAATATGACAACCTTCGTATTTTTATCTGCTGATACACTCAAAAATTTGTCTGCTGCTGCAAAAAACATCGGTCCTTCCAGTTCATACACAAGTGTTCCTTTGGGCACAATGCGAAGTCCTTCTCTTTCCTCTTCTACATATTCCCAACTTCTGACATCTGCCACATCAGACATTCTTTTCAAAAACAAAATCACCGCCAGCATAAATCCAATTTCAATCGCAACAACCAAGTCAAACACAACTGTCAGCACAAATGTTGTCACCAGCACAAATATATCGCTTTTCGGCGCTGTTTTCAAAAGAGTCACAAACTCTCTCCAACCACACATATTGTAGGCAACCATAAAAAGAATTGCCGCAATCGCAGGCATCGGAATCAATGCCGCATAAGGCATCAGCACAATCAGAATTAGTAATAATACTACGGAATGAACCATTCCAGCGATTGGAGTACGCCTCCGTTTTTCACGTTTGCTGCTGTCTTGCAATTGCACCTGTCGCTGGAATTCCTCCGAATATACCAGATGCAATATTTCCTGCTCCCTGAGCAATCAATTCCACATTTGGATTATGTCTGTCTCCAATCATTCCATCCGATACAACACAAGACAAAAGTGACTCGATCGCCGCCAGTACTGCAATTGTAAATGCATCCGGAAGTACACTCTCGATCAATTCCAAACTAAATTGGGGCATAGACGGTACCGGAAGTTTATTCGATATCTCATACAGACTTCCGATTGTATTGACCTCCATATCCAGCCCTTTCACAAGCACAATTGTTACAATGACAGCAATCAGAGACGGTGGGATTTTTGCGTTGATCTTCGGCCAGACAATCAGGATTGCCAGTGCAATCAGTCCAACGCTCAACGCCTGCGCATTGATTGTCCCAATCGTGTCTATGCACTCTTTTAATTTTTCCATCGTCTCAATCGGAGCATGTTTAAATTCCAGTCCCAAAAAGTCTTTAATCTGCCCAATTACAATCGTCACAGCGATTCCACTTGTAAATCCTGTCACAATCGTATACGGAATAAACTTGATCAATCCTCCAAGCTTAAAGACTCCCATCAGGATCAAAATCACTCCGGCAAGAATTGTCGCTGCGACAAGACCTGCCATTCCTTTCTGTGCGACAATCCCTGCTACAATCGTCGCAAATGCTGCTGTCGGACCAGATATCTGCACCCGGCTTCCGCCAAGCATTGCTATAACAAATCCTGCCACAATCGCAGTATAAATTCCCTGTTCCGGGCTCACGCCGGATGCCAGTGCTAACGCAATCGACAATGGCAATGCAATGATTGCCACGATAATCCCTGCCACAATATCTTTTATAAATTGTTCCTTCGAATACTCTTTCCACATCAGGAACAATTTTGGTATTCTCTCTTCCATTCCTTATTCTTACCCCACTCACATTTTATTTTCGTTTTAAATACTGTTTTAAATCCTCCATCGCCTCTCGGTACTTTTTAGATTCTATTCTAGGAAACGCCTTCAGTAAACGTCTCGAAACTCGTATTCCTTTTCCACCAACTTCTTTATACTTTTTCTTCAAATCCGCAATTTTTTCCATTGCCTCATCTGACACATCTTGTATTTTCCCTTTCACTCCGTCAGATGCTTCCTGCACTTTTAATTTCCATTCATCTCTTCGCTCTAACACTTCTACAACTTCCTGATAAATGTTCTCTCCAAGTTCGTCTGAGATACGATGTAAATCTGTTGCAATCTCTTTCATCTTCTCTAAGTGCTTGTTCATCTTCAAAATTGTGGAAGCTGTCACATACAAATCGGCAAACATCACAATACCCAGCACAACAATCAAGGTCATTCCTACTGGAAACGGAATCCATGACAACACTTTATGAATCAGTGGATGGATAAAATCTACGATCAGAACGCACGCTACTCCCCAAATCAAAGAAAACAAAAGGCACACATAACCATTCAGATTCAGAGGCATCTTTGAGTAATCCCACCACTTATTATGAAATATTTTACTCCAAAATAAATCCGGTCACCCATTCCAAAGCAGTCACCATCACTACAGATGCAATATACAGCAGCACCAGATTTTCCTTGTATGGTGTCAAAAACTGAACAACAATCCCTACACCGATTCCATATATCGGACAGATCGGACCGTTTAGAAATCCTCTGTTTACAAATTTTCGCTCCTTGCATGCCGCAAATGCAACTTCTGTGCACCATCCTAAAAAAACCCATATACAAAAAAAATATAAAGATTAAATAATACAAAACTATTTCCTCCTAAACTTCGTCTGTTATATCTTACTTCATGCTGGCATCAATTGTATAATAAGTCTGGCAATCTTTCAAGTAAAATCCCGAATTATTTTTTACTTTTATTGAACCGTTTTATGGTTGCAGTCAGAAATTATTTATGATATGCTTAGTCCCACAAATCAAACATTCTATAACTTCTAATATCTCGTGACAGCCGTCACAAGAACCCCAATTTTGTATTCATATTTTATTTTAAAGAAAGATGGTGATGCCTATGAATCTTTATGCCCTTTCCATTGATTCACAGACATAAATTTGATAAGATATAAAGGAGGAACACATTTGACAGAACATAAGAAAATAAGAAGTATAAAGACAGGATATTCCGGATGATTTTCCATGAGAAAAAGGAGCTTTTGGAGCTTTACACCGCAGTCAATAACAGTAATTACACAAATCCCGATGATTTAACTATTACTACCATCGAGGACGTTGTCTACATGGGAATGAAAAATGACTTGTCCTTTCTCATCGGGGATGTGATGAATCTGTATGAGCATCAAAGTTCATTCAGTCCAAACCTGCCATTGAGAGGATTATTCTATTTTTCATCC
>ENA-OQKD01000428-OQKD01000428.1-human-gut-metagenome-genome-assembly--contig:-NODE-428-length-11046-cov-3.281344_pt1 | contig 11046 bp, 10 predicted proteins | sample MGYA00242775_ERZ504792 | MGnify/ENA primary metagenome ERZ504792 (study PRJEB26092, sample SAMD00036401) | human gut metagenome | host: Homo sapiens | study: EMG produced TPA metagenomics assembly of...
TCTTGCATGCAACTTCTGCGTACTGATCCCGATTTCCGCGCTAAACCCAAATTCAAATCCATCTGTAAATCTGGTGGACGCATTGACATACACTGCTGCTGCATCGATCTCATCCTGAAAACGCAGCGCACTGTCATAATCTTTTGTAATGATCGCCTCGGAATGTCCGGTATTATACCGGTTGATATGGCGGATTGCCTCATCCAGAGAGGCCACTGTCTTCACGGAAATAATGGCATCCAGATATTCCATTCCCCAATCTTCTTCTGATGCAGGCAGAATTTCTGTGCAGACTGCTCTCGCCTTCTCATCTCCGCGAATCTCCACCTGATGATTGTTAAGGCGCTTTACAATACCCGGCAATGCCTGCTCTAAAACATTTTCGTGGATCACAAGAGATTCGCATGCATTACACACACCAAGACGCTGTGTCTTCGCATTTTCAATGATTTCCGCAGCCATCACTACATCCACACTCTCATCCACATAAATATGACAGTTTCCGGTTCCTGTCTCAATTACCGGCACTGTACTGTTCTGCACCACAGTAGAGATCAACCCGGCACCGCCTCTTGGAATCAGAACATCAATATACTCATGCAGGCGCATCATCTCCGTGGCAACTGCTCTGCTCGTATCCTCTACAAGTAGGATCAGATCCTGGGATAATCTGGCTTTGCGAAGTCCGGCCTTGATCACCTGTACGATTGCTTTGTTGGAATTGATCGCATCACTGCCTCCCCGCCAGGATCACTGCGTTTCCGGTCTTTAAAACACAGCCCGAACGCATCTGCTGTGCATTTGGTCTGGATTCGTAAATAATACCAACAACACCGAGCGGCACTCTCTTTTTCCCGATACGCAGTCCATTCGGCCGGTTTTTCATGGAAAGGACTTCCCCGATCGGATCTGAAAGCCCTGCAATCTGTCTCAAACCTTCCGCCATTGCCTCAATCCGTGCTTGGGTCAGTCTCAATCTGTCCTGAAGTGCTTCGGACATCCCCTGTTCTCTTGCAGCCTCCATGTCCTTCTCGTTTTCTGACAGCAACTCTTCTTTTCGCAGACATAATTCTTCTGCCACAAATTCAAGCCCTCTGTTCTTTTCAACGGTCGTCAGCTTTGCCGCTGCCCTTGATGCTTCTTTTGCTCTGCATCCCAATGTCTCCATATACGTTTCCATACAGTCTCCTTTCCTGATACCATCTAAACCTTCTTTTCCCGTTTTGCCTGTCTGCGGAACTCTGCCCGTTCAGGCGCCACCTCTTCTGCCATCTCTTTCTGATGCTGCTCTGACAAAAACAACGTTCCTACTTTTTTACCATTCATCACATCATTGATCGAATAAATATTATCCCCGTTTGCAATGATCATATCTGCCCCTGCTGCAGTGGCAATTTTTGCAGCCTTGATCTTAGTTGCCATACCCCCTGTCCCGCAATCACTGGATGCTCCTTTTGCCATGTTTTCCAGACCCCGCCCGATCTTGCCGACCGTATGGATAAATCTTGCATTCGGATTTTTTCGCGGGTCATCTGTGTACAGCCCATCGATATCTGACATCAGGATCAGAAGATCCGCATCCACAAGCCGGGACACATATGCCGCCAGTGTATCGTTGTCTCCGAAGTTCCCATAAGAAAGCTCGTCCACCGAAATGGCGTCATTCTCATTGACGATCGGGACAACCTGCATCTTAAACAACTCATCAAATGTCTGTTTTGCATTTTTGCGGCATTTGGCATTTGTCACAGATTCTTTTGTGAGCAGAACCTGTGCCGTGAGCTGTCCGTATTCGTTAAACAGTTTTTCATAGATCATCATCAGCTTCCCCTGGCCGACTGCCGCACATGCCTGTTTTTCAGACTCCGTCTGAGGACGCCTGTCCATTCCCAGGGCATTTTTCCCAACTCCGACTGCACCGGATGAGACAACGATCACTTCTTTTCCTTTATTCCTGAGATTGATCAAAATACGAACAAACTTCTCCAGCTTCTCCAGATTGATATTTCCTGTTTCTTCATAAGTGATCGTGGAAGTTCCCACTTTGATCACAATCCTCTGCTTATTCAGCAGTATGTCTTTTCTGTCCATCTTTTTGTACCCTCTTTTTTCATTCCTGTATCTTCTATAAAATGTCGATCTGACACATCTTCATTGCCTCCAGCGCCTGCATGTGACTCTCCACCGTCACTCCTGCACAGCAGGACGCATCCACCTGTACGGGAACCTCTGGCAGAAACGCCTTACAGAGCATGGCATTGGAGATCACGCAGATATCTGTACAAAGCCCGATCAGCGTAATGCTCTCGATCGAAGTCTCTTCCTGGATCTGCTCCAGCTTTTTCACAAGCTCCCTGCTTCCGAACGTCACTTTATCAACAGGCGCCTCTGTCAGAAGATCTGAGATCTCCTGTCTGATCTGCCAGCCTTCTGTTCCACGGATACAATGTCTGTACCGGAAGGTTTTTTTACCTTCTGCCGTCTCCAGATAGTTCTCTTCGTGGGTATCTCTTGTCGCAAACACAGTTCCATCAAATGTCTGTATCTTTTTCACTACTTCAGGAACAATCCTTTGCGCCTCTTCTGTGCCCAGAGAACCATCAATAAAATCATTCTGCATATCTACTACAACTAATATATTCATACACATTCTCTCCTAATCCACAGTTTACAATACCCTTATTATAACTGATATTGGATCGCTTTCCAACAACATATTTGCATCCGCTCTGTATTCCCCTTTTTATTTTATGCATACTTTTTGAATTTTATTGTATATTTTTCACTTTTTTCCATTTTTCTATTGCATATTTATGAATTTAGGTGTATATTACTGATTAGCTTCTAAAGCGTAACGGTTTTGTCATACACGATTGGCAACAACATATCAGACAATAGAGATTTTTTAAGGAGGATATCATTATGAGTAAAGAAAAAGTTGTATTGGCGTATTCCGGAGGACTTGACACGACTGCCATCATACCATGGCTGAAAGAGAATTTTGATTACGAAGTCATCTGCTGCTGTATCGACTGTGGTCAGGGCGAAGAACTGGACGGATTAGAGGAACGCGCAAAATTATCCGGCGCTTCCAAACTCTACATTGAAAACATCATCGACGAATTCTGCGACGACTACATTGTTCCATGTGTGAAGGCAGGAGCAGTCTATGAGAACAAATATCTGCTTGGAACTTCCATGGCTCGTCCGCCGATCGCGAAAAAACTGGTAGAGATTGCCCGCAAAGAAGGCGCTACTGCAATCTGCCACGGTGCAACAGGAAAAGGAAATGACCAGATCCGTTTTGAACTCGGAATCAAAGCGCTTGCACCGGACTTAAAGATCATTGCTCCATGGCGTATGACAGATGTATGGACCATGCAGTCCCGTGAAGATGAGATCGAATACTGCAAAGCTCACGGTATTGATCTTCCATTTGATGCAAAACACAGCTACAGCCGTGACCGTAATCTGTGGCATATCAGCCATGAAGGGCTGGAGCTGGAAGATCCTGCATGTGAGCCAAACTACGATGACCTTCTTGTCCTTGGTGTTTCTCCTGAAAAAGCACCAGACGAAGGAGAATATGTCACCATGACATTTGAAGCAGGTGTTCCGAAAAGCTTGAACGGAAAAGAAATGAAAGTATCTGAGATCATCACAGAACTCAACAAACTTGGCGGAAAACACGGAATCGGAATCGTTGACATTGTAGAAAACCGTGTTGTTGGAATGAAATCCCGCGGTGTTTATGAAACTCCTGGCGGAACGATCCTGATGGAAGCACATGACCAGCTGGAAGAACTTGTACTCGACCGTGCAACCTATGAAGTAAAAAAGGACATGGGAAATAAAATGGCACAGATCGTATACGAAGGAAAATGGTTTACACCGCTTCGCGAAGCAGTCCAGGCATTTGTGGATGTCACACAGCAGTATGTGACCGGAGAAGTAAAATTCAAGCTTTACAAAGGAAACATCATCAAAGCGGGAACAACTTCCCCTTACTCATTATACAGTGAATCCCTTGCAAGTTTCACAACCGGAGAGCTCTATGATCACCACGATGCAGAAGGATTTATCAACCTGTTCGGACTTCCTCTGAAAGTGCGTGCAATGAAAATGCAGGAATTAGAAAAATAGGATAAAATAAAAAGATGGCGAAAGCTCATACACGAACTTTCGCCATCTTTTATTTGAAAACAGCTGTTTATTCTGTCTCTCTGTCATTTGTCAGTTTTAATTGATCCAGTACAAAGAACAGAAGTCCCATCAGCATTCCTGTCACACAGGCAAGTACCATTCCGGAAAGCTGAATCCCACCAAATTCTACGGAAATTCCGGACAATCCTGTCACAAAGATCACGGATGTCATTGCCATATTTCTGGAACGACCGTAATCCACCTGCTCTTCTACCAGAATACGGATACCGGAAGTTCCGATCATTCCGTAAAGCAGGAACGAAATTCCACCGATAACCGGTCCAGGAATGGAATTAATCAGCATTGTCAGTTTTCCAATAAAGGAACAAATAATAGAAAGAACAGCTGCTCCTCCGATCACATATACACTGTATACCTTTGTCATTGCCATCACTCCGATATTTTCCCCGTAAGTCGTTGTCGGTACAGAACCGATAAATCCGGAGATCATAGTGGAAAAGTTATCTGCAAAAAGAGAACGGTGAAGTCCAGGTTCCTTCAGCAAGTCTCTGCCGATGATCTTACTCGTCACGATCTGATGTCCGATATGCTCGGAAGCGATCACAAGAAGAACCGGCAGCACGATGACGATTGCCTCCCACTTGAATTTCGGTGCAGAAAAATTCGGAATTGCCAGCCAGGACGCCGTACTCACACTTGAGAAATCGACAATTCCACAGATAACAGCGGCCACATATCCGGCAATGATCGCGATCAGAATCGGAATTACCGCAAAAAACTTACGGAATACCACTGATCCAAGCACTGCAACTCCTAAAGTTACAAGAAATACAATCACATTTTTCGGATCGATCACCTCGTCTTTTAATCCTGCATTGGATGCCGCAGTTCCTGCCAGTTCCAGACCGATCAGTGCAACAACCGGTCCCATGGCTGCCGGCGGCAGTACTACATGGATCCAGTCAGACCCGAACTTATAGATGATCAGCGCCAGAATGCAGCCCAGAAATCCGACTGCAACGAATCCACCCAGCGCATACTCGTATCCCCATTTGCTGATCACAACTCCTGCCGGAGCAAGAAATGCAAAACTGGAACCTAAATATGCCGGAGCTTTTCCCTTTGTGATCAAGATAAATAGCAGTGTTCCGATTCCGTTCATAAACAGTACAACTGCCGGGTTGATCCCGAACACAAACGGAACAAGCACGGATGCCCCGAACATGGCAAACATGTGCTGAATACTCAGTGGAAGCAGCATCTTAAAGGGCACTTTTTCTTCCACCTGAATGATTTTCTGATTTTCCATTGAAAAATCCTCCCTATCCTTTTCCTTTGTAGTTTCAATCTTTCCTATTGTACCAGATTCTCCTGCCGATAACCAGACTTTGTTTTGAGAAATATTTAAAGCACTTCCTCAAGCACTCTTTTGACATTCTGATACGAAAGCTTATCCAGCTGACGTTCCGTCATTCCTGCCTTTTTCAAAGCATCCCATACACACTCGATCTCTTCAATCCCGCGAAGCCAGTTCTGCCCTGCCTCAAATCCATCGAAATCTGTTCCCAGTGCCACAGAATCCTCTCCGGCTTTTTGCAGGATATGCATCCCATGCTTTGCAATATCCAAAACCTCCGCTGACCGATCGCTTTGTAAAAACTGCGGATAAAAATTAAGTCCCACAACACCTCCGCATTCCCCGAGTGCACAAAGCATCTCATCCGAAAGATTTCGCGGGTGCGCACAAAGTGCGCGGGCATTAGAATGAGACGCTATAATCGGTTTTTTGCTCAGCCGGATACAATCCCAAAAGCCACCGTCTGACAAGTGAGAAACATCCACCAGCATTCCTCTTTCGTTCATTTCTTCTACCATCTGTTTTCCAAAAGATTTCAATCCCTTTTGCATCTCCTGTGCATTTCTGCTGTTCGGATATCCGATGCAATTTTCATAATTCCATGTCAGTGTGATCAGGCGGACACCTCTCTGATACAGTTCTTCAAGGCGGTTTCTGTTTCCATTTAAAACGCCGCCTTCTTCCACGGTCAGCAGTGCCAGATTGAGTTCCTCCCGTTCTGCATATTCTAAATCTTTTGCTGTTTTTATAAGCTTTAATTTCTTATTTTCTTTTGTCTCACGCTCCATACGGGCAATCATCTCGATCACCTTCTGGTATGCTTCTTCCCACTTTCCATCTGGTACACATACAAAACATGCAAAAAATTCCGCCAGCATTTTGGTCTGTTCCATTCTCTTTCGATCCACACAAAGACTGTTCTCCTCCAGCGTTTCTGCCGACAGCAGCTCACTCAATGTATCACAGTGCATATCGATCCATTTTCTCATTTTCTTCTCCTTTTTTGTTTCGGATTTACGTATAAGCGCTTCTTTTTTTACATATGCTAAAACCATCACTATTATATGACAGGAGACGCAAAAATGAAATCTGAATCTGCAAAACCTTTGATCGGCATTGTTGTCTGCGGATTGTCGGACAACCGCCAGTTTGTATCCAATCCTTATATTCAGTCTGTCCGGTATTCCGGCGGTATCCCCATCCTGCTTCCGCTGATCCGCTCAGATACCATGCTTGAACAATATCTACGGCTGTGCGATGGTTTTCTCTTCTGCGGCGGAAATGACATCACGCCTTTGTTATTTGGTCAGGAACCCAGAGAAGGCATCGGAAACACCAATATCACACTGGATCTGTTTCAGATCCGCCTGATGAAGCTGATTCTGTCTTCTGCAAAACCTGTATTTTCCATCTGTCGCGGAATGCAGATTTTCAATACTGCCTGTCAGGGAACCATGTTTCAGGATATCCGCTACCAGCCTGGAGAATCTCTTGATCATATGCAGCGATCTGACTCCCGCAGTGATGTCAGCCATCCTGTCCGGATTGAAAGGTCTTCCAGACTCTTTTCCTGTCTTGGCCGATCTGTTTACGTCAACAGCTTCCACCATCAGGCGATCGACAGGCCGGGAGTTGATCTGAAAGTCAGCGCTCTTGCCCCGGATCAGACGATAGAAGCCATCGAGCATTCTTCTCATCCTTTTGCCATTGGAGTTCAGTGGCATCCGGAATGTATGTTTCGAAGCAGCGAAAAGATGCGGCGACTTTTCCGTGGCTTTATTACAGCCGCCCAAAACTAAAAACGGAACCCACATCGGTTCCGTTTTTATACTTTTATTGAAATGTTGCCTGATTTGCATAATTGAGTGCAATATAACTTTTTCCGCGGTTCACTTTGATTTCATTTCCTGTTTCATCGTAAAAGGCAAGTTTTGATCTCTCATTGTTCGGTTCTTTTGCCCACTGTACCTTTTGTATCATCCCATTTGAAATGTAATATCCTACACTGTCAGAACCGCCATCCCAATCCAGATTTTTATGTCCTACTTCATCACGCACAGAAATTTCCGTTTCCAGAACAAACAGATTGATAAATGTAAGCGGCTGATTTGTATTTCCATCTATGTGCGGTGTTCCGTTCATGCTTTTTTGATATGTTCCTGTTGCTTCATCATACTCAAATGATGAGACACAAGCTCCAAAATTGATTTCCACTTTTTTACAGCTTTCCCCTTTTGGACTTACCGGCTCCTTGAAGCTGCCGAACTGAAATGCCGTGCGTCTCATATCCTCCGCAAGATCCATCCTGCGCCCTTCAGCCTGCGCCACCTCACCAAATCTTGTTCCGTCAAAGTATCCTGTATGTTCCAGAGAATAGCCGGCTGCCAGTCTGTTTTCATCGCGGCCAAAAAGACCTCCTGCATTATAAATCCCATCATACTGGTCCAGCTGAAGCGCCTCCAGATAATCCGCGATACCATCATCAATGCCCCAGTTTACATAAAAAGCATCATACCCCTGAGACAATGCCGGAAAATAATAGCGGCAGCTTCGAATCGGACAGATTTGTGGAACTTTCGTATAGTCTGCATAGAGAGCCATCAATCTTGTAATATCGCCTTCCACCGGAATCTCATATAGAATGTCCGCCTGTGCAATTCCATATTGCGGACGTGCCGCTTCATGATTGTTCACCATAACTGCAACCGGACGTTTTCCAATTGCTGTCTCGGACAGGTCTGCAAGACCGGTCAGCAGATTTTGATTCGCCGGAATCGTTTCCTCTTTGCTCTCTGCCTCTTTTTCATCCTTTTGCCTGGTTTTCTGTTCCGTTTGAGGCTCTTTTAGTTTCTCTTCCTGCTTTTTACAGCCAGTCATATTCAAAAGCATCGTGCATGCCATCAAAACCACAGCCGCTTTTTTCCACTGTTTCCACATTTTATCCCTTCTTTCTTCCTGTTAAAAAGCTCCCGGTTCCACTGTTTTTCCCATATTCTCATGTACCCCGTCACGGTATGCCCGCAAGATTACTTTGATATTGGAATACTTTCTGCGGACCAGCGCCCGTAGGATCAGTTCTGCTGCCATGTAAATCGGACACAGGTGTTTTGCTCTCCAGCTTTCTCCGTATAAATGAATAAAATGAATGGAATTTCTGTAGCTGTAGTAATCTTTCCAGGTCATGCACTGCTTCTTATCCCTCACCGGGATGATTGCTTTGTGAAGCATTGCAGACGGGATATAGCGTATTTTGGTATAGTTCAAAGCTCTTCTTGCATAATCGGAATCATCATATAAAATGATATAATTTTTGTCTGGAACTCCTGTTTTTTCCACAATCTCCCTTGTAAACAAAGGTCCTTCAAATGGCATATCTACCACTTCTACATAGTCCTGTGTCAAATTTCCGCCCCGGATCACATTTTTTCTCTTTTCTGCATATCGGAATGCACTTTTTAAATTGATTCCAACTACCACTTCATCCTCATATCGGCCGTCACTTCTTGATGGGATACAGACCCCTGCATCTTTTCCAATGTATTTCAGCAAATTGGTCAGACAGTCCGGTTCCGGATATACATCGTCGTCCATCACCCACAGATAATCCCAGGAAAGCGACATCGAAAGTTCAAACAATTTTGCAAATCCACCTGCCCCTCCTGCATTTTCCGTATTTCGGAAATAATATGTTTTCATGGATTTCCATGTGTTTTCATGAAGAACTCCTATGTCATCTTTTTCTGTAAATCCAATTTCCATCAATGTCTGATTGGTTCCATCTGTACTTTTATTATCCAGCAACAGAATTCCTGATATCTTTTTCTCTGACTGCTGCAATGCTTCCAGCAAATTCAAAAGATATTCTTTTCTGTTATATGTAACAATTGCAACATAAACTTTCTGTTCTTTCATTTTGATTCTCCATCTGCCTTTTTTACGATCTTTCGTTTCAAATGCAACAACTTCCGGTAATTTTCTACCCCGATTGTCTTTTTCAATACATTCTGTACTTTTCTTTTCAGGGATGGCTGCAGCCAGGATCCTGCATAATGATGTACTGCTATTGTCTTATCTGTAATTACCTTTTCATGCACATCCAGATCCACAGCGCAAAAATATTCGGTAGGATAAACGGCAATGCCGTCAATTTCCTGGTATTCACCATTTGTCAGAAATCCTCGTCTGCCCATCACTTCGCTTGTATATGCATTGACAGTCTTATAACACGGTCTGCCGTCTACAAGAAACGAGGATTTCTGATATTCTTCCAAAATCTCCGAAATCAGATTCAGTCCTTTGATCGATCCCATCACCAGACCCGGACTGATCAATTTTGTACTTTCAAATCCGGTAAACGCACGTTTCGCCAAGATTTCTTCCGGAATTGGCTTGAGCAATTCCACATCGGTATCAAAATAAATTCCACCAAACTGATACAATACATCAAATCTCACATAATCTGATACAAATGCCCACTTTTGATTTTCATAGGCTTCCTTTACAAAGTTTACTTGTGTCACATCATAATTGTCTTCGTTCCATTCCCGTATTTCATAGCCTGGAAGATATTTCTTCCAGGATTCTATACAGTTTAATACCAATTCTGATTTGGGATTTCTCCCAAACCAGCAATAATGAATAATATGCGGTATTTTTTCCATGTTTTGATGGTATAACGCTGTTTCGTTATACACTCCTCCCGTGTTTTATTGTGCACTGTTTAATTCTTCTGCCATCTTCAGGGCAAGTTCTACGACCAGATAGGAATTGTAATGCTGATGTTCTCCCCATCTTCCAAGACCATACACGCGGCGTGTTTTTGCCCACTCCAGCAACTCCTTCATGATCTCTGGCTTCCCGATGGTATTGAGCGGATACGCGTACTGGTTCATATATTGAAAGGTACTTTCTGTTGTTTCGTCCACTCTTGTACTGTTACATTCCGTCCAATATCCTTTGCTTCCATTACAGAAATTATGACGCACCAGAATTCTATGATAAGACAGTTCCGGATCCGGATAGTAGACCCACTGTGCTTCTGTGTCCAGATTGTCCGGGAAATACGCCGTCTGAACAGAGCTGTATTTCAGATGTCCGATTTTTTCCTTCAACTCCTGCGGCATTCCTGTGATCTTTGCAAATTCCATCCAGGGAATCGTAGAAATGATCACATCTGCAGAATACGTTTCCCCCTCTTTTGTTGTCACTGTATTGGTATCAAAATCAATCGCGTGAACCGATGCATCGTACTTAATCTGTCCTTTGATTTCTTCTGCCATTCTCAGCCATAATTCCCCATATCCATATTTTTTTGGATAAAAGAACTGAGCATGTCCCGGCTGCTCTCCATATGCTTTTTTCGTCAGACAACTCAAAAGAGTCTCTTCAAAGCTGACATTTTGGTTCCCCGTAGAGGTGGTCAAATCTCAAAACAACCGTGTTGCTCCCACTCGTCTCTCGATAACTACGGCACAATTCCTCTCCCTGCGCCACTGCCATCGTGCGGAAACTTCCTGTTGACAATT
>ENA-OQKD01000429-OQKD01000429.1-human-gut-metagenome-genome-assembly--contig:-NODE-429-length-11036-cov-2.592080_pt1 | contig 11036 bp, 17 predicted proteins | sample MGYA00242775_ERZ504792 | MGnify/ENA primary metagenome ERZ504792 (study PRJEB26092, sample SAMD00036401) | human gut metagenome | host: Homo sapiens | study: EMG produced TPA metagenomics assembly of...
GATAACACCAACTATACTACTTGTATAGGAGGTTTTAATCTATGGAACAAAGCATAAGTAAAAAACAACTTTTGAAAAAATTATTTTTTCCACATTATATCTCAGCACATTTACTTTTGGAGGAGGATACGTCATCGTCTCATTGATGAAAACAAAATTTGTAGATGAGCTTCATTGGATTGACGAGACTGAAATGCTGGATTTGATTGCAATTGCACAATCTTCCCCAGGAGCTGTAGCCGTCAATGGTGCCATTGTCGTAGGCTATAAATTGTGCAGAATTCCAGGTGTATTTTTTTCAATTCTCGGCGCAATTATCCCACCATTTTTCATTATCTCAATCATTTCTGGATTTTACACTTTATTTCAGGAAAATGAGGCTGTTCAAGCTCTCTTGAGCGGAATGCGCTCCGGCGTCGGTGCCGTAATCGTATCCGTCGTGTGGGACATGGGATCCGGAATCGTAAAACAGAAAAAAACTTGCTCCGATTCTCATCATGCTTTGCGCATTCATTGCAAACTATTACTTAAAAATCAATATTGTTCTTATTATTTTAATATGCATTATATTGGCAGCAGCAAAAGCCATTATCACAGAACGGAGGAGAAGTCACAAATGATCTATTTACAATTATTCTTAAGCTATCTGCAGATCGGAGCATTTAGTTTTGGCGGCGGTTATGCCGCAATGCCTCTCATTCAGGCGCAAGTTGTTGAAAAATATCACTGGCTCAGCATGACAGAATTTGGCGATCTTGTGACGATTGCCGAGATGACGCCCGGACCGATCGCCATAAACTCCGCAACCTTCGTCGGCACACAGGTCGCCGGACTTTCCGGGGCACTCATCGCAACACTCGGATGTATTCTGCCATCCTGCATCATCGTTACTCTACTTGCAAAAATTTATATCCAATACCGCAATGTAAAAATCATGCAGGATATTCTCGGCACACTCCGCCCGGTTGTCGTCTCTATGATTGCTGTGGCAGGACTCGGAATCCTAAGCTCGGTATTCTTTCTTTCCGGAAAGTTCGCACCCGCTTTGTCTAACTTTAATATCCGAGGCATTATTTTCTTTGCCGGTGCTCTCCTCTGCCTTCGCAAAACAAAGCTCAGCCCGATTCTCATCATGGTCGGCTGCGGTATTTTAGAACTGCTTTATCAAACAATTTTTTAACCACAAAAAAGAGCGAAGTCAAAACTGACTTCACTCTTTTTACATTCTTATAAAATTACTCTTGTACGTATGGCATTAAAGCGATATGTCTTGCTCTCTTGATAGCTACTGTAAGAGCTCTCTGATGTTTTGCACAGTTTCCTGTGATTCTTCTTGGAAGAATTTTTCCTCTTTCAGAAACATATTTTCTTAATTTAGCCACATCTTTGTAATCGATTTCGTTATTTTCTTTTCCACAGAATACACAAACTTTTTTTCTTCTGCGTCCGCCTCTTCTCTTCATTGGAGAATCTGCTTTATTACCTTTATCGTAAGCCATTGTCAATACCTCCTATTTTACTCATCGAACACGACTGTTAAAATTTACTACACAATCAATATCGTCTAGCTGAATGGTAATTCCTCATCAATTCCGTCTGGAATATTCATGAATCCATCTCCGATGTCTGCACTTGGTGATGGACTAGGACTTGCCTGGTATCCACTGTTTGATGCGCTGGCCGCTTTGCTCTCTGCAAATTCCTGTTCCTCAACAACAACATCTGTTGTGTAAACTCTCACGCCGTCTTTGTTCGTATAGCTTCCTGTCTGAATACGACCGGTTACCGCAATCTTCACTCCCTGGCGCAAATACTTCTCTGCAAATTCTGCCGCTCTTCCGAAAGATACACAGTTGATAAAATCTGCTGTTGCATCTCCGTCACGTTTGAAACGGCGGTCAACTGCCAATGTATATCTGGCAACTGCATTTGCACTCTCGCCCTGCGAATATCTAACTTCTGGATCTCTTGTTAAACGTCCCATTAAAATTACTTTATTCATACGATTTCCTCTCTTCTCTTATGCTTCCTGTCTAACGCATAAATATCTGAGTACGTTATCCATGATACGAAGTCTTGCTTCCATCTCAGCTGGAACTGTAGCATCAGATTCGAAGTGGATGAAGTAGTAATATCCTTCTTTCATCTTCTGAATTTCGTAAGCTAATCTTTTCTTACCCCATTCATCAACGTCAGTTACGTTACCACCGAAACGAGCGATTAATTCTTTCACTTTTTCGATTGTAGCTGTTCTAGCGTCGTCTTCGATTTTTGCATTGACAACAACTGCTAATTCATATTTGTTCATGTCACTTGCACCTCCTTATGGTCTCTGGCTCCTGAATCACTCAGGAACAAGGAATAAAATAATATATCACAATTTGGCATTTTACCACATTTTCAAGCTCGGCGCAAGCACTTTATTGTTTTTTCTTTAATTCTCTTGTATTCTTTTCTACAAGCTTTCTCGCAATCATGATCTGATGTCCGCATCCTATACATTTGAGACGAAAATCAGCACCTACTCTTAATATCTCCCACTCAAAGCTGCCACATGGATGCTTTTTTTTCAGTCTTACAACATCTCCAACTTCATACATATCAGCCATATTCTGCCCCTTCCTATTTTACCGCTTCTTCTTTGATCATCACGCCATGCACCAAAAAACGTTCATCATCTCTGACATTGGTACATGTTGACAAACTAACAATCTTAGACGCCGTCGTCACCTCGGCGCTTGTCGGGTACGCCGACTGCTGCTTTATGTAATCGATATAAGTCTGGAACGCCGCATCATCTGCATAATCCATAATATAGCTGTCAGAAGTATCTTTTACCACGCCTGCCGAAAAAATCTCATATGTTCTTACTTTTCCGTCCGGTGTATAGATATAAAAATATGGATGTTCCTTGTAAAAACTGTCATCCTTATATTTCAGCAACTGCGCAAACATGGAGCCATTCTTCATGTTATGTCCATAAATAAATGTATTTCTTCCCGAAAAATCTCCCGGATTGTTCACATCCACAAACAGTGTTCCTAATTTATTTGTGTTTGCTTCAAACGTTCTTTTTAAGTATTCTTCGTTATCTCTTCCCTGAACGACCGGATAATTGATCTCTGACGGTTCGTCAAACCGAATCCATCCAACCACATCGGAATTCATCTCCAGCAATTTTTCAAAATCAACAGAAAACGTCTCTTCTTTCGTATCATCTTTTTTCTCTGTATTAATGACCAGATCCTGAATCTTTTGGTATTCTTTGTCACCTTTATTGTACTCCGAAAAAATACCATATAATTTGTACGCCGAAACCGCAAACACTACAATCGCAATCACAAGGATGATATTTGAAACAATATTGCTTCCACCCTTTTTCTTTCTTCTTCCCCGATGATGTTTCTTTTTGTTTTCTTCCGCCATCTCTTTTTACTCCTTCTTGTTTAATGTACAAAAAGGTGAATGCAATACATTCACCCCTTTCGCTCTTCTGTTTTAGCTCACTTTCAACTTGAACTTCTGAATCTCTTTTTCACTGGATACTCGTTCTATTATTCCGCCGAGACTTCTGAGTTTTTCTTCAAATCTCTCATATCCTCTCTGAATGTAAACAATATCATCCACGATCGTAATTCCATCCGCCGCAAGTCCTGCGATGCAAAGCGCTGCACCCGCACGTAAATCCGGAGCACTTACTCTCGCTCCCGAAAATCTCTCAACACCTTCAATCGTTGCAGAATTTCCTTCAATCTTAGCGATCGCTCCCATACGTGCCAGCTCATCTAAATATTTAAAACGATTTTCAAAAATACTTTCTGCGATAATACTTGTTCCCTCGCAAAGCGCAAGCGTCACACCAATCTGCGGCTGCATATCTGTCGGGAATCCCGGATACGGAAGCGTCTTTACCTGTGTGTGCTTCAAACGCGTCTTCGCAACTACACGTACAGCATCGTCAAATTCTTCAATCTCACACCCAATCTCTTCCAACTTCGCAATTGTAGCCTCCAAATGTTTTGGAATGACATTCAAAACAGTCACATCTCCTTTTGTAACTGCCGCCGCAAACATAAATGTCCCTGCCTCAATCTGATCCGGAATAATCGAATACTCCGTCTTATGAAGCTTTTCAACACCTTTGATCTTGATCACATCTGTTTCCGGCGCCTTTTGATGTTCGCTCCCATACTGTTCAGGAAGTTTCGCAACATCCACTACATGTGGCTCTTTCGCAACGTTCTCAGAATCGTACACTTCTGCCATCGCTGCAGCCATCATCACATTGATTGTGGCTCCAACACTCACAACGTCAAAATAAAGATGTGTTCCTTCTAATTTCTCTGCCTCGGCAATGATCTTTCCGTATTCAATCTCAACCTCGGCGCCCAATGCTCTAAAACCTTTCAGATGCTGGTCAATCGGTCTGCTTCCGATATTGCAGCCCCCAGGAAGCGCCACCTCAGCTCTTCTGTATTTTCCAAGTAATGCTCCTAGTAAATAATAAGATGCTCTGATCTTCTTGATATAGTCATACTCAATACTAAAATCCTGCACACCGGCTCCATTGATCCGCACTGTATGTCGGTCTATACGCTGAACCGTGGCTCCTATTCCTGCCATCGCTTCCAACAACACATTGATGTCATTCACATCCGGTAAATTCTCTATCGTAACAGTCTCATCTGTCATAATTGCCGCTGCTAAAATAGCTAATGCTGCATTCTTTGCTCCGCCTATCTCTACTTCCCCTACTAACGGATTTCCACCCTTAATAATATACTGTTCCATTTCACACCTCAATTATCAGATTTCCATTCCATGCTGAAACTTTTTCAGTCATACTTCTCCCAGTTTTATTTATACTTCTTTGCTATTATAACACAAAATGTATTTTTGTAAAATTATTTTTCCAAATATAAACCGAAATAGGAGGTCTGCGCCTCCTATTCTTCAAATAATTTCAATACATTTCCTATCGTCTCTTCAATTGTTAATCCGTCCTCGCAAATTGTATAATCCGCATACTTTTCGAATAGGCAAACCCTTTCTTCGTATAAATCCTTTAAAGTCTGCCCTTCTTTCAAGACAACTCCACGGCTTTTCGCATTTTGGATTCTTCTGTCTATTGTCTCATAGGATACCTTTAAATATACAACTGTTCCCGTTTTTTTGTAATGTTCCATTGCTTCTTCACAATATACAACACTGCCCCCCGGTGCAATCACCGCATTTTCCACATCCAAGTCCCGGTTAACCTGATTCTCTATTGCAAGAAATCCGTCATTTCCTTCCTGCGCGATAATCTCTTTGAGCAATCGCTTCTCCTGCTTTTGTATCAGCAGATCCGTATCCACAAACTCATATCCAAGCCGCTTGGCAACTACAACACCCACCGTACTTTTTCCTACAGCAGGCATTCCAATCAAAACAATATTTTTCATATGTATCTCTCCATTCCATTATTCAATCAGAAATAAAAATTCCTTCTGCATTTTCTATGATCGCACCTTCGCCGGAATAACTCCTGATACACCATAATCTGAATCATATCTCCCAACCAGTCCTCTTTCCGGCGTCTTCTGATCCCCATATGTTCCTGTGCTTCCATCTGCATTTCTTCCGGCTCTATCCCATCCAGTTCTTTCACTCTGTCGTAAATTCTTCTGCACATCATACGCATCTGCAGCTGATCCGGATATTCATCATAGACAACACTGCCTTCATATGCCATCCTGTCACACTCATCTTCCACATAGGGCAGCAACCTCTTTGCTGTCTCCGGATACATGCTTTTCATATACTCAAAATCACGCTGTTCTATTCGCTCATCATCATATTGTAAGGGCATCGGGTATGCCATATAATATGGTAATCGGTAATCCACAGGCTTGCACTTCCATTTCTATATACGCTCTAGTATATAGTATGCCAAAATATTTGAGATGTTCTATTCTTTCAGCGGAATTCCTCTTCCGTCTGTATTGATACTGCCGGTCAAGATCAAAATTCCTTCTATAAATCCCCATATTCCTGAAATAATACTTCCGATTCCACAGGTTGCCACCGTCAGAACAAGCTGAATAACCGCTTTTGTTGTATATCCCAAATAAAAATTATGCACACCTAGCGAGCCGAGAAAAATACCTAACAGTCCTCCTGCCAGCTTTGATTTCTGCTCCACCATAGGTCTTTGATTCACAAGACTCGCTCCGCACATCGTACAATATGTCATCCCGACATTGGTAGCATTTCCACAATTTGGGCAATAGTTATCCCCAGTTCCATTCGAAAATCCACAGTTTATACACACTGCAGCATTCGGATCAATCGGTTTTCCACAATTTCTGCAAAACATGTTTTCTTCCTCCTTATACTTTACGATTCTATCTTTTGTTTTTCTACTGTAATTTTACAATTTTTTTTATAAAAAAGCAATGCCATAGCATAGTACTTCACGGTATCCATCACGCAAAAATTCTTCTTCATAATGCTTCATTCTGATTTGCTCCACTGCTTTCAAGCTACATTTTTCCATCTGGTGAAAGCTTTCAGACACCTTCAGCTCAAAAAGGATCACCGGTTTCTCTACATCCATACTTTTCAGGCAAATATCATATCTTCCATCACCGGACTCACGATTGGAGTAAGAATAATAGTCTCCCATTCCGCCAAAAATACCCATGAGAAATCCGTGATAAAAAGCTTCTTTTGTGTCGTAAAAACTAATCCCTTCACGCAAAAGCTCTGAAATCGTTTTTTCTAATCCAATTACCTCGCCCTCTGTTACATATCGATACAACTCTGAAAAATCTTTCTTTTTTACTTTTTTCCCAAACCAGGAAAGCACCGTATTTTTATAGATATAGAGAATCTCTTCATTCGGAATACTCATCGAAATATAACGAATCCCATCTCTCAGCGCCTCATCCACTTTCTTTAAGTAGCCTGTAAAAAACAAGAAATTCCAAATATTTTCCTCTGATTCCTCCACTCCGATATCCTCATACGTAATATCTTCGTGAATTGGTTTTTCAATGCTTTCCCCCTGGATCAGCAGCTCTATCTCCTGTTTTACTTTTATATCCGCCTTTTCTACTAAAGTTTTCACAATACTGTTCGAACTTGTATTTGCCCAAAATGGTCTTGGTAAAGATGTCATATCTGCCCAAATCAACTCCACATAATTCAATACACTCCAGGGATTATATACTTCCGTCCGTCCAAATACATATCCATCATACCATCTTTTCACTACATCCGCGAAATCACTTCTATCATAAAATGCAAGAATCTCATCTACTTCTTTTTGTGTAAAACCAAAATGCTCTGAATACATTGGATTCGTAATGGAGATAATCTTCAGATTGTTCAATCCTAGTAAAAATACTCTCTTTCGAGATTCGAAGACAACCTGTGATCACAGCAAACTCCAAGCTGTCATTCGTCTTCAACGCTGACTCAAAAAGAGATCTGATCAGCGGAATCATCTTCTCATAAAAGCCTCCAAAATAAGAGTTCTCCAGTGGACATCATACTCATCGATCAGGATAATTACTTTTCTCTATAACTTTTCGCCAGACAAGCTGACAGAAAACGCAGTGCATCCAGATAATCTGCATCCGTTCCCTTAACATCGCGTATTGCAAGAAAGCGTTCTTTTTCTTCTTCCGTCAATTTCCCAATTTTCAAAAGTTCTTCATGTCTGCCAAATTCCTCGGCAATCATTTTCTTCATCTGTATATAAGACAAGTCGAAATTCGCCTGCTTCATTGTTTTTAGTGAAATACTGATAACCGGATATCTCGATATGTGCTTTAAATACTTTTCCCCGGCAGCCATAATTTCCAACCCCTGAAAAAGCTTCCGAGCATCACAGTAATCTTTTTCAAAAAAGCACTGTAACATGCTAAGTCCCAGTGTCTTACCGAAACGCCTTGGTCTTGTAAACAAATTAACTTTTCCCCGCATATCCAAAAGTTCTTTTATCAACAACGTTTTATCTACGTAATAATACCCCTCTTGTATCATTTCCTTAAAATTGTCCACTCCGATTGGAAACGGTTTAAATCCCACTTTCTCACTTCCTTTCCGCATCATTATTTACTAATATTATAGCTTGTTATATACTCTTTTAGCAAGAAAAAAGATGTCCGTAATTAAACAGACACCTTTTCAGTCCACTGCACACCTTCGGCAAGCACTGTGATCTTCTCCTGCAGGATTTCCACAAAGCCACCAGACACAGTTACTTTTTTCATCTCTGTGCCCTTGTGTATCTTCATCACACAAGGCTCCAGAATTGTCGTCAGCGGGATATGGTTCTTGTAAACTCCCATATCGCCGCCCACAGATGTGAATTCCAAAAAGCTTGCTTCCCCTTCGTAGAACATCTCCTCCGGAGAAATAATTTTCAACTCAAACATATTATTTTCTGCCATGCGCACACACCTCTACTTTACTCTGGCAAGTACGTCATCAATATTTCCCGCATTCAAGAAATAACCTTCCGGAATATCATCATGTTTTCCTTCCAAAATTTCTTTGAATCCCTGTACTGTCTCACTGATTGGCACATATCGCCCCTCAAGCCCTGTAAACTGTGTCGCGACAAAGAATGGCTGAGATAAAAACTCTTTGTATCTTTCGCGCACGTGATACAGTGAGCTTATCTTCCTCTGAAAGCTCATCCATACCGAGCATTGCAATAATATCCTGTAATTCTTTTATATTTCTGCAGCACTTCCTGTACACCGCGCGCCACCTTGTAACTGCTCTTCGCCCACGATACTCGGGTCAGCATTCTCGACGAAGAGTCAAGTGGATCTACTGCCGGATAAATACCAAGCTCTGTGATTGCACGGGAAATCGACTTTCGCATCCAGATGGGCAAATGTCGTAGCCGGAGCCGGGTCAGTCAAGTCGTCCGCAGGCACATAGACAGCCTGAACAGACGTGATTGATCCGTTCTTTGTCGATGTGATACGCTCCTGCAAAGCCCCCATCTCCGTCTGCAATGTCGGCTGATATCCTACCGCAGAAGGCATACGTCCCAAAAGCGCGGACACTTCCGATCCTGCCTGTGTAAAACGGAAAATATTGTCGATAAACAAAAGTACGTCTTTTCCACCTTTGTCACGGAAATATTCTGCCATCGTAAGACCTGTAAGCCCTACGCGCATACGCGCTCCAGGCGGCTCATTCATCTGCCCGAACACCATCGCCGTCTTATTGATTACTCCTGATTCCTGCATCTCATAATAAAGGTCATTTCCCTCTCTTGTACGCTCTCCGACACCTGTAAATACAGAATATCCACCGTGTTCTGTCGCAATATTTGTGATCAGTTCCTGAATCAGCACTGTCTTTCCCACACCAGCTCCACCGAACAGACCAATTTTTCCACCTTTCTGATATGGGCAGAGAAGGTCTACGACTTTGATACCTGTCTCAAGCATCTCCGCCTCAGTTGCCTGTTCCTCAAACGAAGGAGCCTTTCTGTGAATCGGCTCATATTCAACATCTGTCGGAGCCGGTTTCTCATCAATCGGTTCACCGAGGACATTAAAGATACGCCCCAGTGTATTCTCTCCTACCGGCACGGAAATTGCAGCTCCTGTGGCAACCGCTTCCATCCCCCGGACTAAACCGTCCGTCGGTCCCATGGCGATACATCTCACCACATCATCTCCTAGATGCTGTGCAACCTCCACCACAAGTCTGCTTTTATCCTGTCTTGTGATCTCGATTGCTTCGTTAATCTCCGGAAGATGTCCGTCTGCGTATTTGATATCTAAGACCGCACCGATAATCTGAGTGATTTTTCCTATATTTTTTTCTGCCATTTTTTCACTCCTCTATCCGATAGCTTCCGCTCCGGCTATAATTTCTGTTAATTCCTGTGTGATCGCTCCCTGACGGGCGCGATTATATTTTAATTCCAAATCATCAATAATCTCTTCTGCATTGTTTGTTGCAGAGTCCATCGCCTGCATACGGGCGCCGTTCTCGCTTGCAACCGCCTCCACAAAAGCGCCGTACAAAATACTTGTCATATACTTCGGAATGAGAAGACTGATCGCCTCCTCTTCATTCGGCTCAAAATTCATCAATACGGACTCTTTCTTTTCTTCTGCAGGCACAGTTTCTGCACTCACCGGAAGCAGTTTCATCAGCTTCGGAATATGACTGACCGTATTTTTAAACTCTGTATACGCCACATAGATTTCTCTGACTTCTCCTTTTGAGAAATCATCAAGCAGTCTCTCCCCGATCCGGCGTGCATCTGCATACGTCGGTTCGTCGAATGATGTCCGAGTAATCCTCTGCAAATTTGATATCCTTTTCTTGCAAGACTTTCCACACCTTTTCTGCCGACTGTGTAAAGCCGGATACGTTCTTTTTCTATCCCGCTTTCCACAATTAGTCTTGCAATATTTGCATTGTATCCGCCCGCAAGACCGCGGTTTGAGGTCACTGCCACAACCGCAACATTTTTGGAATCACTTTTTCGCAAATACGGATGCTCTATATTGCCCGCCTTCGCAAGCATGGAAGTCACTGTCTGATACATATATTCAAAATACGCCTTCGAGTTCTCTGCACGCATTCTTGCTTTTTGCAGCTTTACAGTCGAAACAAGCTTCATGGCTTTGGTGATCTGCTGCGTATTTTGAATACTTCCGCGGCGTCTTTTTATCTCTCTCATGGATGCCATGATCGTCTTCCTCCTTTTTTACTGATGTGTGAACTGTAGCTTGAACTCTTCAATCGCTTTTACAAGCGCAGCTTCATTTTCTTCTGTGATAACCTTTTCCGTCTTAATTGATTCCGGAATCTCCGGATATTTTGTCTGGATAAATTCAAACAGTTCTGTCTCAAAACGTAAAATATCTTCCACCGCAATGTCAAGCAGATGTTTTCTCGTCGCCGCATAGATGATGATTACCTGATACTCTACCGGCATCGGCTTGTACTGCGGCTGTTTTAATACTTCTTTGATTCGTACTCCCTGTGCAAGTCGTTCTTTTGTATCT
>ENA-OQKD01000431-OQKD01000431.1-human-gut-metagenome-genome-assembly--contig:-NODE-431-length-11007-cov-2.553217_pt1 | contig 11007 bp, 12 predicted proteins | sample MGYA00242775_ERZ504792 | MGnify/ENA primary metagenome ERZ504792 (study PRJEB26092, sample SAMD00036401) | human gut metagenome | host: Homo sapiens | study: EMG produced TPA metagenomics assembly of...
TTTCCCGGACGTTCTGCAGACAGACAGGGAGTCAGAAGCTGGATCCCGTGATTGTAATACTGGGGGCACTGCGGTGCGGTAATCAGCCTCCAGCATATGTCTGGTCTGGCGCAGGGCTCCGTCAAAAAGCTGTACCTTCATCCTGCTTGTCCTGACATTTTCCGGAAGTCTCTGAATATTTTCCTCATCTCCAAAAATATGCTCATACTGAGGGATGATCTCCAAACGGGAATCAAACACAAGATCCGCAGGATTTTTTACATATTCCGCCCTCTCCGGAAGACTGACGATTCCTGATTTTAATAAATAATACTCTGTGTAAAATCCTTCCAGAAACCACTTCTGCCGGTCCGGAACCAGATTTTTCACAAAAAACGCGTACACAGGCTGATAATAATAATTAAAAAGTCCTGTATTAAAAATCGCATAGCTGTCTTCTTCCAGTACCTTTCCCTCTTCATACACCCTCTGGAAGGTATGCTCCAGATAGCCTTTCAGGATTCCTCTGTCCTCATTCTCGCCAAAGCTCCACTTTTCGGGAACCATTCTGGAAAGATTCTGAATGTGCCGGTTATAATTTCCGCAGTAGGTAAAATCAAATAAATTCATAGCACTCTCCCGCCTCCTTATTTTTCTGTGCAAAAAGGCTTTATTATATTGTATTTTGATTTTTTCCGGACAGAACGTTTTTCTATGTTTTTGTAGTCATCTGTTCCTGAAAATGCTATAATAACACCTGAAACTGATAACGATTTTGTTATCAGAGGCATAAGCACCTTTTCGCAGGATATGCGGAGCTTGCACACAGGCTGCTTATAAAATAAAGCTTACAGAGGAGGCAGCTATTATGACAAAACAGGAATTTCAGAAATTAACAGAAAACCTTCTTTTCTTGACGGAGCCACCGGTTCCAATCTTATGGCCCAGGGAATGCCCCGGGGCATCTGCACAGAACGTTGGGTGATCGAGCACAAGGATGTGATCCAGAAGCTTCAGAAAGCTTATATAGAAGCAGGAAGCCGGATCATTTATGCCCCCACCTTCGGAGGAAACCGGCTGAACCTGAGGCAGCACGGACTGGAAAATAAAATTCAGGAGATCAACAGTACTCTGGTTTCCTACTCCAGAGAAATTGCGGAAAACAAAGCCTTTGTGGCAGGAGACATTACCACCTCCGGCCAGTTTGTTACTGCTGACGGCGAATATACCTATGAAGATGCCTTTGAAATGTATAAAGAACAGATTACGATTCTGAAAAACGCAGGAGTGGATCTGATCGCAGCAGAAACCATGATCAATATTGAGGAAACTCTGGCCGCTGTGGATGCCGCCAATTCCGTCTGCGATCTCCCGTTATGTGTACGGTTACGGTAGAAGCTGACGGAAGATTTTCAGCGGCGGAAATGCCGTAGAAGCCGCTGTTGCCTTTGAGAGCGCAGGAGCCGCGGCTGTTGGGATCAACTGTTCTGTAGGACCGGATCAGCTTGTATCTGTCATCCGGAATATCCGGGAGGCTGTTTCCATTCCGGTTATTGCCAAGCCCAACGCCGGAATGCCTGTTATTGACGATCAGGGAAATGCGGTATACAGCATGAACCCGGCGGACTTTGCAAAACATATGCAGGTTCTTGTGAAAAACGGCGCAGGGATCATCGGAGGCTGCTGCGGAACCACTCCGGATTTCATACGGGAAATGAAAAAACTTCTGGGATAATTTTTTTCACTTTACTTTTATTGCTTTTTCCGGGCACATTTCCTGGCAGCAGAAACACCGGATACATTTTTTATAATTATAAACCGGAGGATGATCTCTTCCGTTTTTAAAATCCACTGCTTTTTCCGGTACCGGACAGCTGTTCACACAGATTCCGCAGCGGATGCATCTGGATTCCTCAATATACGGCTTTTTCTGGAAAAGATTCAAAGCCTTTGCCATTTTTTCCCAGATTCCATATTTTATTATTCTTCTGTCTACATTAAATTCCGGATTTCCGTATTTTTTTACAGCTTCTGCCATGGAGAGCTCTCCTTCCGGGGCCAGAAGCTGTATTTCCTCTTCTTTCCAGGTTCCAAGTCCCATCTTCTCTCCATGATAACAGGTGGGAACCATCTGAGGCTTCAGATGCACCAGACGGCAGAATACACTGTCCAGAGCCACCGGATCTGTAGACATCAGCATAACCTTCATATCAACAGGATCTCCTGAACCAGGGCCGTTTCCCTCCATGGCTGTAATACCGTCCATAATGTAAAGTCTGGGATTTACGCACTGGTTCAGATCGATCAGCATTCTGGCAAAGCTGTCTGCACTTGGAAAAAGAGTATGTCCTTTTGCTTTATGAAGGCCGTAAATAAAACCATAGCTGTTCTTCACCGCTCCCGTGATACGCTCCAGCGCATGGGTTTTCATTTTGCACAGAGAGATCACGCAGCTGCTTTCCAGAAGCTCTTTGCCAAGATAAACTCTTTTGCCTGAACGCCTTCCTCATACGGGAGTCCGGATGCCTTCCGAAAAATCAACGGCCGGGATGCCAAGTTCCTGAAGATACGTGTCCATTCCTGTTCCGGCAATGACTTTTGTGGTATTTCCATGTCCGCAGGAATCTGCCAGTGTCACCTTTTCATAGCCCTCTTCTTTTAAAAGTTTCCCGAACATTCCCACCACTGCCGGATGAGTGATCACTGCCTTTTCTACCTCTGCCCGCTTCAGAAGGTTGGGCTTTAAAAGAATTTTTTCGTCTTTTAAGATAAGGGCTTCCAGTCCGCCCAGAAGCTTTAATCCCTTTTTTAAACTATCATAAACAAGTTCTTCCCTGTAGGAATTACAGGGAAGAAGAATTACTTTACTTTTATTTTTCATGAGCTGCCTTTCTTACTTAAATGCAATGCTGCGTTCTGCCTCCAAAGCCTTACCGACGCTTAGATCAGTGTCTCTGAGAGCCTTTCTTACCGGAAGGATGCAGGCAGGAACTACGGACAGGAAATCCACTCCCATTCGGAGAAAGGTTTCTGTCAGCTCGGTATCAGCGGCAATTTCACCGCAGATTCCTGCTTTTTTTCCTTCTGCATGCGCAGCCTCCACCACCATGCGGATCATTCGCAGAATGGCAGGATGATGATCGTCATATTTATTTTTCAAAAGGGGATTCTGCCTGTCCATAGCCAGTGTATACTGAGTAAGGTCATTTGTGCCAATACTTAAAAAATCCACTCTTTTTGCCAGCTCACGGCTGATCATCACTGCAGCCGGAGTTTCGATCATTATGCTTGTCTGAATATCGCGGAAGGGAATTTCTTTTTCTTTCAATCCTTCCTTTACCTCACCAATGATCTCCTCAATTTCATCCATTTCAGCCTCTGAGGAAACCATGGGATACATTATGGCAAGATTCCCGTAGGCGCTGGCCCGGTAGATGGCGCGAAGCTGCGCCTTAAACATACGTTTCCGGTCCAGACAGAGGCGGATTCCCCGATTTCCCATAATGGGATTTGTCTCTTCCGGAATGTCCAGATAGGAGGCCTGTTTGTCCGCTCCCAGATCAGAGGTACGGATTACTGTAAGACGGTCTCCCATAGTTTCTGCAAGCTGTTTATATGCCCGGAAAAGCTCGTTTTCTCTCGGATAATTTTCTCTTCCCAGATATTGAAACTCACTGCGGAGAAGCCCGATTCCTGCCGCACCGTAAAAGAGCACATTGTTCAGATCGCTCATATTTCCGATATTGGCATAAAGCCCGATCTTTTTTCCGTCTGCTGTTTCATCTGTCTGGTTTTTCAGCTTTAGAAGCTCTTCTTTTTCCTTTTTATCCGCCTCCAGACGGATCCGGTATTCTCTCTTGATCTCCGCATCCGGGTTCAGATACAGAGTCCCTGTATAACCGTCCACAATGGCTGTCTGGCCGTCCCACTCATCATCTGCTTCTATATCCACAAGAGCAGGGATTTCCATAGTCTTTGTCATAATAGAAGTATGAGATACTGCTGAACCGTGATGCATGACAACTGCCAGAAGCTTTTGCTTGTCCATTTCCATGATCTCTGTAGGCGCAAGAGATTCTGCCACCACGATCACCGGCTCGTCACCCAGACTGATCCGGGTGCAGGAGCCTCCCAGAATACGGATCAGCCGCGCAGAAATTTCCTGAATATCCTGGATGCGCCGGCGCACCACAGGCTCCTCCAGATTCCGGAAGGTTTCTGTCAGCTCATCCCTGTTTGTCATGATCGCATATGCTGCGTTTACCTTCTCCAGCGAAATGCAGCTTTCAATTGCTTTCTGATAGCTTTCTGATTCCAGAAGTCTGATCTGTCCCAGAAAAACCTTTGCCTCCTGTTCATTCAAACTTCTGTTTTTTTCATAAAGTTCTTCCAGTTCTTTAACAGCCTGCAGTCTGGCTGTATGAAATTCCTGGATTTCGTTTTTTTATGTTGCTTACCAGACACTGCCGTATCTGGTATTCACCTCTGCTGTAATACAGTATTTTACCGATGGCAATTCCGGAAAAGGTCGCTGTCCCTTTGTAGATTTCCATCTTGTACCCCCTTATTTCCGTCAGTCGCAGGCTGCCTTGAATTCTGTCCAGTTTTTGCTGTACTGCTCTTCTGCCTCTGCACTTACATTCTGTACGATATCGCCTTTTTTCACTGAATCCGGCACTACCAGATCCGGATTTACCAGCTCGTCTGCCGCTTTATTTGTGCTGTAGTAGCCGATAAAATCTGTACACTGTGCTGCGATCTCCGGCTGAAGGATATAGTCCATAAACTGGTATGCCGCCTCCTTGTTAGGCGCCTCGCTTGGAATGAACATTCCCATAATTCCGAATCCCAGACCTTCTTCCGGATAAACCACTTCAAGCTCCGGATATTCTGCAAGAGCAGCTGTTACCTGTGAAGTATAAAGAAATCCCACGCTTGCCTCTCCGTTCAGAAGCGCATTCTGTGTGTTGTCATCCTGGATCAGACGCACGTTGGGAGCCAGCTCCAGAAGCTTTTCTCCTGTTTCTTTAATGGAATCTACATCTTCTTCATTCATGCTTTTTCCAAGCATCAGATTGGTGATTCCATTGATCACACGGTAGTTGGCAACCAGGGCAATGCTGTCTTCCAGAGACGGATCCCAGAGATCTGCATATCCCTTAATATCAATATCAACCATTTCCGGATCATACACGATCAGGGGGATTCCTGCCCCGTAGGGAACTGTATATGCGTCCTCCGGGTCATAAAACTGGCCCTGATAAAGAGGATTGATATTTTCAAAGCCGGACAGCTTTGATTTATCCAGCTTTTCTGCCAGACCTTCCTGGATCACATTTTCCAGAATGTAATCGTCCGCAATTACAATGTCATAATCTCCGCCCTTTGCCATGGAGAGCTTTTCCAGCATGGTTTCATCTGTGTCAAAGTTGGAATATATGATCTTACGTTCCTGTTTCTTTTTCAAATCCGTCCAGTACCTCCTGGGGGTAACATATTTTCCCAGGTAAACAGTACCAGCTCCTTATCAGAATCTGCGCTGACCGGAACCGCTGCCGCAGTTACTGTCAGAGCTGCACATAACGCCATTACAAATGATTTTTTCATGTTGTCCTCCTCTATCTGTTATTTTAATCTGTACTATTTTAGTATAACCTATTTTTGTTTTGTTGAAAAGAGTCTGTTTTTCCCTTTTACCAGTCTGGTGATCAGCGTATACACCAGAAGCACTGCCAGGGTAAATGCAAGCATCAGGGTACAGAGTGCATTGATCTCAGGCGTCACTCCTGTTTTCAGCTGTGTGTAAACCTTTACGGGCAGGGTGGAGATCCGGGGTCCGTTTACAAAAATACTGATCACCACATCATCCATGGACATGGCAAATGCCAGAAGGGAGCCTGACATAACTGCCGGCATAATAAGAGGCAGCGTAATATCCCAGAAAGCCCGGAAGCTTCCTGCGCCAAGATCACGGGCCGCCTCTTCCAGAGACGGATCCATTCCTGCAAGTCTTGCTTTTACCTCCATCAGAATATAGGGAACACAGAAAACCGTGTGGCCCAGAAGAAGGGTCAGCATTCCGAACGGCATATCCAGAAGATAAAAGAATGCCATCAGTACCATTCCCAGAATGATTTCCGGGATCATCAGCGGAAGAATGGATATATATTCCAGAGACCCCTTTGTTTTCCAGTGTATTCTGGAAAGTCCCACTGCTCCCAGAGTTCCGATCACTGCGGAAACAAGACAGCTTGCTGCGCCCAGTACCTGACTGTTTCCCAGAGCCTCGATCATGGCTCTGTCATTTAAAAGCTCCTGATACCATTTCAGGGAAAATCCCGTAAACCGCACAGGAAGCCTGGACTCGTTAAAGGAAAAAATGATCACCACTGCCACCGGCAGATACATCAGAAAAAGCACAATTCCAAGATACAGCCCGGAGAGCTTCGTAGTTTTTTTTCATCCGATTCCCTCCAATTCTTTTACATTTGTTATTTTACGGTAAAGACCGATCATCAGTGAGGTAAGGATCATCAGCACCACTGCAAGAGCTGCCGCAAAGGGCCAGTTATTTCCCCTTGTCATCTGCTCCTGGATCAGACTTCCTACCAGAACGATCTTATTTCCTCCCAGGATGTCCGCTATAAAGAACAGTCCCATAGACGGAATAAAGGTAAGGATCACTCCTGACAGAAGTCCCGGAAGGGTCAGCTTAAAGGAAACGGTCCAGAATGCCTTTATTTTTCCCGCCCCAAGGTCACGGGCTGCCTCCACAAGAGACCAGTCCAGCTTTTCCGCACTGGAATATACGGAAAGGATCATAAAGGGCAGAAGTACATAAACCATACCCACTACAATAGCCGGATAGCTGTACAGGATTTTCAGCGGCTTATCAATGATACCCAGCCCCTTTAAAATATAATTCAGCACACCCTTGTTCTGAAGGATGATGATCCATCCGTAAAGACGGATCAGGGAATTGATCCAGAAGGGCAGCATCAGAAGAAGCATGGCTCGTTTTTTTCCAGGTATCAGACATTTTTGCCATAAAATACCCGAAAGGATATCCCACCAGACAGATGATCACCGTACTGGTCAGGGCAAGCTGAAAGGATTCCCGGAAGGTCTGAAGATAAACCGGATCCAGGATTTTTCTGTAATTTTCCAGGGTCAGGTTCCACTCCACGGAGGTTCCGCTTCCCGGCTGGGCGAAGCTAAGAGCCACCATATAAATAAGAGGTCCTGCAACAAACACCAGCGTAAAAAAATACAAAGGCAGGATCATCCACACTGAGGTAGTTTTCTTTTTTGCTTTTGTTCCTTTCATCCTCAGGCCTCCCCGCCTTCCCGGACAGCATCCCGGTCTACAAGAACCGCATCCTCCGGCGCAAAGCACACGCTGACTGTCTGCCCCTGCTGCACTCTGGCGTCTATGCCATAGCGGCTTGCCACAAGCTCTGTCCCGTCTGTAAGCTTCAGAACAACCCGAAGAAGTCCTCCTGCAAAGTTTTTTTCCGTTACCACTGCCGAAAGGCCGCAGGAACATTCCTCGTCAATTCTTATGTTTTCGCTCCGCACTGCCAGAGTCACTTTTTCTCCGGGCCGGATTGTCTCATTGTAAGAATCCGCCTGAATATGGCCTCCTGAAATATTAACAGCTACCTTTCCGTTTTCTGTGGCTCCTGCCACTCCTTTCAGGATATTCGCATTTCCCACAAAGGTTGCCACATAGCTTGTGCGGGGATGATTGTAGATTTCATCCGGAGTTCCGATCTGTTCAAAGGTTCCGTGATTCATTACCGCGATCCGGTCGGACATGTTAATAGCCTCCTCCTGATCGTGAGTAATATAAATAAACGTAATGCCAAGCTTTTTCTGGAGCCGCTTTAATTCCACCTGCATGGCCCGCCTCAGCTGAAGGTCAAGGGCTCCCAGAGGCTCGTCAAGAAGAAGCACCCTCGGATTATTAATAAGGGCTCTGGCAATGGCAACTCTTTGCTTCTGACCGCCTGAAAGCTCAGAGGGCTTTCTTTTTTCATAGCCGGGAAGCTGCACCAGCTCCAGCATTTCCTTTACTCTTCTGCGGATTTCAGTCCTGGGAACCTTTTTCAGCCTCAGACCGTAACCGATATTGTCTGCCACATTCATATGAGGAAAAAGAGCATAGTTCTGAAATACCGTGTTTACATCCCGGTCCTCCGGATTCAGAGCAGTTACATCCTTTCCATCCAGAAACACCTGTCCCGCATCCGGCATTTCAAGTCCTGCAATAATACGCAGCGTTGTTGTCTTTCCACATCCGGAAGATCCCAGAAGGGTAATAAACTCACCTTTTTCAATAGCAAGACTGATGCCCTTTAAAACTTCCTCCTCATCTGAAAATCCTTTTCTGATATTTTTTAATTCCAAACACTTTTCTGTCATCTCTGTTTTTTATACTGCCTCCTTACTGTTTCTGTCCCGCACACATTTTCTGTCCGGGATGCTTTTATTTATATCGTTACTGTCTGCACCTCACTGTCCCGGAAGGTGTTCTGATATATATTCCAAAGTTCCGGGACATACGGGGCAAAATACCATCAACGAAAGCGATTTGAAATGCGTTTTGACCAGATTTCTGTGAACGGAGTGATCAGTAACTCTATATATTTACATTTGCTTTTCAATATACTCTATATATTGTTTTTTGTCAAAAACCGGAGTGAAATCATCCACGATCTTTTTTGCCTCCCGGGCATCGTTTCTCAAAAGCCGGTAAATGGTAAGCGCCATAAGCTTTGCCGGAAGAATATATGCCTTTTCTTCATCTGTGATCCGAAAATCTTCTCCGTGAAGCCGGCCTTCAAAGCCCCGGAAGGTAAAATTTACTACCGGAAACAGCTGGGTAAGATCTCCCATATCCGTACATGCATTGTTAAAGTCTCCCGGCTTCACAGTACGAAAAGAAACTCCCAACGCCTCTGCCGCCTGAACCAGCGCCGAATCCGCCTCCCTTGGACGGACAGGCATGTAGCCGGGAATCCTTTCTCTTTCAATTTTTCCGCCGAAAGCATAGGCAGCTCCGTCATAGGCCCGGTCGATCATCTCCTGTACTTCCTGAATCCGTTCCAGAGAAGATGCTCTGATCTTTGTTTCCACAACCGCCTCATCCGGCACACTGTTTACCACATCTCCGGCTTTTCGGATTACATTGTGAAGCCGCACATGATCCTCCTCCCGGAAGGTTTCCCGCATCAGTCCCATCATCTGAATGGCGCTTGAGGCAATACTTAGCGCGTTGACGCCATTCCAGGGATCAATGGCTGCATGGGCTGCTTTTCCCCGGACGGTCACTCGTTCTGCTGCAAAACCATTGCAGGCAGGATTCCCCAGATAAAAGTCCTCTTCAACCGGAACCATATGTACATGAGTCGTCATCACAAGATCCGTATTGTCAAACTCTCCTCTTCGGATCATTTCACTTTTGCCGGAACCGAAACAGATTCCCTGTTTCCGAAGGGCTGTTCTTTTATCTGCATCAATGTATTCTTCTGCAGGCACAGCCAAAAACGTCAGAGAGCCTGTAATCTGTTTTCTGATCTCAGGATCTGCAAAAGCCATTGCCGCCCCGGCCAGCACAGCCATCTGAGCATGGTGGCCGCAGGCGTGGGCTGTGCCGTTCTGCGCATCTGCCATCGGGTGAGCTTTGCATCCAATGGCATCCATCTCCCCGATCACTGAAATATTCGGAAACTTTCCCGTACTTTTTCCTGCAGCGTTTTCTCCTGCTCCGGATATCTGTTCCGGACCTTCGTCCTGGCTGTTCCAGCCGCCCCGGACTCCGGTCAGGGCAATTCCCTCCTGAACCTCATATCCATATTTTTTCAGAAGCTCTGCTGTTTTTTTCGCTGTTCGTACTTCCTGAAAGCCAGGCTCCGGATGCCCTTCAATATCCCTGGCAAAATCCAGAATCTCCTGTCTGTGCTCTTCTATAAGATCAATGATCCGCTGTTCTGTTTCATCCATAACGGTTCTCCTCATAAATAAGTATATCGCCAATAAAAAGGATGGGGTTTCGCTTATCCTTTCTGTCAGTTTATACATGATCTGAAACACCTTACTGATATTTAATCATACCATAATCTCTGTCTATTGCAAGCGTCAGCAAAACCAAAATCCATCTGCAAAAGCAGCATTTCCGTTTTCCTGAACAATCTTCCTGCCCCTGATTTTTCCTGTAAAAACAAAAAACTGTTCTCTCATTTTCTGAAAGAACAGTCATTTTATTTGGATCGTATATATCACTTACTGATATCTGTATCATAAAAGCTGGAAATGAGACTCGAACTCACGACCCCTTCATTACGAGTGAAGTGCTCTACCGACTGAGCTATTCCAGCTTGTGTTACACACAAATGATATTATACACGATTTTGAGAAAAATTCAACTGTTTTTTACAAATTCTGTCTTATGTTTTGTAACAGTTCAGCTAGGTCTGCGCATTTACTGCGCTGACCGTATGAACAGGTAGTGCCAGCAGGCATATTTAGAGTGTGTCGGAAGGAATTTTCAGATACACTCTGGTACAGAATACAGGAATGGATTATTTGAGAATAAAATGGATGAATTTTCTCTGAATTATTTGTCGGGAATTGACAACGCCGAACATTTGTGCCATTATATACCAGAGATAGTTTAATAAGAGGCGGCTGTGAGGGGACTGAACAGCTGCGATAAGATAAAGAAGGATACAACATGAGTGAGATACGACACCCGCAGGGAAATCCCGCAGATTCTGTTTCGGCAGATGCGGGGAAAGATAAGTTACTGGAATTAAAGGGGATCAGCAAGAGCTTCGGCACAACAGACGTGCTCAGAGATATTGATCTCTCCATAGAAAGAGGAGAGTTCATCACATTCTAGGTGCCTCGGCTGCGGAAAGACCACAACGCTGCGCATTATCGCCGGATTGGAAATGCCTGATAAAGGTCAGGTGATCCGTGGAGGCCGGGATGTGCTGCGCTGGAACCGTCATCGAGAGAGATGTG
>ENA-OQKD01000432-OQKD01000432.1-human-gut-metagenome-genome-assembly--contig:-NODE-432-length-11002-cov-2.926621_pt1 | contig 11002 bp, 10 predicted proteins | sample MGYA00242775_ERZ504792 | MGnify/ENA primary metagenome ERZ504792 (study PRJEB26092, sample SAMD00036401) | human gut metagenome | host: Homo sapiens | study: EMG produced TPA metagenomics assembly of...
ACCCAACGGGCTGATTTGCCTGAAAGGCGGAGAGTTGGAACAAGAAACAATGCCCGTGAAGCACAAAACAATGCTTTATGATCTGAAAGATGAATTCACAGAAGATTTTTTTAAAACTAAGAAAGTGGTTTATGTAACCATCAACGGTTAATAACTATAGATAAAAGAACAATGAAAATAAAGAAATTTGAATTCAATATGTTTCCGGTAAACTGCTATGTGTTATCGGACGAAACGAAGGAAGCCGCCATTATTGATGCCGGTTGCTTTTATGAAGAAGAAAAGCAAGCCTTAAAAAGATATATTGACAGCAATAACCTGACAGTGAAACATTTATTGAATACGCACCTCCATCTGGACCATATTTTCGGCAACCCATTCCTGTTACAAGAATACGGACTAAAAGCCGAAGCAAATCAAGCGGATGAATTTTGGCTGGAACAAGCCCCGGCACAATCACGTATGTTTGGCTTCCAATTGCCCGAAGCACCCGTGCCATTAGGAAAATATATCTTTGATGGAGATATCATTACTTTCGGCAATACCCAACTGGAAGCTATCCATGTGCCGGGTCATTCGCCGGGAAGTATTGTTTATTACTGCAAAGAAGACCACTGTATCTTCAGCGGTGATGTATTGTTCCAAGGAAGTATAGGACGTGCAGACCTTACAGGAGGTAATTTCGACGAACTTCGCGAACATATATGCAGTCGTTTGTTTGTACTTCCCCCCGACACGGTAGTCTATCCTGGTCATGGAGACCCGACCACTGTGGGAGCAGAAAAAGCGAACAACCCTTTTTTCCGATAAGATAAAACTTAAAATTTAACTTATATACTACTACCATGAAAACAGATTTATTAGCAGACCGACATATCGGTATACAGGAAGAAGACCTTCCCGTTATGTTGGAAAAGATTGGCGTAAAGAGTCTTGATGAACTGATTAACAAAACAATTCCGTCCAAAATCCGTTTGAAAGAACCTCTGCCACTGGCTGCTCCCATGACGGAACGGGAGTTTGCAGAGCACATTACCGAACTAGCTTCACAAAACAAGATTTATACCTCCTATATAGGTATGGGTTGGTATGATAGTATTACTCCGGCGGTCATTCAACGCAATGTATTCGAGAATCCTGTGTGGTACACCTCGTACACTCCTTATCAAACCGAAGTTTCACAAGGACGTTTAGAAGCATTGATGAACTTCCAGACTGTCATATCCGACCTCACAGCCATGCCATTGGCAAACTGCTCATTGCTGGATGAATCTACCGCCGCTGCCGAAGCCGCACCATGATGCATGGACTTCGCACCCGCGACCACAAAAAAGCGGAGCCAATGTATTGTTTGTGGATGAAGAGATTTTTCCCACAGAATCTGGCAGTCATCAAACCCGCGCCCTTCCGCAAGGCATGAAGATCCAAGTAGGAAATTACAAGGAATTGGTATTTACTCCGGAAATTTTTGCCTGCATCCTGCAATACCCCAATGCCAGCGGTAACGTAGAAGACTATCGTGAGTTTGTGGAAAAGGCACATGCTGCCCATTGTAAAGTAGCCGTGGATGCTGATATCATGAGTTTGGCATTATTAGTTCCTCCCGGCGAATGGGGAGCAGATATCGTATTCGGAAGTACCCAGCGCCTGGGTATCCCCTTGTTCTACGGAGGTCCGTCCGCAGCCTACTTCGCTACACGTGACGAATATAAACGCAATATGCCGGGACGTATCATCGGCTGGTCTAAAGACAAATATGGCAAACTGGCCTACCGTATGGCTTTACAGACCCGTGAGCAACATATTAAACGCGAAAAAGCAACTTCCAACATCTGCACCGCACAGGCATTACTGGCTACAATGGCCGGCTTCTATGCCGTTTATCATGGACAGGAAGGTATCAAAAATATAGCAAAACGCATTCATAGCATTACCACCTGGTTGAACAAAGCCCTAACCCGCTTGGGATATGTACAGCATAATGAATTATTCTTTGACACCCTGCGTTTCAGTCTGCCCGACCATGTTTCGGCTCAGAAGCTGCGTACCATCGCATTGAGTAAAGAAGTAAACCTCCGTTACTATGATAATGGCGATGTAGGTTTCAGCATTGATGAAACCACCGACCCGAAAGATGTAAACCTGTTACTTTCCATCTTCTCCATTGCTGCCGAAGAAACCGTTCAAGAAGTGACAGACATTCCCGAAGCATCCTCACTGAACCGTGAACTACGCCGCCGTACTTCCTTCCTCACCCATGAGGTATTCAACAAGTATCATACTGAAACCGAAATGATGCGTTATATCAAAGATGAGGGCTATGATTCGGTGGCAACAAGACGAGTGACAAGAAAAGGAGAGCCAAAGATCCGGTCATTTTTTGCAAGGAGATTTTATCATTTGATCAAGAAAATTTCAGATACGGAAATTGTAGATGGAGCCAGAGATTATCGATTGATGACGCGCCAGTTCGTAAACAGTCTTCTGGAGCTGGAAGAATACAATAGATTTTCAAAAGGTCTGTATGGTTGGGTTGGATATAAAACAAAATGGATGGAATATGAAAACGTCGAGAGAGTTGCAGGTGAGACAAAGTGGTCTTTCTGGAAATTGTTTGTGTATGCAATCGAAGGGATTGTTGCTTTTTCTACAGTACCGTTGCTGATTTCAGCAATCATGGGAATTGTACTCTGTGTACTTGCGTTTATATTGATTATCGTAATTGTTGCAAAAACACTGATTTTTGGAGATCCGACCTCTGGATGGCCGTCTATGGTATGTATTATGCTATTCATAGGTGGAATTCAACTGTTTTGTATCGGTATTTTAGGGGAGTATTTTGCAAAAGCATATATGGAATTGAAAAAAAGACCAATTTTTATTTGCAAAGAGACAAATATTCAGCCATAGGCTTTTATATATAGATATTACGCAAAAGAGAAAGGGGTTAAAACAAAAGAATGAAAAAAGTACAGAAAGTACTTGCGCTGTTACTGGTGTTTATGATGGTGTTTACTACAGCTGGAATGAATGTGGCGGCAGCTGGGGAGATGGATTCTGTTGCAGGAGAAGCAGATATACAATCACAGGAGCAACCGCAGACTTTAGATGAAACAGACACACAGCAGGAGGCAACACAGCAGACTTCGGAAGGAATTCTGGAGTATGTGTATGTGGATGAATCAGTGGTTAATATGCCACAGACACAGAATATAGCAGTTGGATTTTCGGATGAGAACCTGGTGCTGGAATCTGCAGTTCTACATTATAGTTCTGTTGTTACAGGTGAACAGTTTGAAATGCCGGCGTCAGCAATTGTGAACAATACAGTTTTGTTCACACAGGATTATCCGGAAGGATCAGCAGAAGATGTGTATCAGCTGGATAGCCTGACATATCAGAGCTCGGGAGTAAGTTCTACGGTAAATCTGCTGGATGAAGAAATTGATGCGGGTTATACAGTTACAGTACAGCCGGAAGAGGAGAATTCTTCAGAGGAAGCAGTACCGGATGTGGCAGTATATTCACTTAGTGAAGACGGCAATGTGATCGAGGCTTCTGCAGACACAGAGAACATTGAGGAGACTGTGGCAGGAGTACTGGGAGAGGCAGATCCTGTATCACCGCTTGCAAGAGAAGCAAGAGCCAATAAAACGGTGGTGATCTGTGCCGGGCATGATGCGACGCATACAGGAGCCGGCGGTAATGGACTAAGAGAAGAAGAGCTTACTTTTAAAGTGGCACAGTATTGCAAACAGGCATTGGAGCAGTATCAGGGAGTTACAGTGTATATGGACAGAGACTCTATTTCCTGTAAATATCCGGGACAGAGTACAAGCTACTGTCTGAATCAGAGAATTAAAGATGCAGCAGCACTCGGAGCGGCCGTGTTTGTAGATATTCATTTCAATACAGGAGGGGGAACGGGAGCAGAGGTTTACTATCCAAACAAAAGCTATAATGAAGGAATCCATCAGGAAGGGCAGAATCTGGCAAATAAGATTCTGAGTGAGTTGTCAGCACTGGGATTAACAAATCGTGGTGCAAAAATTAAAGACGGTACCACGGGTGAGACAGATTCGAATGGAAATAAAGATGACTATTTTACGACAAACTATCTTTCTAAACAATATGGAATGACAGGGGTGATCGTAGAACACGCATTCTTAGACAGTGCATCTGATGCCGCGAAATTGAAAGATGAGAATTTCTTGAAAAAGCTGGGAGAAGCAGATGCAGCAGGAATTGCAGCAACTTACGGGTTCAGCAAAGGCAATAACGGAAACGAGCAGGCAACTGTGCAGATTAAGAACAAAAATGATTTTAATGGAACTGCACAGATTGAGGTGAGTGGAGTTGGTGCCGGAGCACAAATTGCAGTATGGAGTGATGACAATGGACAGGATGATTTGAAGTGGTATTCTGTATCCGGAAACAGTGGGACAGTAAATTTTGATATCAAAAACCACAAAAAATCAGCAGGGACATATAATGTGCATGTATACAATTCATCATCTACGAAAATCTTGTGTAATACGACATTTCGTGTTTCAAAAGATACATCTGCAAAACTGAAGGTTTCTGCAGTTGATGGAAGACAAGACTTATACCGTGTGAAACTGAGTTTTGCAGATATGCCAGATGAAGTAAGCGGTGTACAGTTTCCGGTTTGGAGTAAAGGTGATCAAAGTGATATCAGATGGATTACAGCTCAGAAAACGTCAAGTGGAGTATGGGAAGCGGATGTAAGTATATCAGGATATCAAATAGGAGATATCTATCAGGTGCATGCCTATGCAAGTCTCACAAATGGCAAACAGGTATTTATTGGAAATTCTACATTTAAAGTGGTGGGACCAAGTGCAGATGTTACAATTAAGAATTATAGTGCTGAAAATGGAACTTTTGATGTAGTTGTCGAAAATATAGTGGCACCGGCAGGGGTCAAAGAAGTACAGGTTCCGGTTTGGAGTCTTAGGAATCAGAGTGATATTGTTTGGTACAGAGCAGAGAAACAGTCTGATGGAACATATAAAGTAGGAGTAGACATTGCAAATCACAAAAATAATACTGGTACATATAATATTCACATATATATTCTGGGCAATGACGGAAGTCAGACGATGGTTGCTTCTACTACGCAGAAGGTAGAAACTTCTGCAGTTGAGATTACAGCAAAAGATGAGACCGGAAAAGAAAGCCAGTATGAATTGACAGCAAAGAATGTCAGAAACGCAGATCAGGTAAGGTTTGCGGTGTGGAGTGACGTAAATGGACAGGACGATTTGATTTGGTATGATGCAAAGAAGAAATCATCTACATGGAGTACAGAAATTTCGATTGCAAATCATAAGACAGCAGGTGTTTATAATGTCCATGTATACAGCACAGTTGGGAAAAAGCAGACGTTAATTGGAAATACTACTTTTAAAGTGAGTTCTCCGACAGGAACTCTGGAAGTGAAAAATTACAGCGAGTCAAAAGGAAGTTTTGAAGTAATCTTGAAAAATGTAACTTCAAAATCAGGCGTCAATGCAGTATATATTCCAGTTTGGAGCAAGGCAAATCAGAGTGATATTGTGTGGTATCAGGCAGATAAACAGAGTGATGGCAGCTATAAAGTGATTGTGAAGACAAAGAATCACAATCAGAATACAATATATAATATCCATGCATATGTAACTGCCAAAAACGGTATCATGCAGTTTGTGGACGGTACAAGCAAAGATGTAAGCAAAATGGAGCCCAAAGTAAGTATATCGAATGCAGATGGGAAAGAAAAGAAATACACTGCCACGATAGAAAATGCAAATGCGCTTGGGAAAGTCAGTAGTGTGCAGTTTGCAGTGTGGAGTGATACAAACGGACAGGATGATTTGATCTGGTATCAGGGAACACAGAAAAATGCAGATGCATGGAGTACAGAAATTGAGATTAGTAATCATAAAACTGCTGGCAGCTATAATGTTCATGTATATGGAATGATTGATGGAGTACAGAAGTTTCTTGTTGCAGACACATTTGAAGTTTCAAAACCGAAAGGAACAATAGAAGTAAAAAACTATAATGCTGCAAAAGGAACCTTTGATGTTGTTGTAAAGAATGTATCTTCTAAATCCGGAGTGCAGGAAGTGCAGATTCCGGTTTGGAGCAAAGAAGATCAAAGTGATATTGTCTGGTATTCCGCTGAAAAACAAGGTGATGGAACATATAAAGCAGAAGTGGAACTGTCCAGACACCAGAATAATAAAGGTACATATAATATCCATGTATATATCTTAACAGAAACAAGTATCTATGCATTTGTAGCTGGAACAACATATGAGGTTTCTGGTAATTCATCAGAACAGAATACTGAAAATTTAACTCCGATTATGGGGGAGAGTACTACTACAGTGGAACAGATGATGCGTTATTATGAAAGTACTGGAAATCAGTATCCTGCGGAAGCACTTGGAAAAGGTGGAGCTCCTACGTTGAGAGATTTTTGCCAGATATATTATGACGAGGCGACAGCAGAAGGAGTAAAAGCTGAAGTTGCGTTTGCGCAGGCCATGAAAGAAAGTGCATGGTTGAAATTTGGTGGTATAGTAAAGATTGAACAATTCAATTTTGCGGGACTGGGAGCATTGGATGGCAATTCACAGGGGCAGGCAGCAAGTTTTCCGGACGTTAGAACCGGAATTCGGGCACAGATCCAGCATCTGAAGGCCTATGCTTCTTCAGAAGCTTTAAAAAATGCATGTGTAGATCCAAGATTTAAATATGTTACCCGCAATTCAGCACCTTATGTGGAATGGCTGGGAATTAAAGAAAATCCAAGTGGAACAGGATGGGCAAGCAGCAAAAATTATGGATACCAGATTGTAAATATGATGGATGTATTTAAAAAACAAATAAACAGAATTTGAGGAAGAACCCCTTATGTTTCGATGAATGGAATGTAAGGGGTCGTTTTTTATTTTAAAATCGTATTAAGAGTTATTCGGAGTGATGCAATTAAAATTGTTGCATAGATGTTAAAGAAATGTTATAATTCTAAAGAATATATTGGAGGTTAAAATTATGAGAACATATTTAGTAACCGGTGGAGCCGGGTTTATTGGATCAAACTATATTCATTACATGTTTAAAAAGTATGACAACGAAATCCGCATCATCAATGTAGATAAGCTGACATATGCAGGAAATCTTGAGAACCTGAAAGATATAGAAGACAGAGAAAATTACACATTTGTAAAGGCGGACATCTGTGATGCAGATGCGATCAACAAGATTTTTGAAGAAAACGAGATTGACAGAGTTGTACATTTTGCAGCGGAAAGTCATGTGGATCGAAGCATTAAGAATCCGGATATATTTGTAAAGACAAATGTACTCGGGACACTTGTGATGCTCAATGCGGCAAAAGCAGCATGGGAGCTTCCTGACGGAACATTTAAGGAGGGCAAGAAATTCCTTCATGTTTCTACAGATGAGGTGTATGGATCACTGGAAGAGGAGGGAGAATATTTCTATGAGACAACTCCGTACGATCCGCACAGCCCATACTCTGCAAGTAAAGCATCATCGGATATGCTGGTAAAATCTTATATGGATACGTATAAATTTCCGGCAAATATCACAAACTGTAGCAATAACTATGGCCCGTATCAGTTTCCGGAGAAGTTGATTCCGCTGATCATTAACAATGCTCTGCAGGGCAAGAATCTTCCGGTATACGGAGACGGAAAGAATGTCAGAGACTGGCTGTATGTAGAAGACCATGCAAAAGGAATTGACATGGTTCAGGAAAAAGGAAGACTTTTTGAGACGTATAATATTGGCGGTCACAATGAAAAACAGAATATTCAGATTATTCATATCATTCTGGATACGTTACAGGAGATGTTGCCGGAAGGAGATCCAAGAAAAGAACTTGTCAGCGAAAAGCTGATCACTTATGTAGAAGACAGAAAGGGTCATGACAGACGCTATGCTATTGCACCAGACAAGATCAAAGAAGAAGTGGGCTGGTATCCGGAGACGATGTTTGAAGACGGTATTCGCCTGACGATCAAATGGTTCTTTGAAAATGAAGAATGGATGAAAAATGTTACAAGCGGTGACTATCAGAAGTATTACGAGGATATGTATCAAGATAAATAAGCAGAACTCGGCAGTATCGAAAGATACTGCTGGTTTGCGTTAAAATATATAATATTAGGAGGAAATACGATGAAAGGTATTATTTTAGCTGGAGGTTCAGGAACAAGGTTATACCCATTAACACAAGTGACAAGCAAACAGCTGTTGCCGATATATGATAAGCCGATGATTTATTATCCGCTCAGTATTTTAATGGAAGCAGGAATCCGGGAGATCCTGATTATTTCTACCCCTGTAGATACGCCAAGATTTGAGGAATTGCTTGGAGACGGAAAGCAGTTTGGAATTCAACTCAGTTATAAGGTGCAGCCGTCACCGGATGGACTGGCTCAGGCATTCTTGCTGGGAGAAGAATTTATTGACGGAGAAAGCTGTGCAATGATCTTGGGAGATAATATTTTCCACGGACATGGTCTGAGTAAGAGATTGAAAGCGGCAGCGGCAAAGGAAGAGGGAGCTACGGTATTTGGATATTATGTGGATGATCCGGAGCGTTTTGGCGTTGTTGAATTTGATCAGGATGGAAAAGCCGTTTCTCTGGAAGAAAAACCAGAACATCCAAAGTCTAATTATGCAGTTACCGGTTTGTATTTCTATGATAACCACGTAGTAGAATATGCGAAGCAGATCAAACCAAGTGCAAGAGGGGAACTCGAGATTACAGATTTGAATAGAATTTATCTGGAAAAAGGAAATCTGGATGTGGCGTTATTAGGTCAGGGATTTACATGGCTGGATACAGGAACACATGAATCGTTGGTCGACGCAACAAATTTTGTAAAGACAGTGGAGACACATCAGAACAGAAAGATTGCGTGTTTAGAGGAAATTGCATACAACAACGGATGGATTGATAAAGAAGAATTGCAGAAAGCATGTGAACTCTATCAGAAAAATCAGTATGGTCGTTATCTGAAAGATGTATTGGATGGAAAGTATATCGATCAGAATTAGAAGCAGGAGGAAAAGACTATTATGGGTAAAATTAAAGTAGAAACATGTGAGATAGAAGGTCTGAAGGTGATCACTCCAACAGTTTTTGGTGATGAGAGAGGTTATTTTATGGAGACCTATAATTATAATGATTATAAAGAAGCAGGAATTGATATGGAATTTGTGCAGGATAATCAGTCATCTTCCTAAAAAAGGAGTACTTAGTAGGGCTTCATTTTCAGATCAATTATCCACAGGATAAATTAGTGCGTGTAGTGAGCGGAGAAGTTTTTGATGTTGCAGTGGATCTGAGAAAAGATTCTAAAACATACGGACAATGGTATGGCGTACTGTTATCAGCAGAGAATAAAAAACAGTTTTTTATTCCAAAGGATTTTGCGCATGGATTTGTAGTATTGTCTGATTCAGCAGAATTTGCATATAAATGTACAGATTTTTATCATCCGAATGATGAAGGCGGTCTCGCATGGAATGATCCGGATATTGGAATTGAATGGCCGATTCCGGAAGATATGGAACTGACAATTTCTGAAAAAGATCAGAAATGGGGCGGAATTAAAGAATTAAAGAAGTAAGGGGAGCACAACATGATACAGTATGTTAGAAATTTCCAGAAGTTTCGTCCGCTGTTAGGCGAACTCGTTATGAGAGATGTGAAGATTAAATATAGAAAATCTGTACTGGGCGTACTCTGGACATTGCTGAATCCGCTGCTTATGATGGCTGTGCTGTCTATCGTATTTTCTCATTTGCTTCGGTTTAATGTGGAAAACTATCCTGTATACATTTTAAGTGGTCAGGTAATGTACTAATTTTTTCTCGGAAGCTACATCAAGTGCAATGACTTCGATTTTAAACAATGCGCCATTGATTAAGAAGGTGTATATTCCTAAATATCTGTTTACTTTTGCACGGATCGCATCCAGTGTGATTAATATTATGGCATCTTTCGCAGCACTGATTTTAGTAATGGTATTTATGCGTATGGAGTTACATTACACGCTGTTTCTGGGGATTATTCCTCTTTTTTGTGTGATTGTGCTTGCAACCGGAGTTGGACTTATACTGGCGACTGCGACTGTAAAATTCAGAGATATCATGCATTTATACGGAGTCTTCCTTACAGCGCTGACTTATTTATGTCCGGTTATTTATCCAATGACATTTTTGTCAGGCCAGTGAAAAGCTGGCAGCGAAACTGGGATTGGACCTTAAGGCCATTGATATGTTTGAAATCAACGAGGCTTTTGCAAGCCAGGCCTTTGCCGTACGGCGCGACCTGGGACTGGACCCCGAAAAAGTAAATATTTACGGCGGAGGAATCTCCATCGGCCATCCCATCGGAGCAACCGGTGTTATCCTGGCCGTGAAGGTACTTTATGAACTGCAGCGGACCGATAAAAAGGACGCCATGGTAAGCATGTGTATTGGCGGCGGGCAGGGAATCTCCATGTACTTTACAAAAGACTGATACTAGGAATTAAAACCGGAGCTGAAATCTGTGTTAGAGGATTTCAGCTCCGGTTTGTTTTTTCTTATTCAGAGCTCTATATTCCGTCATTCAAAGACCGACCTGACGGCAGAATAAACGCGTCTGTACTGATTCATATATTCTGCATACAATTCATGGGCTGTTCTGTCAGGCTTATAGGTGATTCCGGAGCGCACCATGCCGGCTACAGCTGTTTCCAAATTATCGTATTCCCCAAATGCCACGGCTCCCAGCATTGCTCCTCCCAGTGAGCCAGTCTGCTGGTTACGGACCGTATGGATGTTCCGACCAAGGATATCCGCTTTTATCTGCAGAAGCTGGGGCGATAGTGAGTCCTCCCGTTGATATGACTTTGCCCAACCTCAAATGCCTGCATCCGAGTAGGGCATCCAGTAAATCAGGGCCAGC
>ENA-OQKD01000433-OQKD01000433.1-human-gut-metagenome-genome-assembly--contig:-NODE-433-length-11000-cov-2.736595_pt1 | contig 11000 bp, 9 predicted proteins | sample MGYA00242775_ERZ504792 | MGnify/ENA primary metagenome ERZ504792 (study PRJEB26092, sample SAMD00036401) | human gut metagenome | host: Homo sapiens | study: EMG produced TPA metagenomics assembly of...
TGTGGAGTCCCATAGGTTGGTTGAAATCGAGGAATGAATGCTGTAACTTGTCGATCGGTTTGTACATTGTTTTAGCCCCTTTATACTTAAAATCTGTAAGAAAACTGCAAGAAAAACGATTTGTTTTTGTCAAAATCCTTGCAATCATTATACCAGAAAATGGGGCAAAAGTCAGTAAAATCAAGTGTTTTCAGTTTGCTCAGCAGACACTAAATAGAGAAGTAATTCACAGAAGTGCTTCTTGGAAGAAATTAAAATTATTAGAAACTAGAAGAAGTTTATTAACAGAAAGGGGAATGCAAGGGGTTGGAATTGCTGAGTATTTTATGAAAAAACGAAAGGGATGGTTAGGGATAAACGGAAAATGAAAGGAAAAAGAGTGCTTGCAGGCATTCTGCTTGCGGGATTTTTAGCAGTCACCCTGGCAGGGTGTAAAAACACAGATAACACGAAAGAAGAACCAGAAAAGCCTGTTATTACCCTTGGCAGCGATAACTATCCACCATACAACTATCTGAATGAAGATGGTGTACCGACGGGTATAGATGTAGAATTGGCTACGGAAGCATTCAAAAGAATGGGATATCAGGTGGAGGTTGTCCAGATCAACTGGGAGAAGAAAAAAGAACTGGTGGAGAGCGGAGAGATTGACTGTATCATGGGATGTTTTTCCATGGAAGGACGCCTTGACGATTACCGCTGGGCGGGACCGTACATAGCAAGCCGTCAGGTGGTCGCTGTAAATGAGAACAGTGATATCTATAAACTGAGTGACCTGGCGGGAAAGAACCTGGCTGTCCAGTCCACAACCAAACCGGAAGGCATCTTTCTGAACCGGACGGATGAGAGAATCCCAAAGCTGGGAAATCTGATCAGCCTTGGACACAGGGAACTGATCTATACATTTCTGGGAAAACGGGTATGTAGATGCAGTCGCCGCACATGAGGAATCTATTGTTCAGTATATGAAGGATTATGACGCAAGCTTTCGTATACTGGAAGAACCTTTGATGATCACCGGAATAGGTGTTGCTTTTGCAAAAGATGATGACAGAGGAATCTGTGAGCAGATGGATCGGACACTGGAAGAGATGCGTCAGGATGGCACATCCCTGAAAATCATTGAAAATATCTGGATGATCCGGAAAAGTATCTGGAGGTGGATGATCTTGGATATTAAGAGAAGTAAAAAAGAAAACGAATCCAGCTGCTCGGCGGTCTGATTGGAATCTGTGTGGCTGTAGTCTCCCTGTTTTAGTTTCTTTCACGTAGAAAAATCGGAAGCAGAGAAAAGAATGGTGGAGATTGTAAACTATGTGAAAGTGCAATGTTCCACCTACACCCATTATAATGAATCCTCGGAATCTAAAAGTCTTCTCCGTGCCATTGAAAGTGCCAGACAGATGAGTACAAATATTAAAATAGAAACAGAAAACGGTGGTCAGCTAAGCGAGGACTTTCTGAAAGAAAACCTGCAGACTCTCTGGGTGGATGGTATCATTGTACTGGATGCAGAAGGAAAGACGGACTGTGAATACAGCACGGACGAGTCTCTGGCTAATGAGATTACGGAGTATCTGCAAAAAGACATCATCATGGATTTTGCCGGATATGAAGAAAGAAGCTATTCGGAACGGTTTACCAGGGAAGATGGATCCTTATTGACATTGCAGCCTGCGCCAGAAAAGATGCACCGGGTATGTTGCAATCTATTATTATACATCTCCTGAATTTGCCAGAAACTATACACTGACGATACAAGGGCTTTTAAATGGTTATAGTATCCAGAAAGATGGAACGATTATTGTTGCAGACGATGGGATTGTTGTTGCCAGCAATGATGAGAGTCTGTTGGGACAGAATACAGCCGATAACGAAGTTGTTCAGGCAATGAAAAAGCATACAGACAGTCAGCACATTTATCATTTGAGGAAGGAAGGAACCGGATGTTATGGAGTCATGCTGAAGCAGAGGGATTATTATATCTATGAGTATCTTCCGGATATGGAAGTGTTCCGTAACCTTCCGTTAAGTGTGATAAGCGTTATTTTTCTTTATTTTCTGATATTTAGTATATTCTGGTTCTGGGCATACAGAACCAATCTGGCGCATCAGAAACAGGAACAGGAAAAAGATGAAAAATATAAAGCAGAACTATTGATTGCGGCAAAAAAGGCAGAAGCCGCCAATGAGGCAAAAACTGAGTTTCTTCAGCGGATGAGCCATGATATCCGGACTCCGATCAATGGAATCTGCGGCATGGTTAATATGGCAGACCATTATGCAGATGATATGGAGAAACAGACGGAATACAGGACAAAAATTAAAGAGGCATCCAATCTGTTGCTGGAACTGGCAAATGATGTTCTGGATATGAGTAGGCTGGAGTCGGGAGAAGTCGTTATGGAAGAAATTCCATTCAATCTAAGTAGTATTTTCAAAGAAGTGCTTATTGTGATCAAGCAGATTGCCGCAGAACAGAATATCCGAATTGTATGGGAGAAAAAAGAAATCATACACCGAGAGCTTATCGGAAGTCCGGGGCATGTGAAACGGGTGATGATGAATATCCTGTCGAATGCAGTGAAATATAACAGAGCAAACGGGTATATCTATCTCAGCTGCCGGGAAATTCCATCAGAGCAGACAGAAATGCCGACGATGGAATTTGTCTGCAGGGATACCGGAATCGGAATGACTGAGGAATTTCAGAAATATGTTTTTGAGCCTTTTGCACAGGAACATACAGGAAGCCGTACAAAAGTTTGCCGGAACAGGCTTGGGAATGGCGATTTCAAAGAAGCTGGTTGAGAAAATGGGCGGAACAATTAACCTTGAAAGTGAAAAGGGTGTAGGGACTACATTTGTGATCCGGGTTCCATTTCGGATTAATACAGACAGGAGCGGCAAAGTTGAAATCGAAAAAAAATCAGAAGTTTCTATACGGGGACTGCATATTCTTCTGGCAGAAGATAATGAGTTGAATATGGAAATTTCTGAATTTGTGCTTCGAAATGAAGGTGCTGACGTGACCAAAGCATGGAATGGGCAGGAAGCTGTTGAACGATTCAGAAAAAGCAGAGTTGGTGAATTTAATGTCATTCTTATGGATATTATGATGCCGGTCAAGAATGGATATGAAGCAGCAAGACTGATCCGGTCTTTGGACAGAGAGGATGCAAAAACAATACCGATTATTGCAATGACAGCAAATGCCTTTACAGAGGACAGAATAAGAGCAAAAGAAGCAGGGATGGATGAGCATGTTGCGAAGCCTGTTGATGCAGAATTACTGATAAAAGTAATTCATAAACTTGGCAGGTATTTGAACGCAGATAAGCATTCCCCCGCTTTACAATTTAAAGGAAGGTGGAAAATCGTGATTTACATCACAGGAGATACCCACGGGAAGTTTGAGCGGATTGAGCAGTTTTGCGGCAAATTCAAAACAAGCCGTGAGGATATTTTGATTATTCTTGGGGACGCAGGTATTAATTTCTTTGGATGGGTAAAAGACCATGTAAAGAAAGAGTTTCTGGAAACCTTACCAATTACATTTTTTTGTGTTCATGGAAATCATGAGCAGAGACCGCAGACAATAGAAAGCTATCGGGAAAAATTATGGCGTGGCGGTGTGGTTTATTATGAAGAGGAGTATCCGGATCTGCTTTTTGCAAAGGATGGAGAAGTTTTTGATTTTAATGGAAAGCAGACTATTGTAACGGGCGGTGCATATAGTGTTGATAGAATGTACCGATTGATTCATGGGTATGGCTGGTGGCCGGATGAACAGCCTTCTGAGGAAATCAAGCAGAACGTGGAACAGAAATTGGATGAACTTAGCTGGAATGTGGATGTAGTGTTAAGCCATACCGTACCGTTAAAATATGAACCGACGGAAGTCTTTTTGGAAGGATTAGACCAGAGCAAGGTGGATAGAACAACAGAGGAATGGTTGGATAAAATTGAGGATAGACTTAATTATCAGAAATGGTACTGCGGTCATTATCACACCGAAAAAAAGGTGGATAAGATAGAAATTATGTTTGAAAATATTAAAAAATTTTTAGAATAGGAAGAAAGAAAAGCTGGATTTTTATTGCTGAAAATGATAAAATGAAATAATGTTTCGGGATGGCATATCTCAGTCGGAAGCCTGGCTTTCGACTTGAATTTCATGGAGGTGCAAAATTATGAAACCTGTGTATTTGTCAATTCTGCAAAAAGAAACCGGCACACGCATCAAGACACTTCTTAAAGAAAAGGGATACACTGTGAAAGATATTCAAGAAGCAATGGGATTTGAATATCCACAGGCCATTTATAAATGGCTCTCAGGAAATTCCCTGCCAACTCTGGATAACTTTGTTATTTTAAGCAGAGTATTAAATACCCGTATAGAAGATATCCTCGTCATTGACGAGGATATTGTTTTTTATCTACTATAGAGCAGAAAATCCTATCCGACGAGTCGGTTGGGGGTTTCTGCTCATTTTTTTTGTGCCCGAACACAAAAAAAGAAATTTCATTCTAGTTCCGAATTTGACAAAATCAGCGATGGAATCAATCAAAAAGGACGAGCCGAAAAAGAAACAGATTGTTATAATGAAGTCAAAATTAGACAGATACAGTCTGCGTATAGGCAGGATAAAACTCTATGCAGAAGGGAAGAAAAGACTATGAAGAATCGAAAAACGCAGTTTCAAAAGCTTGGAATTGCAGTATTCGTGATTGCAGTCACAGGAATTGCCACGTGTGCCGTCCAATACAATAATCACAAGCAATTCGATTTAACGGTTGGAGAACATTCGATTGGTAAAGAGGAATATCTAAATTGTATGAAATCCGTAGAGTATGATACCAAAATGCAGATTCAACAAGATTACAATGCAATTTATGAAGAAGATTTCTGGGAAAAAGAGTATGATGACAAACACGGTTATGAAATTTTAGCGGAAAATACCGTAGAGCAGCTGAAATATATTCATGCGGTGTATGATCTTGCAAAAGAATGCGGGGATGTATCCGACAGCAGCTATGAAGCTTTGGAGCAGCGTTGGAAGGACGAAAACGCAGAACGAAGCGAAAAAGTTGCAAAAGGCGAAGTAATTTATGGACTCAAGGAATATACATTCCAGCTATATTTGGATTATGAAATCAGTACCTTGAAGGAACAATACTGCAATGATCTCACTCGTGAGGGGATGGAGCTGACAGAAGCCGAGATTTTAGAATGTTATGAAAGTCGAGACTGGATTTTTGGAGGCAGCGAGGAAAATGCGGATCTCGAAACCGCAAGAATTGCAGTCGAAAGGGAAGTGCGTGAACAAAAGTATGATGAAAAGATCGCACAGCTTGAAAATGATTCTCAAGTAAACGGAGATATGGAGCAAGTCAGCCGGTTTACTTTGAAGAATATAGAATAATATGGAAGGAGTAACAACATGAGAAAAAAATGGATGAGTAGTACTCTGGCGCTGGTACTTGCCGGAACAACAGTGGCATCAATGATGCCGGCAGTTCCTGTTAGTGCAAAGGGAGCAGAAGCTGCATCAGGAACAACGTATTATGTTGATTCAAAAAAAGGAAAAGATAGCAACGCAGGAACTTCAGAAAGCGAAGCATTTCAGACATTGGATAAGGTAAATGAGCTTGACCTTAACCCGGGGGATACCATTCTTCTGAAAAAAGGCTCTGTATTTGAAGATCAGGCGCTTAAATTTACAAAAGAAGATAGTGGTACAGCAGAAGCTCCGGTAAAAGTATCTACTTACGGAGAAGGAGACAGACCACAGATTAATACAAACGGTCATGGATTATGGGAGTTAAACTATGGTACTCCGCTGGATAACCAGAATCATAAATGGAAAGGTACTGTATCTTCCAGTATTTTGATTGAAGATGCTGAATACCTTGAAATCGAAGGACTTGAGCTGACAAATGACAGAAACAGTGCAACCGATACCGAAAAAGATAAAGCATATAATGATGCATATGCAATGGATCGAACCGGTGTTGCCGGAGTTGCAAAAGACAATGGAACCGTAGATCATATCGTATTAAATGATCTTTACATTCACAACGTAACAGGTAACGTTTATAACAAACACATGACAAACGGTGGTATCTATTTTATCGTTGCAAAGCCAACAAATGAAGGAGAAACCGGAATCGCAAGATACAATGATGTCCAGATTAGAAACTGTTCCCTGGATACAGTAAATCGTTGGGGAATCGCAGTAGGATACACTTATCAGTGGAGACAGTTCACAACAGGTGCATTATCCGATGCAGTGATGGACAAATATGCGTCCTCTAATGTGGTAATTGAGAACAACTACTTAAATCATGTAGGTGGTGATGCAATCACAACAATGTATCTTGACAGACCGTTGATTCAGTATAATGTATCTGAGAATGGTTCAGAGCAGATTAATACTACTGATTATTCACAGCAGCAGCCAAGACTGGATGCAAATGGTAATGAAATCGGAAAACAGAATGTTGGGGCAGGACGTGTGGCAGCAGGTATCTGGCCATGGAAATGTAAAAATGCGATTTTCCAGTATAATGAATGTTTTACAACATTGAATGCATCAAAAGGAAATGGCGATGGACAGCCATGGGATGCTGACTATGGCGATGGAACAAACTATCAGTACAACTACAGCCATGGAAATACTGCAAGTACAATTATGTTCTGTGGTCCGGAATCTATCAATAATACATTCCGTTATAACATCAGCCAGAATGAAGATATGGGACCTTTAGACCCGGCAGGAAACTCCGGAAACTGTCAGGTTTACAACAACACATTCTATATTAAAGAAGGAATCAATACAATCTGGCACTATACTCATGGTAATGGTGGTCCGGTAGATATTGAAAATAATATCTTCTACTTTGCAGGAAAAACACCGGCTACAGTAAGTAACTGGAACATCAACGGAAATAAAACTTACAGCAATAACTTATACTACAATGTAAGTACTTATCCAAACGATGCAGCTGCTGTAAAAGTAAATGAAGGTACAAAAGTACTTGTTGATGCAGGTTCCGGTCCGGATTCTGTAGCAGCAAATAAAAAAGCAAGAACACATGAAGATCCAAATGCAAAGACCGTATTCGATGGATACAAACTTGCAGAAAACTCTCCGGCAATCAATGCTGGTAAAGTAGTGGTTGATAGAAATGGTTATACAATCGATCACGATTTCTTCGGACATGCAATCACAGCAGTACCGGAAATCGGAGCAGCAGAAAGTGATGCAGTAGCAGCACTTGTACTGAGATCCAATGTGTATACTGTTTCCGGAACAAACGTAAGTGATCTTCCGAAAAACACAACCGTAGCAGATTTCCTTAACAACGTTATCGTAGATGCAGGCGTTAAAGTTACCATTAAAAATGGTGAAAACGTACTTGGCGATTCCGATATCGTAAAAGGCGGAGCCACTATCGTGCTTTCTTATGAAGGAATGGAAGATGTAACTTATACAGTAGTTGCAAGTTCTGATAAAGAACTGAAAGATTGTTATTATGAAGTAAAAGGCACAAACCTGAGTGTTCCTTACACAGAAAACAATCCGGCTACCGTAAAAGAAGTGAAAGCAAATATCACTGTAGCAGATACCGCAACTGTTTCCGTATTAAACGGAGAAACAGAGCTGGAAGATGGCGCTGCAGTAGAAGAGGGAATGACACTTCGCATTACTGCAGAAGACGGAACTAAAAATGACTATACAGTGAAACAGAAAAATACATACAACTGGACATTAGATTATGTTGGAAGACAGCAGGGAAATGTATGGTTTGGACAGATGAAGAGAGGCGACGGCGACTGGGCAAATATGACCACATATGATAGTGATGGATGGCCAAACTGGGCAGTAAACACTTATTATGGTCCAGGTCTTGATGCACCACAGGGTACAGTGACCACAACAAATCCAGCCGTACACGGTCTGCTTTCTACACCGCCAAACTCCGACATTGTAACTGCAATGGCATATCGAGTACCGAAGAGCGGAACCGTTACATTCAACGTAAAAGATGATGAACCATATCTTCGTCAGTCTGGAAATGCAAACGGAACTGTTACCTTAAGTCTCTTTGTAAATGGCACAGAGAAGAAGAGTGTAACGCTTGTAAATAGTAAAGAGAAAGTGGGAGACTGGGAAAAAGCGGAAGAGCTTGAAGTAGCTCAAGGCGATATGATCCGTGTCGTAGCAAAAAATAGCGGAAACCCAAGCAAACCATCTGCGCATATCACACCGATTATTACATATGTAGACAAAGCAGTAGCAGATACCGAAGCACCAAGTGTTCCGGCAGATGTAAAAGCAACAGATGTAACTGAGACAACAGCTAAGCTTACATGGAGCGAAGCAACCGACAATGTAGGTGTAGCAGGATACAACGTATATGTAAATGAAGCAAAAGTAAATGACACACTTGTAACAGGTACTGAATACAGTTTAACAGACCTTACCGCAGCTACAGAGTACAGTGTAACTGTAACAGCAGTGGATGCTGCAGAAAATGAATCTGCAAAATCCGAAGCAGTGGTATTTACAACAGAAGCAGAAAAAGATACCGAAGCACCAACTGCACCAACAGAAGTAAAAGCAACCGAAGTAACTGAAACAACTGCAAAAGTTACATGGAGCGAAGCAACCGATAATGTAGGCGTAGTTGGATATAACGTATACTTAAATGTAAACAAAAGTAAATGACACACTTGTAACAGGTACCGAATATGCTTTAACTGAGCTTACAGAGGCAACCGAATACGCAGTGAGAGTAACTGCAGTGGACGCAGCAGAAAATGAGTCTGCAAGATCCGAAGCTGCTACATTTACTACACTGAAAAAAGAGGAACCAAAAGATACCGAAGCACCAAGTGTTCCAACAGCTGTAGCAGCAGCTGACATTACACAGACAACTGCAAAAGTCACATGGGATGCATCTACTGATAATGTAGGCGTAGTAGGATACAATGTATATGTAAACGAAGCAAAAGTAAATGCTTCCCCGGTAACTGTTACAGAGTATGACTTAACCGGACTTACAGAGGCAACCGAATACACAGTAAGAGTAACCGCAGTGGACGCAGCAGAAAATGAATCTGCAAGATCCGAAGCTGTTACATTTACCACATTAGAAGCAGAAGAAGAAACAGATACCGAAGCACCAACTGCACCAACAGAAGTAAAAGCAACCGAAGTAACCGAAACAACAGCTAAGCTTACATGGAGCGAAGCAACCGACAATGTAGGTGTAGCAGGATACAACGTATATGTAAATGAAGCAAAAGTAAATGAGGAGCTTGTAGCAGGTACTGAATTTGCACTGACAGACCTTACAGAAGCAACCGAATATACAGTAAGAGTAAGCGCAGTCGATGCAGCAGGAAATGAATCTGCAAGATCTGAAGCAACTACATTTACTACATTAGAAAGTGAAAAACCGGCTCCGGAAAAACCAGCCGCTCCTACTAATGTAAAAATCTCTGAAATTAAACATACGAAAGCACTTGTTACTTGGGATTCGGTTCTCGCAAGAGCAGCAGTAGAAGGATATAATGTATATCTGGATGGTGAAAAAGTAAATGCGACACCGGTAAAAGAAACAAGATATGAGCTGACCGGTCTTAAAGTAGGTACGAAGTATAATGTTGCTGTAACTGCAGTAAATGAAGAGGGTACTGAGTCTGAGATCACAGAAGAAGTAGAAGAAACATTTATAACCATGGCAGATATGGAAAAACTGAATAACACTGTAGAAGATGCAAAGAAAGCATTGGAAGAGAAAGAAAAATATACAGAAGAATCTCTGAAAAAACTGCAGGAAGTTTATAAACAGTATCAGGACGTATTGAACGGTGAGAATGTAACTCAGGAGCAGGTAGACGAAGCAAATGCAGCAATCGAGAAAGCCTTCAAAGATCTGAAAGTAAAAGAAACAGCGGATGATAAGAAGGATGACAACAAAAAACCAGCAGCAGGTGGTGGAAGTACAGGTAGCGGAAGCACAGGTGGCGGAAGTACAGGTAGCGGAACTACAGGTTCCGGTTCTGCTGGAAAAGGAAGCAGCTCTATCACTTCTCCGAAAACAGGAGATACAATGAACGTAGCAGCATGGGCACTTGCATTTGCAGCGTCTGCAGCGGCAGCAGGAACTGTTGTAGTAAAACGTAAAAAAGAAGACTAAATTTAAAAAGCAATAAAGGAAAATAAAGTAGGCAGGAGTGAAGATGGTTCGCTCCTGCCTGTTTTGTATTAGATATTATTTTGAAACAGTTTTTCGATATTGTGAAGGGGTCTCATTAATTACATTCATAAAGACCTTTGAATAATGTTGCGAGTCTTTAAATCCAACCTGCAGCGCAATTTCTGTCAAAGTTAAATTGGTATTTTGCATTAGTTCAATTGAACAGTTAATGCGATAAATATTAATATAGTTTGAGAGAGTCACACCCATATAGCTTTTAAAAATCTTGCTTAAATAGCGGACCGAAATTTGCAACTGTATTGCGATGTCTTCTTGTAAGATTTTGGTAGTATAATGATCGTGAATATAATTCAGTGCATAAGCGACATAGCTGTTTTGTAGCTGTGGTTCTTTGTACTCATGCACCGGTTCGGTATGATCGAGAATGTAAAGCATCAAATTCATCAGTGCAACATTTACGTTTGCTGCGGTAAACAGACTCTCAGAAGCAGTATACAGATCAATCAATTTTTGAAGCTGCTCGTCAATCGTCGCATCCGAACGCAGTCGATAATAAAAATGGGAAGAGAATAACACCGCATGAAGCAATGTGATCGGAAAAATCCCATCATTATCAAGGATAATCGTTGAAAATAGATCCGGATCAAAATGAATATGCTGGAATTCACAGTCTGAGGTATCGTTCAGATAAAAGGAATGTACCACATCAGGAAGGATCATGACAAAGTCCCCTTCTGTGAAGTGGAGTGTTTCGGACTGAATATCCA
>ENA-OQKD01000434-OQKD01000434.1-human-gut-metagenome-genome-assembly--contig:-NODE-434-length-10989-cov-19.288897_pt1 | contig 10989 bp, 12 predicted proteins | sample MGYA00242775_ERZ504792 | MGnify/ENA primary metagenome ERZ504792 (study PRJEB26092, sample SAMD00036401) | human gut metagenome | host: Homo sapiens | study: EMG produced TPA metagenomics assembly of...
GGTCGGAGTCAATACACCATTATCGAATTTTGAAAGAGTAGGTGTTGTATAACTGATAAGGGGCTTGTGTCCTTACCTACCTGTGCGGCAGACAGACGTGCCTTGGCAAATGTCACCCAGCTTGGCAACGGTTTGTCGATGGAGCGCAAAAAGTCGGAAACCACGAAACTGAGGTTGGCAGACGGATAGAAGAAAGAATTGTTACCTGACGGAAGAGTGGATGACCAGTCGTTACGAGCTGTCAAATCCAAAGACAGATATTCCTTCCATGCCATCTGTACAGAGCCGAACACTGAGTTCATGGCACGCTTGTAACCATCCTCACTACCGGTTCTCAACAAATTGGCCGCATTCAGCATCCAATTACCTTTATCCACCATATTACCTACGCCCACACCCAAAGTTTCCGAACGCTGGTACATAAAGTTACCACCGACATTGAAGCCCAGACGGAAGTTATCAGTCAACTGACGGTCACCCATCAAAATGACTTCAGCATTTGACTCGAAGAAGTTTTCTTCACTACGGTCCATTGAGTCATTCGTAATCATGGAAGTATTGGCTTCTCCATTGATACCATCACCCGCATTGGTGCTTTGCACTCTGGTGCGGTAGTAGTCAAAAGCGTATTTGGCAGACAGATGCAGCCAATCTGTGAAATTGATTTTCATGCTATAATATCCGAAAGCACGCCAGCGTTCATCTGAATTCTGACGCTGATGCAATACATAATAAGGATTACGGATAACTGGCAGTAGGTCCTGTCCAGTTCACATGCGCATGAGTTTCATCAGAATATTGTTTCAAGTCATCCTAGACGGACGTTGTTAGGGATTCTCATCAACTGGGAAATAGCACCGTAATCACCATACAGTGGACGGTTATCGGCTTTTGTACGTTGAAAGAGAAAATCTTTCCGTCCATAGACACCCATTTGTTCAATTCCGTTCCTGCATTCAGGTCGGCATTCACACGGCTCAAACTTTCAGTGGGGAATACACCGTCATTATCTGAGTATCCGAAAGAAGTACGGAAATGTGATTTCTCTGTACCGTTGCTGATAGATACGTTATGCGTATGCGAGAAACCGGTATCAAAATAATCTTTCAACTTATCCCCATAGTTAGAGTAAGCGTAAGTTTCTCCGTTCCAAGCCTCTTTCATGCTTCCATCCAATACCGGGCCCCAGCTTCCGCTATCCGTTTTGTCATACACCGCAGTCTTGGCATCTTTTGTATCAATATGTCCTTGTCCGTAACGGCGTTGCATATCCAATGTCTCGCCGATAGCTGTCCAAGTGAAGTTACCACTATAACGGATTCCGAAACCATCTTTCTTACTGCCTTTCTTTGTCGTAATCAAGATAACGCCATTACCTGCACGCGAACCGTAAAGAGCAGCCGCATTCGGACCTTTCAATACCGAGATGCTCTCGATGTCATCCGGATTAATGTCCATGGAAGCGCTACCACGGTCAACACCATCATAGCGGGATGCGCTTGAAGTGCTAGTGTCGCTGAAAGGAACGCCATCCACAATCCATAACGGCTGATTGTTGTCGGTAAGAGAAGAGTTACCACGAATGGTGATTTTCGTAGAACCACCTAAACCTGTAGCCGAAGTATTCATCTGAAGACCTGCCACCTTACCTTGCAAGGCACTGGTCACAGACGGGTCACCTGTCTTGTTCAGTTCATCACTTTTCAGTTCCTGAACCGCATAACCCAACATCTTCTTCTCACGTTTGATCCCCAAAGCGGTTACCACCACTTCGCCAATCTGCTGTGTGTCTTCCTGCATGGTTACGTTCAGTACATTCTTGCCATCGGGCTTCAACGTTTCCGAACGGTAACCAATGTATGAGAACACAATCTCGCCATTTCCGGGAAACCGACAAACGAATAGTTACCTTCAAAGTCAGTAATCGTACCGGCTGTAGGGTTTCCTTTCACTTGTACGTTTACACCAATCAAGGCCTCTCCTGTCGCATCAACCACTGTCCGGTCACTGTATGCTCCTGTCCTGTCTGTTGAGGTGTCGTGAGGTTCTCCGGGTGCTGATAGATAGACAATATTATCCTCTATCTTGTAGGTAATTCCTTTGCCTTGCAAAGCTGCATCAAGTACAGACTGCAATGAACCGTTCTTTTACATCAATGGCATTCACCGGCGTTTCAGCCAGTTTGTCATCATAGAAAAACTGATAGTTAGACTGTGATTTTGATGTTCTTGATTACCGCTCCAAGAGTTGTCTTGGGAGTTGAAAGAACAATTTGTGCGCGAGTCCATTGCATGGGTGCAGCCACAAACAAAAGAATCAAAAGCGCCCTGAGTAATTTGGGCTTTCTCATTAATTGATTGCCTTTCATAATTTATTAAATTAGTTAACACTGACTTATTTTTCTCCAGTGAAGGGGTTCTCATGCCCCTTTCGAGAATAAAAACAGGCAGCTAAAAGAAAACACTTACTCCATCTCGTTCTTTTTTCTAAATTTTCTAGAAAAAACAGAGGAAAGGCAAAAGTAGTGATATCATCGGACTTTGACGTATAGAAGAAATATTTAAAAATTGTTCTATAAAAAACATCAGCCGTGGAAAAGGACAGTCAGCAGTTGCAAGCTCTGCTTATCGATCTGCTGATAAATTAGAAGATATGGAAACAGGAATCATCCATGACTATCGAAAAAAGAATGGAGTCGTATTTTCCGAAGTAATCTTGTGCAAATATGCGCCAGAGTCCTATCAAAATCGAGAGACACTTTGGAATGCTGTCCATAAAGTGGAATCACAAAGTAATGCAAGGCTTGCTAGAGAATGGGAGGTTGCTATTCCCAATGAACTTGATCTGGAACAAAGTAAGAAGTTAGTGCATGAATTTGCACAGAGTCTTGCGGATGAGGGCATGTGTGTCGATGCAAATATCCATTGGAAACAAGGAAACCATCATGCACATATTTTGGGAACAACAAGACCACTCACCAAAAATGGGACATGGGGACAGAAAGAGAAAAAAGGATATAAATTAGACGAATCCGGCCAAAAAATTCCAATCATTGATTCTGAAACAGGCTTACAAAAAATCGGAGCAAAAGGCAGAAAAATGTGGCAAAGAGTAACCGTGGAGGCTAACGACTGGAATAAAACAGAAAAGGTGGAAGAATGGAGAATGCGTTGGGCGCAATATTGTAATCAATACCTTGAACCTAATCTGCAGATCGATCACCGAAGCTATGAAAGACAGGGAAAAGAGCAGATCCCGACCATTCATGAAGGATATGTAGCAAGGAAAATGGAGCAAAAAGGTGTCATATCCTCACGCTGTGAGACGAATCGGAACATTCGAAAGTATAATTTGCTGTCTCTGCAATTCGATAAATTGTCGGAACTGAAAGAGACCTTGGTCAAACAATTGGAAGAACTGAGAGAAAAGGCAAAGGGGGCACTACATGAGCGATTACAACGACTTAGAGCTACAAGAGCAGTTGATGAGCCAACTCGAAGAGATGCAGATGCAGCTATCGAAAAAAGACTTGCAGCTCTCCGAAGCATTGGACAAGGCGGAGAGTCTTTACCTGGAACTGAAGAATCTGCAGTCCAGGACATCATCCGAGAAGCAAGAGCTGGAATTGATCGTGCAACAGCAAAAGAAGAAAATAGCCGAACAGGCAGATCAGATCGAGAAGCTGAACAACAGCGATGTGATATTTCAACAAAATCAGGAATTAGAGAAACAAAACACTCTATTGCAAAAGAACATCCAAAACGCCCTAGCCGAGGTAGAAGCCGTTAGGTCAGAGTATTCCAACAGGGAAAGGCAGTTGCAGACCGCACAGGAAAAAGCAGAACAAGAAAGAAAGGAAACAGAGGCCTATAGACGTTCTTTGAACGAACAGGTGTATGAACAGGCAAGATTGAGATCTGAAATACTGGAAAAACAGCTGAAACAGGAATATCAAGCACGTACACTCTCACATCAGACATTTTTTGTGGTGTCATTACTATACGGAATTATAGTCACTTTATTTACTGCATTTTACTCTGACGCCTTTATTCGCGATTTTAAGGCGTTTTTCGACTCTACATGGACTTTTATATGCCTTTGCACGGAAAATCTATTTAAAGCGGCAAATTGGGCGTCACAATTGGGTGATATGGTTCCACATCCTGTTGCATCTATGGTTATTCACTGTCTTCTCTGGATACTGATGATTTTACTGCTTGGTGTCGGAAGTATTTCTTTACTTGCAATTTGTGCTATAAAAGGTTGTAAGCATTATGCGAACCAGTACGCTGACACAATCAGTCTTTCTGTCTGGTTGCTAAGCCTGGCATGCCTGATATGGTTTGGAGATTTCATACGGAATTTTATTCCCATCAATCTGGTTGTGCTGTTGTTCCTGATTCATACACTTTATCTTGGAATCAGAGCATATCTAAAACGAAATTGGTACAGGTTTCGATAAACACACAAACATACGTATTTTGTTGATTTCTCCTCTAATACTGTCAGTTTTAAAATTGACAGTATTAAATGTCATATGCTATACTGGATAAGCTACCACCCCTAGACAGGTAGAGAAAGGGGGTGTGCCATATGAGTGAATTTCTATCGTTTATACTTTCTGTCCTGGCGAGTGTAGTTGCCTACTACATCTGCAAATGGTTGGACAAGAATGACTGGTAGCAACCTTGGGGTTTAAGCCACCCACCCAAAACGGCATAAAAACCCCCACGAGGTGCGAACTCGTGGGGGTTTTGTTGTGCCATATGAGCACTTTCTATCGTTTTGCCTATAGGCATTATAGCATATGACCATAAGCTTTTCAAGTATCCCCTAATTGTCTCTTTTTCAAACACAATTTTCGTTCTGCAGTCTGTAATTGTCAGATAATAAAAAACGGACAGGAATTGACACTTGCACCGCTCCAATTGCTGTGGGTTATCTTATTCCTGTCCTAAAAGTTTGCGCTAGCGCCGCTCCAATTGCGACGAGGCCACCTTACTTCTGCAGTTATTTTACAATAGCTTATTTCTGTCGTCAATAGTACTACCGAAATTAAAATTGAAAGTCTAAAAGTAGTTGTTGCCTTTTACGGATTCCAGATACATCCGATCCGTCATTTTTTGTGGGTCTAACAAACTGTAGTATTCACTGGCTTTCATTTTCTTTTTATGCCGGAAATAAGTCGATTCACTCATTCCAAGAATGATTTGCGTCTCCTTATCCCCTTTTTCTTCAATCAGCAATATCACATCTGAAAACCGGTATGCATCTGCTGTGTAGTTTCCTTGTTCTTGCTCCTTTAACGCATATGTTCTTTTCCGGCCAGCTCTCCTTGTTTTACGATCTACAAAATTTGATGTGTGCATCAGAAGCGAGATCTCTCCATCTTTGATATTCAATCGAACGCCTAATGTTGCCAGTGCATCTTGCATCAGTTTCAGATTTTCTTTGTTCTGTTTTTTGATACTTTCCGGAATATTTTTTTCCGAAACACTATACTGCAGATATAGATCCTTACGCTCTTTTGCATATTCTTTTATCTTTTGCATTGATTTTTCGTTCATGCTATTCACTACTTTCACATTTAATTTTGATTGAATTATAGCATAATTCACCGCTACGGTCAAATTTAATTTTGATTGAAAAAACTAGCAAGCCAACTAACCTTGCGCGTACGCGCGTGTTAGTTAGCTTGTTTAATATTTTATTTAATTACTTGTTTAATTACTTGTTTACGGAGTTAATAAACAGCGTAAAATCAACGTTTTTGCGGTATAACGGTGGTATTTTTTGCGGCATATAGTGGTATTTTTTGCGGTATATAGTGGTATTTTTTGCGGTATAACGGTGGTATTTTTTGCGGTATATAGTGGTATTTTTTGCGGTATATAGTGGTATATAAAGATTGACAATATACCACTATTATATTATAATAGGGAATAGGAGGTGGCTCATGTCTAAAAAAAATACATTAACTAAAAATTATATAGTCGAAAAATCGAAACCTTTAATATGGTCAAAGTTTTCAGAATACAACCTTGGAGAAATGAGATTGATTGATACATACTTGGCTAAAATAAATGCAAGAGAAGAAGAAAGTTCGGAAGTAGTCTTTACTATTGATGAATATTTAAGGTTACTTGGATATGAGTATCCCAATAAATTGAAAAGCAGCGAAATTGAAAAGAGTCTTGACAAACTTCTTGGTTCAAGAATAAAAATTGATTTGAATAATAATGGGGATTATATAAAAGTAAATTTATTTTCGGACGCAAGAGTTATTGTGAGTGATCCAGATTTCGGAAAAAGAACAATAACGATCGACTGTAATCCAAAACTCAAAGAAGCATTTTTTGGATTGGCTGAAAAAGGATATATTGAATATACATTAGACTATTCTTTGCGTTTGAAATCAAAATATTCTCTAAAATTATATCCTCTTTTAAAGGACAAATTATACAGGAGAGAATGGACTGTAGAGCTTAAAGATTTAAGAGAACTAATGGGGGCAACAAATAAAAATAATGAGAGCTTTCGAGAATTTAATAAAGTGCTACAAAAATGTAAGAAAGACATAAATGAAGTTACAGATATTGAATTTGAATACGAAAAAATAACCAAAGGGCGTTTAACGCGGGCAATTAAATTTAAAATAAAAAAGTGTACTGCAGAACAAGAGCAAATACATGGGCAGATGGAAATATACGATTTTCCGGAATATTGTCCAGACTCTGATTCGACTGCAGATCAGGAACAAAATGCGGTTCTTGAAAGTAAATTTACGTTATGGTCTGAAGCATGTGGCAATGAATTTAATCGATCACAGTTGGAAGAACTGGCACTGCTTGCAGAGGAACATGTAGAGTATGAGCCAACAGATGCAGGACGTCATGATCTGGACATCTATCACTATTTGTTACGAAAATATAAATCTCTGCAGAACAAAAAAGATGTGAAGAGCCGGTTTGGATATATGAAGTATTTAGTTGAAAATAATGCATAACAAAAATCGGAAAACTTATAGATATATTCTTTCAGAGTATATGAAAGCGCAGTGATTGTGAGAGTATGATTATACCAGCGCAAAACACTATCAAATTTAATTTTGATAGAAATACAGTAAAATACGAACAGAACTCTCGATTTTAAATATGACAGTTTCGTATATATGGTTTATAACTAGTGGTATAAGGAGAAAACATGAAAACAACAAGAGAAATTGCTGAGACATGCGGAGTATCTGAACAAGCTGTTAGAGCATGGTGTAGGAAAAATCATATCGCGAAAGATGCGAAAGGAAGTTTCGAAATTAGCGAAACTATAGAATATAGGATTTATAAGCATTATAAGGTTGATGTTGCGAAAGATGCGAAAGATGTTGCGCAATTAGCGAAAGCAGATGATGTAGTGAATCAAGCTATTGTTGATCTGCTCCGTAATGAGCTAGAGCATAAAAATAAACAGATAGATGAATTAAGCAAAAGACTTATGGAATGCCAGAAGCTGTTAGATCAGGAACAACAGATCCACATGGTAACAGAGCAAAAAATGTTGATAGAAAATCAAGAAGAATCAAATAAGAAATGGTGGAAGTTTTGGAAATAAAAGAAAGGAAAATGATAATGAAAAATAGTTATACTATAAAAGGGTTGCATACAGTTAGCCAATACAAAATAATGCAAGAGATTAACAAAAATTTTGAAGAAGAAAGTGTAGATGTATATTTTGTATCAGATGAAGAAGCAATTGTAAAAGATAAAAAAGGAAATCAAATGAAAGTTCTGTATAGAAACAAAATAGTGGAAGTTCAGGTAGTATGAAATAGAAAGGAGGAAACGCATGGATGAGGTGAAGTATAAAAAAGGAGATATTGTATTATTTCGGTATGGACAAAAATAAAAAATGGAACGATTGTTATAGTGGATGCGCAAGGAACGTTTTTCCAACAGGAAGAGCCATCTTACGATATTGAGGTAACGAATGATCTGCTTGATCAGAATGGATTGTACAAGCATATTCAGCAATCTTGGGTTTTATAGAAAAGTCAGTGAAATAAATGGATGAAAGAACAGATGAGGGAATTAAAAGGCAAAAGTATATGAGGTAGGTAGTTGCTGCCTCATATACTTTGCCACCTTTAATTTGTCAATTAAATAGATATCTAAGGTTGGTTTATCAGTTTGGTGCTATTCTTTGGTTTTCTGTTAGCTTGAATAGGCTTCAAACCATATTCTCCAACCTTCGCTATAAACATAATATTGAACAACTCCAGCGGACATATAAGGTTCTTCTAATGTGCCGGTATAAGAACAACTATATGTTCTTCCTCCGTCTAACCTATTGTAAGAAAAATCAGTTTCTCTCCAATCAGTTCCATATCCACTACTCAAACGGCTGGAATGTGAATCTAAAGAGCTCCAAAGAGTGTTTCCATATCCATCTAGCATGGTTCTACCTGTCATATTAGCAATGCGGTGCTGGACGTATGGAAACCAACAGCGGAAAATAAATGCATTATCAATCTTCCGGTAACTGTTCAGCTTTCCATGCCTCATGTGTACGCAAGTCAGATTGAATACATGAGCACTCATATGAAGTATCGGGAACATGTGATTCTTTCTCAGCATCCTCATAATGACAGAGGCTGCGGTGTGGCTGACGCAGAGATGGGACTTCTGGCAGGCGCAGACAGAGTGGAGGGAACTCTTTTTGGAAACGGAGAGCGTACCGGAAATGTGGATATTGTAACTCTTGCAATGAATATGTATTCTCAGGGAGTCGATCCGGGGCTTGATTTTTCAGATATGCCGGGCATCTGTGAGGTTTATGAAAAATGTACGGGCATGAAGGTAGATGAAAGAAGCCCCTACAGCGGAGCGCTTGTGTTTGCTGCTTTTTCCGGATCACACCAGGATGCTATTGCCAAGGGAATGCACTGGAGAGAGGAAAAAGATCCGGGTCACTGGACAGTTCCTTATCTTCCTATTGATCCTACAGATGTGGGAAGAAATTATGATGCAGATGTGATCCGTATTAACAGCCAGTCCGGAAAAGGCGGCGTAGGTTATATTCTGGAAACACAGTATGGTCTGAATCTTCCGGCAAAAATGCGGGAGGCAATGGGGTATGCTGCCAAGGCTGTTTCTGACCACAGTCATAAAGAGCTGCATCCGGAAGAAATTTTCAGCCTGTTTAAAAAGACCTTTGAAAATGTGGTGGAGCCATATCGTGTGGATGAGGTTCATTTCCGGCAGAAAGACGGAGGCTTTGTTGCTCAGGTAACATCCAGCTTTAACGGAAAAACAATTACCACAGAAGCTGCCGGAAACGGACGTCTTAACGCAGTCAGCAATGCTCTGAAAAAGGCATATGAACTTAAGTTTAATCTTGTAACCTATCAGGAGCATGCGCTGGAGCAGAGCTCCAGTTCCAAGGCTATTGCATATGTGGGTATCCAGAAGCCGGACGGCAGTCTTTCCTGGGGCGCCGGTGTAAACTCGGATATTATCCATGCCTCTGTTGACGCGCTTGTGACAGCTATTAACAACCGATAGAAATACTCAGGGATCATAGATCAATGATCATAAGAGAGGATGGTCTGAAAAAAATATAAATTTTCAGCTGTCTGGCCCTGTACGGGGAGATATAGGATTTCCGGCTCCTGCAGAGTGTATGCTGTAAGGGTTAAACGAAAATTTTAATCTGTATATGTATGTTATGTAATTATGTAAGCGGCAGTTCAGTGACAGAACTGCCGTTTTTGCACACAAAGCAGGATTTCATTGTGGCAGATACCACGCTTTTCCGGGTAGTGCTTCACTTGCTGGTCGTATTCACAGAACAGTTTTTCGCCGTTCTGGTAAGTAGCGGGTATTTAGTTGTATAAGGTTTATATCCGATCAGACGAATATAATTATCATTTCATTAAAAGTGTTGCTAATAGATACAAGGCAATAATATGGGTTGGATAGAAAATATAGAAAAAATTTTTAAATCCTTTTCCTTTCTGCCCATTATACAGAACCATAGGAAATCAGAGCTAACAAGATAGCCCATTGTACACCTCCAAATCTAAAATACGCAATAGCCCCAACTACAATAACAACAGCAATTTGGATACGACGGTTTTTCCTAAAAATATAAAGCAGAATCCCCATCAAAACATACAGTAAGCCGCCTTCAACAGAAACGGGATTCGGAAGCAGCATAGAAATAAATGCCAATGTTTGGAGTAATCCACCGGATGTAGACCCAGATGAAATGAGATAGCTCATGAGAACCATCGGCAGCATAAACAGGATTGGTAAAAGCATAAACAAAGCAGCTTTTCCAATATCTTTCTTATTCTTTTTCCTTATACCTGCTTTTATATAGTCCCAGCTTAGCATATATATTGCTACGACAAAAAATGTGCTGAACGCATTGTTCGCCAGCATAATCGTATCGTTAGGAACAAGCCGTTGCACCATAAAGGTTAAAATCGTCATACCCCAACTTGCAAACAACAGTCTTTTAATATATCCTTTTTTGCTGTGGGTATAGTAAAAACTATCTGCGGCAAGAAACAGGAATAACGGAAATACAGGGCGCCCAAATAAATCAATCCAATGAGGGACGCCCATAGAATTCTTGTTGGAGTTCACATCCATAATGGAATATCAGAGCAATACTTCGCAAAACCAAAGCTACAAGGATTCCTTCTATAAATAACAATACACTGAGGTGATAATATGGATATATCGGACATATCACAGATAAAAATGCTAAAAAACAGAGATTTTTTCAATGCATTTGTTGTGTTGCTAGTAAAAGGCGATTCAGCTTTTGAAATGCAACTAAATAGTTTTTTGAGTATCTAATCATACAAAACATGCAGCTGCATTTTATGATGAAACAAATTAATAATATAATCCATTCACTAAAACTCAACCCCATGTCTGCTTGTATCATCTGTGTTACCAAGTATTCCGGACTAATAGTCTGACT
>ENA-OQKD01000435-OQKD01000435.1-human-gut-metagenome-genome-assembly--contig:-NODE-435-length-10987-cov-3.417495_pt1 | contig 10987 bp, 14 predicted proteins | sample MGYA00242775_ERZ504792 | MGnify/ENA primary metagenome ERZ504792 (study PRJEB26092, sample SAMD00036401) | human gut metagenome | host: Homo sapiens | study: EMG produced TPA metagenomics assembly of...
CAAAATCCCGAGACATACGGCGCGAATTTATGCGATTAGCATAAATTAAGTTTGCGAAGCGTGTTACTAGAGCGTGTTTGAAAAATCATTCCCGCAATCTGCACGCCCCACTTTGTGGGAGATTTTGTCCGAATTCGGTTGTCGTAGCCCGCTACGCCGCCCTCATCCGAACAAAATCTCCCACAAATTGTGACGCACATCTCGCAGAAAGCCTTTTTCAAACACGCTCTAGCACGGAGTGAACAGCAACATATTTCCAGCGGACAGTAACATAGGGATACATTTTGAAAAATCACTTCAAAATATATCCCTGTTTCCTAATAACTTCCTATGCCAATCAGATTACTTCTCCGGCCATACAAAATGAGCATTTCCTGCTTCCAGTCCATCTATCAGAATATTTTGTCCGGTGCAGAAACGATTTGTGACTGTCATAAAATATGCCCAGTCAGCGGCCTCTTCCACTGTCATCCAGCGTTTCAGCGGTGTCTGCTTCATAATCTCATTCCACAAAGCCCTATCCTCCATAACCGGTTTATTCAACTCAGTCAGAACACCACCAAAGTCAAGGCTGTTGCATGTTGCACCATATTTCGCAATGCGGAGTGCTACATTCTTTGCATAAGAAAGAACTCCTCCTTTACTTGCAACATATTCCGGAAACTCAGATCCGTTATGCCCACTGGCAGAACCGATCATAAGTACTGCCTTGATTCCCGGATGAATCCCATATTTCTCAGTAATTCCAATAGTCCCTTTTAGATTCACATCAATGTCATCTTCATTCTGCACACCTGCATTGTTGATTACAATGTCAAATGGTTCTAATTCCGGATACTTTGCTTTATCACGGATATCCATACAGATGTGTGTATAACCATCTTTCTGTATAGATTCCTCTCTGCGGTCAATCCCTGTAACTGTATGTCCTTCTTCTAGGAATTTATCTGCAATTTCCCTTCCGATCCCGGAACTTGTTCCTGTGATCAGTACTCTCATGATCCACTCCTCCCAAATGTAATTCTCTTCCATGTATTTGGTAATGTATCTTCTCTCATTTAAGTATGGATGCTAATATTTCCATAAGCTTTGGAATCTCAATCGGTTTTGATAAATGCCCATTCATACCCGCCTCAAAGGATTTTCTCTTATCCTCTTCAAACGCATTAGCCGTCATAGCGATAATAGGGATATTCGCTGCAAAAGGATTATCCAAAGTACGAATTTCTTTTGTTGCCGTATATCCATCGAGTCTTGGCATCTGCACATCCATGAGTACCAGATCATACTGACCTTCTTTTGCATCCTTAATCATCATCTGCCACCAGAATACGCACACCCTGCAGCTCCGGAATTTTTTCGTAAACAACTCTGGTTGCACTCTTTTTAAACTGTAATGTGACTGTGAATTCGCTGCCTTTTCCTACTTCACTGGATACAGTGATAGTACCTTCCTTTCGCAAAAGCATTTAACAAACATTTCTGAATTTACATAATACACCAATATAAAATATATCATACCTTTACGAAAAATCAAGATTATAAAACTCTGCTGGCTTATCTTAACTTGCAACAGATAAAATTTTTACATTACCTTATAAATATATCCTTCCTGAAAACGCTACGTGCGGCAATTCATAAAAGGTGCTGTCCTTTGGACAGATCGGACGGTACAGCGGATCTGCCACGATAATTTTTGAATCTTTCAGAGCTTCTTCCATTGCTTCTTCTCCAAACACTACTTTATCTCTTTTTCCAAGCAATTCTTCGCATCCTTTTAAGGGACAGAATACACGGGCTGCATGTCCATATTTTTTTTCGATACCTGCTGCCAGAGAACCCATCGTGACAGGTTCTCCGATCAGAGTGATCTCTGCATCCTGCTGTATGCGGTTCTGGAGATATACAATCGCAGGATCTGCCTGATCTGCAATTGTGGATTGCTGCTCAATTCCGGAATGCTGTACAATTACTCTCTCCAATGCATTTGAGATATCTTCTGCCAGCCACTCGTTTGGAGTTCCGATCACATATGGGATCTTGTATGTTTCCCAGAGGAATTTTGCCGCCCGCAGTCCTACTGCAGATACCACCAAGTTCACATCTGCTTTCCCCGATTTCTGCAAAGTTTCCAGGTCATCTCCCATCGCCCATGTAGATAAAACGTTCCATCCATATTCTTTCAGATTTTCTTTTAATACCTCTACATTTTCCTGTGGTCCAAAATCCAGTGGTGTCACTCCCAGCAGATTTACACTGCGCAAAAAAGAGCTGGCATTCTCCTGTCTTTCAGATTTTCTGACAAAGCGCCTGGCAATTTGTTCCAATGCAATTCCCGCTCCGTATACATAATCATTCATCCCGTTCGTCGGCACAGAAAACGCAGGAATTCCGGTTTCTGCCTCGATCACCCGCGCAATTGCCGGAAAATCCGTGCCATTCATAAATGGGATCGGTGAACCTGCCAGTGCGATAAATTTCGGATGCAGTTCCCGGGCTGCATGTTCAATATCATCGATAAATTTGCGGTCATTTCCCATGATCGCATCGATTTCTGTAAGCCCGGAAATAAAGATCAGACTATCCTGATCGTACCAGCGGATTTCATCATGGGTATTGTAAGTGGAATTGCATCCGGACGGGTCATGCATCACAGTCATTCCGCCCAACTCATACAATGCGGAACAAACACCGGATACATCTGCTGTATAAATCGGTATAATTCGATAAGACTGTCTCATAGGCAGCACTCACACCCCCATCCTTTTTGCACTACAATTTTCTCCGTATCCTTTTCTTCACGATACACATCCATCATCAACTCCGCCGTTCTTCTGATGCCGTCAAATCCGTACAAACCTTCTCCCTGTACCAGATTGACGAAATGACGGCTTCGGCTGAAATAGGCAGCCTTCTGCCCAATGGCAAGCACTTCCTCACTGCCGCCTCTTGGCAGTACACGCATCTTCACCTGAATGGTTGCGATCAGCTCAAGTTCCGGAACATGCTTTTGCAGCCAGAGAAAATCCTCTTTTTCCTCTGGACTGATGCCATCCAAGTAAACAGCTTTCACACAAAATCCATGGATTAGAAGCAACTTCGCCAGTCCAAGCGGTCTTGGATGATACAGATAATCCAAAACAATCGGCATATCTTTAATCAGCTTTTTTGCATTTTCCAGCGCCTCTTCACAAGATTCTCGTTCATGTGCCAGTTCGGCTTCTGTCAATTCCGGCAGACCAAGGGCATCCGTCAGCTGCTTTAACTGACTCTCGATTTCCTCATAGTCAAAACTGCCGGGCAGATACAGATGCTCACGTCCCAGGCGCCTTGCCTGTTCCTCCATTCCATATTTTCCGGCGGGATAGCAATCAATAAACAGGCTGCCTTTGCTCATATCCAGCAAATCCTGCCATGTTTTGCAGGCAGGCAGTTCCCGCACTGTATAATCATATCGTTTTAATAAGCGCTTGATATCGCTGCTCTCATCCAGGGCAAAATCACTGCCAAATACTGATACGGTTTTCCTGTCAGGTTCGCAGACTGGGAGCGGATCATACATCGCTTTGCGCAGCTTCTGATCCGGAGTTAATCCATGTTTCTGCATGATCGGATCCATATAACAACGGATAAAACAGATATCCGGGAAACGATGCTCCAGTTCACTGTAAATATAGTCCAGATTGCTTCCCACAAAATGATGCAGACAGACAGTAAACAGCAGAACAGCCTTTGGATGGTCCCCGCGTTTGTTCAGCACATCTGTCACACCCTCAATGGTAATTTCTTCCAGGTTACTGTTTAAGAGATCCTGTTCTTCCAGAATCACAAAAGAAAAACGGTCTGCCGCGTTCATCTCTGCCGCTGTCAGCACAACACCACGCATACAGTTGTCTGCACAGACATAAATCTGAATGGATTCCGGGACCTGCATTCCTGTATGTACGATATTCCAGTTGCCATGCACCGGAGAATTATATTCCAGTTCCGAAGCAAATGGCGCTGGAAACGAAGCATCTTTTATTCTTACCACTGCACCTTTCGGATCAACTGTTTCACCCACACGACGTAACATTACACTTCCTCCCGTGTATGTCCACTTATATGTTCATTTATATATCCATCTATATGTCCATCCGTATGTTCATTCATACATTTATTTATATGTCCATTCATATACTCATCCATATATTTATCTATATGCTTATCCATACATTTATCTCTCGCAGCATCGTTTCCATCTTTCAGAACACCGCCGCATATGCGATACATCTGCGCTGCAAGCACACGATATTCCTCTGCCATTTCACTTTCAGGGTAACACTCCATCAAAGTTTTCTGCTGTTCTTCTGCCAGTGCTACCAGTTCACTATGTGATAAAGTGCCAATGACGGAAGTGTGGAAATCTTCTGCCAGTTCTGCCACTTTCTCTTCTTCCCGTGGAACCTCTCTGCGATTTAAAATAAGTCCGCCAAGTCCGGCATATCCACGATTTTTAAAGTTCTGCACTGCCATGGCAATATTTGCAGCTGCATGAATTGCCATATTTTCCCCTGATGTGATGATAAATATTTTGTCAGCGTAACCATTTCTCATCGGCATGGAAAATCCGCCGCAGACTACATCTCCAAGTACGTCATATAAGACCACATCCGGTTTGTATCTCTCATAAGCACCCAGTTCTTTCAGCTTTTCCAGCGCCGTGATGATTCCACGGCCGGCACAGCCAAGTCCCGGCGTCGGTCCACCGGCTTCCACACAAATGACGTTGTTATAGCCAATACGGATCATATCTTCTAATTGCAGTGACTGCTTTTTCTCATTATATAAATCCAGCACTGCCGGAACCGCTTCTCCGTGGCGGAGTAAAATAGTAGAATCCGCTTTCGGATCGCATCCGATCTTGCATCACCTTAAGTCCCATCTCAGCCAATGCTGACTGCCACATTTGAAACAGTCGTAGATTTTCCGATTCCACCTTTTCCATATACTGCTATCCTGATCAATCCTTTGTTCCTCCTTCTGTCGGAGTAATGACTTTTGAGTATGCTGTTTTTGCAGATACTCCTTTTAAATGTCCGATTTTTCCGGAAAGTGCGCTGATCTTATCCTGCGGCGCATCAATGACAATACTGATAATACTGATTCCTTTTGAACGGTATGGGATACCCATTCTTCCGATAACATACTGACGCGCTTCATGAAGCAAGGTGTTTAATTCCTCGATTGCATCTTCCTGTTCTACAATAATTGAAATAACTGCCACTCTGGTGTCCATGCCCTGATTCCTCCTGTTTAGCAGATTCTTGGCAAAAGCTCTCCTCCCGGCTGCGGAAGCAGTGCCTGTGTACCGATCTCTGTCTCCATGATAACTCTTCCCGGTTCCTCTGCGATCACTTCACCAATGATCGCTGCATTTGCGGAATATGGACATTTCCGCAATGTTTCTACAATGCTTTCTGCCTCTTCCTTTGGTGCCATGATGACAAGTCTTCCTTCACATGCCAGATATAAAGGTTCCAGTCCAAGCATTCCACAGACACCTTTTACTTCCGGCTGTACCGGGACTGCTGCTGCATTTAAGTGAATGCCTACGTTGCTCTGACCTGCGATTTCGTACAGGACAGTTCCGACACCGCCTCTGGTTGCATCACGGATCACATGCAGATTGTGTGTAGTGTCCATAACTGCCTTTACTGTATTCCACAAAGGTGCACAGTCACTGGTCACGTCCGCATCAATTCCAAAATCTTCTCTCTCTAACAGGATCGTACATCCGTGACGTCCGATATCACCGGTTACAATGATCGCATCCCCAGGTTTCGCCAGTTCTCCGCCGACGGTTACTCCTTCTTCTATTTCGCCCATTCCGGTTGTGGTAATAAAAACTCCATCCACCTGACCTTTTCCTGCAACCTTTGTATCTCCTGATACAATATGTACGCCTGCTTCTTTTGCCGTTTTCTCCATGGCTGCAGCGATTTCTTCCAGTTTTTCCATCGGAAATCCCTCTTCGATTACAAATGCACAGGTAAGATACAACGGTTTTGCTCCCATACAGGCAAGGTCATTCACAGTTCCGCAAATAGACAATTTGCCAATATTTACCTCCTGGAAAAAATGCCGGAGATACGATAAAACCATCGGTAGATACTGCCATTTTGCCTGCCGGCGGAACTAATACTGCTGCATCATCTGCCGTCAGATCCTTGTTTGCAAAATGTGTCTTAAACACCTGATCGATCAGTTCAGATGTCTGTTTGCCACCGGCACCATGTGCCATTGTTACTGTTTTATTTTCCATGACGATTTCCTTCTTTCTTATAAAGATAATTTCATATCTTATGAATACTGATAATACGCAGAACATGCTCCCTCACCGGATACCATACAGGCTCCAACCGGATGCTGTGGTGTACAGCCTTTTCCGAACACTTTACAGTCAGATGGTTTGCATTTTCCCTGCAACACATCGCCACAGCGACAGGCCGGATTTGGTTTTCCTTCTATTTTCGGCATCTGATATTTGATACGTGCATCGAAATTCTGCCATTCCTCTCTTAATTTCATACCGGATGCAGGAATCACACCCAGACCTCTCCATTCACAGTCACAGGCTTCCATCATCTCATCTACAAGTAACTGTGCCTCCCTGCTCCCATCCTGTGTCACTACACGCGGATAGCAGTTTACAAAAAACGGCTTTCCTTCCTGAAATTTTACCAGTGCAACTGCCAGCGCCGTCATCAGTTCTTTTGCAGTAAATCCTGCCACAACTCCGCTGACTCCTTCTTCTGTCAGGGATTCACACAGGCGTGTTCCTGTGATCGCATTGACATGTCCCGGATATAAAAATACATCCGCGCTGCCCTTTAACGCCTCATAAGCCTGAGGCATGGTTTTATTCGCAGTCAATATCGAGTAATTATCCAGTCCGTCTTCTTTTGCAGCTTTTACAGAAAGACACCCCGCCGGTGTCGTTGTTTCAAATCCGACAGACAGAAATGTCACCTGCTTGTCCGGATGTTCTCTGGCATATTTTTCCGCATCTGCCGGAGAATATACAACATGGATATCTGCTCCCTGTTCACGTGCTCCCGCAAGGCTCATCTTTGTCCCCGGCACACGCACCAGATCACCAAATGTACAGATAGTAACTCCCTTTTCCAGTGCAAGATAAATTGCCTCGTCAATAAAGCTGACTGGTGTCACACATACCGGACAGCCAGGACCGGAAATCAGTTCCACCTGCTCTGGCAGTAATTTACGAATTCCCAGTCTGAAAATCTCATGAGTGTGCGTACCGCATACTTCCATGATCCGCACATTCGGACCGTCATAGTTTTCTATGATCTCTCTGGCGGTTTTCTTCTTTTCACTTTTCTCCTCTGCCATTATAAAAATTCCTCCATGAGCTGTTCTGTTTCACTGTCATCTTCATCAGTGATCTTTGCAATCGCCACACCTGCATGAACCATGACATAATCTCCAGGCTCCAGATCTTCCAGAAGCTGGGAAGAAACCTCTCTTTTGGCACCGCCTGCGTCGATGAGCGCTGTGCCGTTACTGATCTTTACTACTTTTGCAGATAATCCTACACACATTTTTTATATCCTCCTGTCCACTCATATATTATTGTTCAAATGCCACATCCCATATGCTGCCTGCCCGATCGCGATTCCTCCATCATTTGGCGGGATCATGTGGTGCCGCAGCACTTCAAATCCTTCCTGCATGAGTCGTTCTTCTGTCAGACGCAGCAACAATCGATTCTGAAATACTCCTCCGCTCAGGGCAGCTTTATTTCTGCCGCTGTTGTTGCGGGCCTCGATGCAGACTGCTGTAATCTGCTCAGCCAGTACCTGATGGAACAGATATGCAAGCCTTTCGCTGTCTGCACCTTGGATTTTTTCTTCTACGATCTGCTGTACCAGCATTCTGGTATTCAAAATGAAACGTTCCTCATTTTCATATACCAGCCTGTCCGTTTTTTCATTTCCGGTCAGCTTTCCATCTGCCTCTTGTTGCGGCTCATATTTGTTTTTTTGCTGTTTGTACTTTTCTTGTTCACATTCTTGCTGTTCACATTTTCGCTGTTCGTATGCTTCTGCCGCAAACTCCAGTGCCATCGATGCTTCGCCCTCAAAACTTGACTGTCGCCTGATACCAAGTATCGCACTGACTGCATCAAAAAGCCTTCCCACACTGGTTGAAATCACTGCATTGATTTTCCGGTCTGCCATAGTAAACTGCACTTTGCATTCCTGTTCACTGCAAAGACCAAGCTTTTCAATAATCTCCCGTGCCTGTTCGCGGTCTTTCATGTATCCATAGATCATAGATACCGCAATACGCCAGCCCTCTTTTGCGGAAGTGTCGCCACCAATCTGCAAAAACGGAGTAATACTTCCAAATCTTGTAAAATCCTCATAATCTGCCAGCAGAATCTCTCCGCCCCAGATCGTGCTGTCCGTTCCATATCCGGTTCCGTCAAAAGCAACTCCGATGACTGGTTCCTGGCAGTCATTTTCTGTCATGCAGGATAAGATGTGCGCGTAATGATGCTGCACCTGGATCATCGGATAACCCAATTCCTTTGCAACTACTGTTGAATTGTACTTTGGATGCAGATCACAGACCACTACCTGTGGCTTTACTTCCAATAATGTCTGAAAACGTTGAATCGTCTCCTGCAATGCCTTTACCGTTCTCATATCTTCCAGATCTCCCACATATGGTGACGGATAAAACCGACTGTCCACACCAATGCAAAAAGTATTTTTCAATTCTCCACCAACAGCAAGTACCTGTCCTTTCCAGTCTGTTGATGTCATAAATGGCAATGGTGCATAACCTCTGGAGCGCCGGATCATATACGGTTCATTCTTATAAAAATCCATCACTGTATCATCTGCCCGGATCCTGATTTTTCGATTGTGTGAGAGCATCGCATCACATAAATGTGACAGTTCAGCAATAGCTTCTTCATCCTCACGACAAATCGGAGCCCCCGAAGTATTCCCGCTGGTCATCACCAGAAGATCCGGCATTTTGATTCCATCATCATACTGAAATATCAGCAACTGCACCGGTGCATAAGGAAGCATCACGCCAACTTTCGGATTTCCCGGTGCTACAGAAAATGCCAGTCTGCCATTGTTTTGTCTGTCCAGTAACAGGATTGGTTCTGATGTCCGGTAAGTATTGCCTCCTGCTCCGGTGTTACAACACATTCCTGTTTTACCACTGCTTCATCCTTTGCCATCACTGCAAAAGGCTTGGCTGGACGTTTCTTTAATGTCCGCAGACGTTCAACTGCTTCTTCATTTGTCGCATCACAGCACAGATGAAAACCTCCGATTCCTTTGATTGCCACAATCTTACCTTCACTGATCATCTGCCGCGTATATGTAATAGCCTCCCGTCCCCGCTCTGTTCTGCCGATCAGATACACTTCCGGTCCACATTCATTGCAGCATACAGGCTGGGCATCATAGCGTCTTGTTTTTTCATCAAAATATTCTTTCGCACAGTCCGGGCACATGGGAAATTCTTTCATACTTGTACGTTCCCGATCATATGGCAGTGCATCCAGAATGGTAAGCCTTGGACCACAGCAGGTACAGTTGATAAACGGATGCAGATACCGACGGTTCTTTGGATCAAACATTTCTTCCTTGCATTCTTCACAGATTGCAATATCCGGGGAAACGAAGATCTCACCCTTTGTTTTCTCACTCTCAATAATGTCAAATGTTTCAAAATGTACTGCTGTCTCTGCAGTAATATCTTCTGTATTTATTTTTAAAATAGCCGCACGCTTCGGTGGATGTTCTTCCAGCTCGTTCAGGAATCCTTCGACCTGTTCTTTTGTGCCCTGTGCATAAATTTCCACATAGGGTCCCTTATTACAGACAGTTCCGCGAATTCTATGGGTCGTCGCGTGGCGGCTTACTGTCGGCCGAAATCCAACTCCCTGAACGATACCGTATACCCGGATACGCCAGGTTATTTCCTCTTTATTCATACGCTTCTCCCACTGGACTCGTACGATTGTAATCATACTGATCGTGACTGTCCAGTTTTCCCGGTTCTTTTAGTTCTTTTAATTCTTTTGATTCTCTTGTTTTTTTCGGTTCTTTCGATTCTTTTGGTTCTTTTGCTTCTTTTGATTCCTTCGCTGCTTCCACTGTTACAAGTTTCCCTGACACAGCAAAATGTACAGTGTCCACAAATACTCCCTCAAACTTCGGTGTCATTCTCGCCATACATGGATCCGCATAAATCACATCATAGGCTCCATTTTCCACCAGTTCAATATAATCTTCTTCGTCACGCAGATGCAGGTCTTCGTCCCTGCGAAGCTCCGGTTTCATCATAAACCAGCTTGCCACTGTTACCTGTGCATCCGGTGCTTTCTTTAATATTTCCTCCCGGATAGCACATCCGATCACCTGCTGCTGTACAATAAGCACCTTTTTTCCATGATAATTCATATCGCAGACCAATTCATCCACCAGCGGATATCCCACTTCATACGGTGTTCTATAGGTTCGTTCCAGATATTTCGCTGCTTCCAAAGCTGACGGTGATACCACGATATTTTTTTCTACGCCGGAAGCCGTTTTCACATCCTCAAGTCCGTTTCCCATTCCGTAACAGACTGCTGTTTTCCCCTCTGCCGCAAAACGTTCCCGGATGCGGTCTGCTGCGTGAAGATCACTGATGTCCTGTGGTGTCATGCCCAGGATTCCTATCCTGCCCTGAATCACCGCTTCCTTTTCGCATCCAAATACCAGGAACAGCTCCAGCCATGCTTTCTCTTCGCCCTTATCATATAATTTCATGCCATCCGTGTCCACAGTCAGGATCGGCAGATCTACTTTCTTCTCAGTCATACGCTTCAGTGCATGATAACTCCGTTCCGATCACGTGCCGGAACCGGTGTCCCGATGATCGCGCGAACTTTGCATCCAGTCTTGTCACT
>ENA-OQKD01000438-OQKD01000438.1-human-gut-metagenome-genome-assembly--contig:-NODE-438-length-10975-cov-4.076327_pt1 | contig 10975 bp, 8 predicted proteins | sample MGYA00242775_ERZ504792 | MGnify/ENA primary metagenome ERZ504792 (study PRJEB26092, sample SAMD00036401) | human gut metagenome | host: Homo sapiens | study: EMG produced TPA metagenomics assembly of...
GTTTCCGGACATCCGAAATGACTCCCCCGGGAATTATTTCATTTAAATTTACCAAATTACTAATCTGCAGAAGTTTTACGAAGAGAAAGTATCGAATCATCTTTATTTTCAACGACTAGGCATCATGCCTCTTTCTCTAAAGTATTTCACAATTTCTTTTAAGTCTTCCCTCACGATACGCTCTTCTTCCGTAATCGTCTGTAATTCATTTGCTTCCAAAAGTTCCGCCTCATAGTTCGCCTGAAGATTCAGCCAAAAAGACTTTGGTACTCCGATTGCATACTCTAATCCTCTGGCAAAGTTTGCAGATATCCCTTTCTTTCCGGCAATAACATTGCTTACGTAAGCCGGAGAAACGCCTGCACTCGACGCCAGTTCACTCTGTGTGATTCCACGTTCTTCCAAGACGTCTGCAATCGTTTCTCCCGGGGTGAATTATTAAATCACGGGATATACCAATTTTCTTTGCTGCCATGATAATCACTCACTCCTTCCACTTCTATTTCCGTACAAATCATAACCGTATCCTGTTCGGCATTCGGCTCGATAATCAATCTTACATTTGCCGCTACATGCAACGAATATCGAATACTTTCGCATCCTTCTAACTGTTCAGGCTTTCCTAATCTCAATTTCAAAAAATCTCCAAAACATTCCGCCGCTTTTAGTCTGTCCATATGCTTTTTTATTGTTTTCACCCACTCAAAAGGCAGTTTCTTTTGCATCTTTTTATAATCTTTAAAGTATTTTTCAACTTTTCCATTCGCATATGTTATTTCCACTCAATACATCACCCTCACATTAACCTTTTGGTTAATTTATTATGTCATGTTTTCTTTTTCTTGTCAATCGTTCCTACAGATACTCCGACCCAAACCCAAACGGCAAAAGTTCTTCCAACCGAAGGATTCTATACTTTTCCCTGCCTGATGCCAATATCACCTTGAACTTCTTCGGATCGCAAAATTCTGCCATAACCTGACGGCACACTCCGCAAGGAGGCGTACATACTGTTTCTGAAATATCTTTTCCACCGATGATGCAAATTGCGCGAAACTTCCTTTCTCCTTCGCTCACCGCCTTAAAAAACGCAGTTCTCTCCGCACAATTTGTCGGTGAAAATGCAGAATTTTCTATATTGCATCCGGTATAGATCCTGCCGCTTTCAGCCAAAAGAGCTGCGCCTACTTTAAATCCCGAGTAGGGACTGTATGAATACGCCAGTTGTGCAGTCGCTGTCTCAATTAACTTTGCGATCATTCCCTGCGATAATTCCATTTCACAAGTTCCTTCCGCCGGGTTTTCTTCTTCCGTTTTCACGATTTTTACAATGCGGCTCGTTCCGAGTCTGTCTGCCCCAAGCTCCAGAAACTTTTCCGCGTCTTCCATCGAGGAAATGCCGCCCGCCGCTTTCATCTTCACGTTACCGCCGACATGATCCGCAAACAGGCTGATATCGTCAAAAGTCGCGCCTGCTTTTGAAAAACCTGTGGACGTTTTAATATAATCCGCTCCCGAACGAGTGACGATCTCACACATTTTCACTTTTTCTTCATCTGTCAAAAGACATGTTTCTATGATCACTTTAAGAACTTTACTGCCGCACGCATTTTTCAGAATGCGGATTTCTTCTTCGATCTGATCGTATTTTCTGTCTTTCAGCCATCCGATATTGATAACCATATCGATCTCATCCGCTCCGTTTGCGATCGCATCTTTTGTCTCAAATTCCTTTACGGCAGTCGTCTCGTAACCGTTCGGAAAACCGATCACAGTACAAATCGGAACTCTTCCGCCTACATATTCCGCCGCTTGCTTCACATAACTTGGAGGAATACAGACTGACGCCGTATCATATTTCACCGCATCATCACATACCTGACGAATCTCATCCCACACAGCTTCCTGCGACAGCAATGTGTGATCCACATGCCGTAAAATTTCTTTTTCATTCATATCCTTCATTTGACCGTTTATTTCCTCTCTTTATTTTCCGCATTTATTTTCTTTCACTTATTTTTCCCGCTTTTTCCCCTCATTTCTTTTCTCGCGTTTATTTTCTTTCATTTATTTTTCCCGCTTATCTCCCCCATTCATTTTTCCGTTTTTCTTTTCTCCCGCTCTTTTCTTCTCGTTGTCATTTTCTTTATATGCATTCTACTCTTTTTTCCGTTCTTCGGAAATCAATCTGCGGATCGCGTCCACTGCCACCCGGATCGCCATGTCCGTATCGTGCACTACCGGGTTCTCAAGTCCTGCTTTCTCACGTTCCTGATTCGCGATCACAAGAAAACACGAGCCGACCCGCACCCCAAGGCTGCTCGCCACAACAAACAGAGCCGCCGATTCCATTTCCGAGGCAAGACAGCCGAGTTGTTTCCACGCCTCCCACTTATGAAGCAGATCGTAGCCTACCGGCTTTCTCTCCGGTTCATGCTGACCGTAAAACGAATCTTTGCACTGTACAACTCCCGTATGGAACGGATATCCTTTTGATTTAACAGCTTTCACAAGCGCATTCGTCACTGTCAGATCGGGCACTGCCGGAAATTCGATCGGCGCATACTCCCTGCTCGTTCCTTCCATCCTGATTGCCCCTGTTGACACAACGATATCTCCGCTTTTCACATCTGTCTGCATTCCGCCGCAAGTTCCGATCCTGATAAACGTATCCGCACCGCACCTACAAAGTTCCTCCATTGCAATAGCTGCCGACGGTCCTCCTATTCCCGTAGATGTAACGCTTACCTTCACTTGATCGAGCGTTCCTGTATATGTCACATACTCTCTGTTATCTGCAATCAACACCGGGTTATCTAAATATTGCGCGATCTTCACACATCTTTTCGGATCTCCGGGCATAATGACGTACTTCCCGATTTCCCCTTTTGCAGTTTGTATATGATACTGTCTGTTCGGATCTTCCGAATAATTTTTCATCTGCTGTTCCTCCTCACTTTGCCGGTAAAAACAAAACCGCCGCAAAACAGACAGGCTATTTCAAAAAATCCCCCATCTACTTTGCGGCAGTTTGCTCTGCATTTTTTACCTTTTATATAATAGTGAACCGCCCACCGGTTAAATCCAATGGGGTTCCGGTTTCAAGTCAGAAGCTGCCTGACATCTTAATACTCAAACACTGCCACACCATAGGCCGGAAGCGGGTATGCGATCGAATACGCCTGACCGTCGCATTCCTTTTTCACCGGTTTGTAAGTAAGCGGACGTTTTTCCCCTTTTCCTCCGTACTTTTCCTCATCACTGTTCAAAACAAGCTTCAGCGTTTTCCTCGTCGGAACGCCGACTCTGTAATCTTCTCTTTCCACAGGAGTAAAGTTGCAGACGAAAAGCAAATTCTTTTCTTTATTCTTGGAATGTCTTACAAAGCTGTAAATACTTCTGAAAATATCATCCGCATTGATCCACTCAAATCCCGCCGGATCATTGTCCATTTCATAAAGAGCTTTATTGTTTTTATACAAATGAAGCAGATCCCGATACCAGTTCTGAATATCTCTGTGCTCAGGTTCGGCGAGCAGGAACCAATCGATCTCTCTCTTTTCGCTCCATTCTCTAAGCTGTGCAAATTCCTGACCCATGAACAGAAGTTTCTTTCCCGGATGGCCCATCATAAACGCATAGCCTGCTTTTAGGTTGGCAAATTTATCGAACCCAAGTCCCGGCATTTTATTGATCATCGAACACTTCAGATGAACAACTTCGTCATGCGACAACACAAGAATATAATTTTCACTGTATGCATACTGCATCGCAAACGTCATCATATGATGTGCATTTTTACGGAAATACGGATCAAGTTTCATGTACTCCGTAAAATCGTGCATCCATCCCATATTCCATTTCAGGCTGAAACCAAGGCCGTCGTCTTCGGGCGATCCTGTCACCTTCGGCCATGCCGTCGATTCTTCCGCGATCATCACAGCGCCTTTGTTCCGTCCCAGAACAACCGAATTCAAATGTTTAAAGAAATCGATCGCCTCAAGATTCTCGTTGCCTCCGTATTTGTTCGCGACCCACTGTCCGTCCTGTTTTCCGTAATCAAGATAGAGCATCGACGCAACAGCATCCACACGGAGCCCGTCCACATGGAAATGTTCGATCCAGAATAATGCGTTTGCAATCAGGAAGTTGCGCACTTCCGCTTTTCCGTAATCAAATACTTTCGTTCCCCAATCCGGATGTTCTCCGAGTCTGGGATCTGCATACTCGAATGTCGGAGTTCCGTCAAAATCAGCAAGCCCGTGAGCATCTTTCGGAAAATGCGCCGGAACCCAGTCAAGAATCACTCCTATATTGTTTTTATGCAGAAGGTCAACCAGATATGCAAAATCTTCAGGACTTCCGTATCTTGAAGTCGGCGCATAATATCCCGTAACCTGATATCCCCACGAACCGTCAAACGGATGCTCTGCAATGCCCATCAGTTCTACATGAGTGTATCCCATCTCTTTTACATATTTTACGATCGCCTCGGCGAACTCTCTGTATGTGTAGAATCCTTCATCTTCCCTTCCCGGGTGACGCATCCACGAACCCATATGAACTTCATAGATCGACATCGGATTCTTCTTATGATTCCATGTCTTCCGCGCTTTCATCCATGCGTCATCCGTCCATCTTATACGGGAAAGATCCGTAATACGAGACGCCGTTCCCGGACGAAGCTCCGCATAATTTGCAAACGGATCCGCCTTATAAAGAAGCTCGCCTTTCTGCGTCTCAATACAGAACTTATAAAGCTGTCCTTCTTTCGCTTCCGGTACAAACTTCACATAAATACCTAGAGGCTCCTGACGCTCCATTCTGTCTCTTTCCAAATTCCAGTCATTAAATTCCCCGACTACAGACACATTCTTCGCATTCGGCGCCCATACCGCGAAATAAACGCCCTCCGTTTTGTCGTTCACTACTTTATGTGCGCCTAATTTTTTATAGATCTCGTAATGGTTTCCCTGACCAAACAGGTAATGATCCAATTCTCCTATCTCATAGGCATGTTCATTCGCTTTCATACTTGCCGCATCCGCCGCAGTGTTTTTCGCCGGACTGTTCGCCCTGTTCCGGCTTGCGCCGCCTGACGCCTTTTTCACCGCACTGCCCGCCATACCGCCGGCTGCATGATTCACGATGCCTTTGCCTGCACTTTTTGCCGCGTTTCTGCCCGCACCTTTTCTCCTTGCCATAAAAGCCCACCTCGCCGTTTCCTCATAATAAAATATCGAAGCGTTTCTGCCCGCTTCCGTGATAGTTTCATTATACTTGATTCCGTCCAAAAAATAAAGAGAAACAGACAGCTCTTTCCCGCCCGTTTCTCTTGTATTTTGTCTATTTATGCACACATTTTAAATTATAGTCTATTATCGTGCTTCTTTATATATTAAAATCTTTTTCAGAAAGAATAATACGGTCTGACTCGTCTGTATTTCTTCCAAAAACTTTCCGCATCAATTTCTTCGCGGACGCCTTCTGAGAATGACGGATCGCGTCATCCATAACTTCTTTCACTTCCGCAACCGTCACAAAATGATCTTCCCTCTGCAGAGAATCAATTTTACTATACAGCGCAAGAATTCCCATCTCGTCAATGTGATATCCGTTTTCTTTCGCATACGTCTGACCGAACGTAACAAGCTCATCGTTGATGAAAATCGGCACTTCCAGTCTTGATGTGAATTTTTTCCTGAATTCTCTGTTCGATGACAACAGTCTGTCAAGCGGCTTTCTCTGCTCTTCCAAGACGATCAGCATCTCGCCTGTATCCTGCTCCATCGCTTTATTAAGACGCGCAACTGTCTTTTCATTCATTTTGGACGCTTTCTCAATGATCAGAGCGCCGCCGTAAAGTTTTTCGACAATATCGCTGATCTTCTTCTTATTCAGAGAATCTCCTGTCACGATCGCGACCTTGCCCTGACGGATGTCTCTTTGCTTCTGGATCGCTTTCACGACGTCAACGGCAAGAACCGTTTTTCCGTTGCCTTTATTTCCAATGATAAGCAAGTTGCCCGTTCTCGAAGTCCCTTTTCTGTTCGTACAGTTCTTATCCTGCTCAAGCACATCGACAAGCTGTTCGCTCATTCCGCGCACCGGAACAAAGTAAGAAAACAGTTTCTTCTGTTCCTCTGTAAGTCCGGCTCTCGTTCCGATACCGCTTTGCATCTCAAGGTCATATCTTCCATGTACGACAAAACCGGTATCCATTGACAATGCATCCGAGATCTCATCGAGCGGAAGCGGCGCAGTCTTACCTGTCGCAATCAGCTTCGCAGTCTCTTTACGGCTAAGCGGTGTCGTCGCCGACATAATGTCGATCGGCTCGTCATCATCAGGAATCTCTCTGTCGTCATCCTCTCCCGAATAATCAGGATTTACTGTGAACTCATCCTCAATGTCCTGAATCTCTTCCGCGTCATCTTCCCCGAAGAAATACTCGTCATCTGCGTTTCCTTCCGCCTCTTCGATCACTTCATCCGCTTCTTCGTAGTAATCTTCTTCCGGTTCTTCAATCACTTCTTCTGACTCTTCATAGTAATCTTCTTCCGGCTCTTCGATCACTTCTTCTGACTCTTCATAGTAATCTTCTTCCGGTTCTTCGATCACTTCCTCTGATTCTTCATAGTAATCTTCCTCCGGTTCTTCGATCACTTCTTCTGATTCTTCATAGTAATCTTCTTCCGGCTCTTCGATCACTTCGTCTGCTTCTTCGTAGTAATCTTCCTCCGGTTCTTCGATCACTTCCTCTGATTCTTCATAGTAATCTTCTTCCGGCTCTTCGATCACTTCGTCTGCTTCCTCATAGTAGTCTTCTTCAAAGTAATCGTCATCCAAATCTTCCTCGAACTCCTCGTCGAAATCTTCGTCAAAGTCATCATCAAAATCATCGTCGATTCTAAGATCCTCCGCAACCTGACCCATGTTTTCGCTTGGTTCTTCTTTTCTCTTAAGATATACTCCTGTAGGTTCTTTCTTTTCTTCTTCCGGCGGGATAATTCCCTCAATTTCATCAATCATACGTTGAATATCCGGCGGTAAAATCGGTGTTGTTTTCTTATTCGTCTCCATAGTATCCCCTTTTGCTGTATCCCCTGCTGAATCTATAACTTCTTCTTGTTCCGATTCGGATGCTCCTTCTGCATCCGTCCCCTCTTCAACCGGCTCATCCTCTCCTGCATTTTCTTCAAATCCCGAAAGGATATCTTCCAAACTGATCTGACCTGTAATCTGATCGTCCTCTTTTATTTCAGCGGCCGCTTCCGCTTGCGCTGCCTCCTCCGCTTGTGCGGCTTCTTCTGCTTGTGCCGCCTCTTCCGCTCTTGCGGCTTCTTCTGCTTGTGCCGCCTTTTCTGCTCTTGCGGCTTCTTCCGCTTTCTCCTCTTCTTCTGCCTGTAATGCGGCGCGGCGTTTTTCCTCTTTCAAACGACTTACCATGTCTATATCTGCAACCGACTCAATCTCTCCGATCGCCTGCTCCAGATCCGCAAGATCTTCTTCATCCTCGATCTCATCTTTTCTTACCGGACGGAATTTGATCTGGGATGTATTTCCCATATCCTTTTCTTTGCCGAATTCCGACTCCTCTTCATCCTCAAAGTCAAAATCCATCGCTCCTGTTTCCGTCAAATCGAACTCCGACTCTTCTTCGTCTTCAAAATCAAAGTCCATCGCTCCCGTTTCCGTCAAGTCAAACTCCGGCTCTCCTTCATCTTCAAAGTCAAAGTCCATCGCTCCCGTTTCCGTCAAGTCAAACTCCGGCTCTTCTTCATTCTCAAAGTCGAAATCCATCGCTCCCGTTTCCGTTAAATCAAACTCCGGCTCTTCTTCATCTTCAAAGTCAAAGTCCATCGCTCCCGTTTCCGTCAAATCAGATTCCGACTCTTCTTCATCTTCAAAATTAAAATCCATCGGAGCTGTCTCGTCTTGGAAATCATCTGCCGTCAATTCTTCCAACTCCGGATGAAGAAGTTTTCTCAATGCAACGTCTAACGGCATCGTATCTCCCAGTTTCTTTTTAGCAGGCTGCCTTTCTTCTTCCGGCTCTGCGGTTGTCTCCAGCACATCCGGTCCTTTTATTCCTTCCGGTACGCGCTCCTCCGGCTCATCGACTCCTTCTGCTTCGGAAACATCCGTCGGCAGATATGCGTCTTCTGTCTGCCCGGCATCTTCCGCATCTATCGGCACCTGCTCGTCCTGTTCAACATGATCCTCTGCATCCTCCGCCGGTGAATCCGCTTCTAACGCCTTGATCTCGTCGGCTTCCCACGCTTCCGTATCTACTTCCACCGGGTCGTTCGGCAAAGTGATCTCTCTTACTCCTTCTGAGATCGTTTCCGGCATCATGTCCGGAACAAGTTCCTCCATTCCCTTCGAAACTCGTGCGTTCACCTGCTGTTCGGCAGCGAAATCAGCATCGGCAACTTCGGAGTCGGCAGCCATAAGTTCAGCTCCCGGCAAACCGTTTTCTTCTTCCTCCTGCTCGGATTCATCTGCCTCTGCATAAGAAAAAAACTATCAGGAATCTCCTCTGTCTCCTCGGACGTCCTTGCATAACGCTTATCGTACTTTTCCTGCTGGGAAGGAGTCAGTGGTTTGTACTGCATCTTCAGTTCCATCGCCTTATAGACATACTGCCCCTCGCTGAACCAAAGAATCAAATCGTCACACTCTTCCAGACATTCTGATGTCATACCGGCTTCCTGATACAGCTTCGCCAGTTCATATGCCCACTCTTCAATATATTCGGATTTCTTATATTCTTCAAGAGCTTCGATCTGCTGCTCGATCGGCGCCCTCTGCGCGCGGAGAATCTTATATCTTAAAATGTACTGATTCGGGTCTTTCGGCGCGATCTGCATAAACTCATCGTAAAAATCGATCGCCTCATCGACATTTCCCGTCTTAAGAGCCAATCCGCACAGACGGCTGATAATCTTACGGCTTCCTTCCGCCCGCTGATATGCAAGCGTCAAAATGTCATATCCCTTCTGATATTCTCCGGTTTTTTCATAAATTTCACTGACGTTTGACAACATCACTGCATTGCGCACGCGCCTCCAGTCAATTTCATCTGCGATCGCCGCCGCTCTGCTGTACGCGCCGCTCTCCATAAGTTCGAGCATCCGTTCAGTCTTTGATTTATATTCGTATTTATCCACCGCATTCACCTCATTAAAAAATAGTTTTGTACAGGGCAGTGTCTTTCCTTCTATGTTTCTTTACATACTATATCTTTCAATATTTTATCATATGCATTTCGCAATGTCAAAAAAAATGCACCCTCAATTAACATTGAAGATGCATTTTTATAATCTATTTAATTTTTTCATATTCTCTTTATTTTTAAATCGGAGGCAAATATTAGATTCTGTTCCTGTAAGACCTCTGCCATTGTTATTTGATCTGCGGTCGATTTATTAAGACCTGCTTATTAAATCTTCCCTCCTTCAATTAACAAATTCGAGTTCATAACAGTATCCTTATCACATATCACTTACGTTCCTTGTTTCCGGTACCACCACACATATTAAACCCGATATGCACGAATGATAATCTACTCAATGTTTCTTTACACATCTTTTGAAATTCTGCTATATGTGGTATCTATATTCAATATGTCTGCAAATGTTAAATCTTTCTGATCTCTATCCGGACTTCCAACTCTCCGATCAATTCTTTCGTTATTTTTATTCCGGATCATCTATCCTTGAGCAAAGGTCTCTTCTCCACAGGAACTTACACTTGCCGTACCACTAACATATTGATGATTCACTGAAATCACGCTGTCCATTGGTCTTTCCCTCCTGCTATCCGTTTATTTTTAATCTAATCGGGCAACTGATACGATGCCTTCTTAGTTAAATATCCTTTTGAGATGCTTTTGTTTTTATTTTGTTGTATCTCTTTTGGATGTCTTTATAATATCACCTGAGTTTTATTTTGTCAATACATTTTTATAAAAAACTTTAAATAATTACATTTTACTTTTATATTGTATGAATTTTCTGACAATGTTGCTGTCTCTGCAAAAAAGAATAAGGCGTCCGTTACCGAACGCCCTATTCCATAAAAGCTTAAATGTTTACTGCCTTAATCAAAAGACAAGTTTTCACTATGCTCTTTTTCTTCTAACCGCTACATAAGCAATTACCGACATTCCCGCAAGTACAAGCCACAGAGCTACATGTGCCGTATCTCCTGTCTGTACGCTTCCGCCCTGTGACGGAGTTGACGGAGTCTGCGGATCATTCTTCGGCGGAGTCTGTGTCTTCGTCAAACCTTCTGCCGCTGAATTCAACTGTGCCAAAGCAGCTTTTACCTGATCTGCTGTTGCAGCCTCGTTATCCAAGATTGCCTTAGCAGATTTCAGAGCGTTTTCAAACTTCGCCCAGCTCTCTGCTGTGTAACCGTCGTTCTTCTTATCTTTGTACTTGTCGTAAGCTGCCTGAAGCTCGCTCTTATCAACAGACGGTTTTCCGGAAAGCTTCAATGCTACGCGAGCGTCTCTTAACGCATTAAGCGCTGCGTCTACCGCTGCCTGATCACTGTTGCTGTTGTCTTCCACGATTGCTTTTGCCGCTTTCAGCGCATCTGCATATTCTTTCCAAGAATCTGCTGTATAGTCTGCCTCTTTCAGATCTTTATACTCTTCGATCAAAGCTTTCAATGCATCTGTGTTTCCACGCTGTACAAGCGCTGTAACCGCATCGTTCAACGCTTTTGCTGCTGCATCGATCTCCGTCTGATCTTTGCTGTCTTTCAGTACCTTTTCTGCATCTGAAAGAACTGTTTTCATTGCTTTGTAAGAATCTGTTGTGTACAAGTTCGCATCAGCCGCTTTCGCTGCATCGATTGCTGCTTTTAACGCCTCTTTATTGATCTGCTCTACTTTTACTAATGCTGTATGAGCATCTTCTAACGCTTTCTTCGCTGCGTCTACCGCTGCCTGATCAAGATTGCT
>ENA-OQKD01000439-OQKD01000439.1-human-gut-metagenome-genome-assembly--contig:-NODE-439-length-10965-cov-2.603894_pt1 | contig 10965 bp, 11 predicted proteins | sample MGYA00242775_ERZ504792 | MGnify/ENA primary metagenome ERZ504792 (study PRJEB26092, sample SAMD00036401) | human gut metagenome | host: Homo sapiens | study: EMG produced TPA metagenomics assembly of...
TCGTAATGTACGCTCTTTAATCGGATTTACAGGAATCAGATTCAGATGGCAATTACGATGTTTTAAAATGTGGATTAATTCCGCTGCATCTTCCTCTTTATCGTTCACTCCATGTACCAGACTGTACTCAAACGTCACTCTTCTTCCCGTCTTTTCAAAATAATAGTCGCACGCCGCAAGCACCTCAGAAAGTTCATATTTGTTTGCAACCGGCATCAATACTTTTCGCTTTTCCTGCGTAGAACCATGCAGGGAAAGCGCCAAGGTAATCTGTAATTTTTCCTCGGCAAGTCTCTTCATATTCGGAACGATTCCACAAGTCGATACCGTAATGTTCCTTTGGCTGATATGTAAACCGTGTTCATCGGTCAATATATGTATGAATTTCAGAAAGTTATCATAATTATCCATCGGTTCCCCTGTTCCCATCACAACTACGTTCGAAACACGTTCCCCCGATATTTTCTGAATCTGATAAATCTGTCCCAGCATCTCTGATGCCTTTAGATTTCTCTCCAATCCTCCGATGGTAGATGCACAGAATTTACATCCCATCCGACATCCGACCTGCGAGGAAATACAGACAGAATTTCCATGCTTATACTTCATCAGAACACTTTCCACCACATGTCCATCCTGTAGGCAAAACAGAAATTTATTTGTGCCGTCCAGTTTTGATTCCTGTCTCTCAAGCATTTTTACCGGTGCGATCTCATAAGCTGCATCCAGCTTTTCTCTGAGTGCTTTTGACAGATTCGTCATCTCTTCAAAAGAATCTGCAAGCTTTACATGCAGCCATTCATACACCTGCTTTGCCCGAAACGACTTTTCTCCGAGATGTTCCATCTCTTGTTTTAATTCTTCAAATGTATATGATCTGATATCTTTTTTCTCCATGATCTTTTATTCACATTTCACCTTTCTAAACTTTGCAATGAAAAATCCATCACTGTCATGTATCCCCGGCAGAAGTTGAATACACCCTTGTTCCACAACATCATTTTTCAACTCTTCGCACAATAACTGTGCAATCGGCACAAGTTCAAACTCTTTATTCTGTTCTAAGAACCAATGTACGTTACCCATATTTTCTTCTTCGTGAATTGTACATGTGCTGTAAACCAAAGTTCCTCCCGGCTTCACATAATCTTTGACTGTCGACAGCATCTTGCGTTGAAGAGCCACCAATTCTTTTTGTGTCTCTTCTGTCATCTTATATTTCAGATCCGTCTTTTTCCCAAGCACTCCCAGTCCGGAGCACGGAAGATCTGCCACCACAATATCTGCCTTTTCAACTGCAGTTTCATCTTTTTGAGTCGCATCCCACCTGACTGCTTCGATGTTTGTCATACCAGAGCGTAAGATGTTTTCCTCTATAAGCCCCACCTTATATTCTGTCAGATCTCTCGCCTGCACATGCCCTGTACCACAAAGTACCTCTGCCATGTGAAGTGCCTTTCCACCGGGTGCTGCACAGACATCTATGATCTCGTCTCCTTCTTTTGGTTCTGCCAAATGTGCCACAAGCATGGAGCTGATATCCTGCACCGAAAACGCTCCTTTTTGAAACGTCTCAAGCTCTCCTAAATAATTATAAGAAGATATTCGAAGTGCATATGGAAGGTATGGATGTTCCTCGACATGTACTCCTTCGCCTTCAAGTGCCTTCACAAGTTCTTCTTTTGGCATCTGCCCCAAATCACACCGGATTATCGTGTCCTTTTCTTTTAGGAAATCCTGAAGCATACACTCCACACTCTCCCTGTCATATGCTGCCAGCCACTGTCTTAATATCCATGTCGGCATCGAGTATTTCACAGACAGATATTGTTCCAAATCTTTCTCATCCGGATATGATATCTGTTCCAGATTTCGGTCGATATTTCGTAAAAGTCCGTTCACAAATCCTTTTAAATTTACAAATCCTTTTTTCACCGCAAGTTTTACCGCCTCATTACAGGCAGCGGAATTCGGAACCGAATCCATATATTTCATCTGGTAAACCGCACTTCGGATGATATTGCGGATGACTGGTTTCATCTTGTTTACCTTTACTTTTGAAAACTGATTGATAATATAATCAAGCTCAATCATGCGCTCCAGTGTTCCCTCCGTCACTCTTGTGATAAAAGCGCGCTCTTTTTTGTCTAAATACTGATATTTATTCAGAACATTGCGAAGTGCGATATGACTGTGCTCTCCATCTCGTGTCACTTCCAGCAAAATCCCAAGCACCAGTTCTCGTTCATTAATTGACTTAGTCATCTCGTCTTCTTCCTCCTGTCAGAATCAAGATACGCACAAGCTGTAAGATTGCTGCAGCCGCACTTGCCACATACGTAAGCGCAGCCGCATTCAGCACTTTTTTCGTGGCTACAATCTCTTCACCCTGCATCATCCCGGTCTCAGCAAGAATGCGTACTGCTCTTCCCGATGCATTATATTCCACCGGCAAAGTCACAAGTTGAAACAATACTGCCAGCGAAAATGCCAAGATTCCGATATTGATAAGCAGTGCTGAAGACTGGCTGTTGATAAACAGACCTAACACAATCAGTGGCCAGGCAATCATGGATCCAAAATTTGCCACCGGAACAAGCGCGCTCCGAAACTGTAGCGGTGCGTATCCTCTTGCATGCTGAATCGCATGTCCACACTCATGCGCTGCAACTCCCACTGCAGCTACTGAACACTGTCCATATGTTGCATCGGAAAGTCTGAGCACTTTATTTCTCGGATCATAGTGGTCTGTCAGATTTCCTGCTACCCGCTCAATTCGCACGTCATAAATTCCGGCCCCATGGAGTACACGTTCTGCCGCCTGCGCTCCTGTCAGCCCCATATGGTTTCTCATTCCGGAATATTTTGAAAATGACTTTTCGACCCGCATCGATGCAATGGAGCAGATAATAACTCCTATGATAATCAATATATATGTTGGATCAAATAAAACTTGGATAAACATCCTGCTTCCTCCTTTTTTCTACGCTCTCGAAAGAATTTCTCCTGATTTTACCTGATACCCCCTCAAAAATGCTCCGGCATCCATTCGTTTTTTCCCCGGAATCTGAAGTTCCAGCACTTTCAACAGCCCATCTTTTGTCTGTACAGAAAACGCTTCTTTTTCTACTTTCACAATCGTTCCAGGTACGCCCTCTCCCGATGTCTCTTCCACCTCTGCACTCCAGATTTTCATTGTTTTTCCATTCCACATTGTATATGCGCTCGGCCACGGTGTCAGCCCGCGAATCAGTCTCTCAATCTCTTTCGCACTCTGATTCCAGTCAATATTCCCAAGATGCTTGTCGAGCATTCTCGCATAGGCGGTCGGTGATTCTCCCTGTTTAACCGGAGTCACTGTTTTTTCTTCCAGCGCCTTTAATGTCTCTACACAGAGCTTTGCACCTGCGGCCGCAAGCTTATCATGAAGACTTCCTCCGGTCTCCTTTTCTTCTATTACAATCTCTGTCTTTAACAGCATGTCTCCGGTATCCAGTCCTTCGTCCATCTGCATGGTCGTGACACCTGTCACCGTTTCCCCGTCAATAATGGACCACTGAATCGGCGCTGCCCCGCGATATTTTGGCAACAATGACGCATGCACATTGACACATCCATATGGCGTCATCTCCAAAATTTCTTTTGGCAAAATCTGTCCAAATGCAATGACGACCATAATATCCGCCTCATATTTTCGAAGTTCTTCGATGCATTCCGGCTCTCTGACTTTTTTCGGCTGATAAACTGGAATTCCATGCTTTAACGCGCACTCTTTGACAGGCGTAAACTGCATCTCTTTTTCCGCGTCCTTTTGGTTTATCCGGCTGTGTCACAGCAAGAACCACATCGTGTCCCGCCTCGATCAAAGCCTCTAAAGTGCCCACCGAAAAATCCGGAGTCCCCATAAAAATTACTTTCATCTGCTGTCTCCTCCTTAGTCTTCCTCGTCAAACTCATCATCATACTCCACACTGTGAAGTTCGCCTTCTACTTTTTCGACATACAAATGCCCGTCCAAATGGTCAATCTCGTGGCAGAACGCTCTTGCAAGCAGCCCTTCTCCTTCATAAACCACTTCTTCCATCTCTTCATTGAGCGCCTTTACTTTCACATAATTCGGTCGCGTCACAGTTCCCGATTTTCCCGGCAGACTTAAACATCCTTCCTCTCCTGTCTGCTCTCCTGCTGTCTCAAGAATCTCCGGATTCACCAAAATAATCGGACCCTCTCCAATATCAATAACTACGATTCGTTTTAAAATACCAACCTGCGGTGCCGCAAGTCCCACTCCCATAGCATCATACATTGTATCCAGCATATCCTCAATCAACACCTTTGTTCGGTCTGTCATATCGGTTACTTCTTTACATACCTTCTCTAACACATCATCACCAATTTCTCGAATCTTACGAATTGCCATTTTTTATCCTCCTCATTTAAAATACATTCATCGGATTAAAGTCGAACTGCACTCGAACTTTTCGAAATCCGGAATTAATCTCTATATATTGTTCCAATTTATTTTTCAAATCTATCATCGCCTCGTATCTGGCATGTTTTAAATAGATCACTCTGCGATACACATCGTTTACCTTTCCCACATACGGACTTGCGGGACCGATGATTCTCACTTGATTCCGGTTCATGCGCTCTGCATAACTCTTCATGTAGCTGCACGCCGTCTCAAGCAAAGACTCATCTTCACTCGTAACCAAAATCGCTGCAAGCTGTTCCACCGGCGGATATCCCATCATTGTACGGTATGCGAGTTCCTCTTGATAAAACGCTTCATAGTCCTGCTTTGCAGCTGTTTCAATACTATAATGCTCCGGACTGTATGTCTGAATGACAACCTCGCCCTTTTCACTTCCTCGCCCGGCGCGTCCCGCCGCCTGTGTAAGAAGCTGAAATGTCCGCTCTCCTGCACGATAGTCATCGGCGTACAACGACAGATCCGCCGCCAGTACTCCGACAAGTGTCACATTCGGAAAATCATGTCCTTTTACGATCATCTGCGTTCCAATCAAAAATATCCGCCTCTTCATTTGCAAACGCCTCCAAAATCTTCTCGTGTCCATCTTTTTCCTTCGTCGTATCCATGTCCATGCGAAGTACACGTGCATCTGGGAATTCCTTCTTTACAAGTTCTTCAATCTGCTGTGTTCCTGCTCGGAAACCGCCGATATGTTTTGAGCCGCACGATGGGCAGACTGAAATCATAGGCTCCTCATATCCACAATAATGGCAGACCAGTTTCCCACCGCGGTGAGATGCAAGTGAGACATCGCAATGTGGACATTTTACCACATAGCCGCAGGATCTGCACGAAATAAATCCTGCAAACCCTCTCCGATTGATAAATAACATAATCTGTTGTCTCTTTCTCAATCGGTCAGCCATCAATTCATACAGCTTTCCACTGATAATCGAACGATTTCCACTTTTTAGTTCCTCTCGAAGATCGATTGTGTACACCGTCGGCATCTCCTGCATCTTTGCTCGGTTCTGAAGTCTTAAAAGTTCGTATTCTCCTTTTTGGGCACGGTAGAAAGCCTCAAGAGACGGTGTTGCTGAACCAAGCACAACACTTGCACCTTCTAAGTGTGCCCGCTCCACAGCCGTCTCTCTGGCATGATATCGGGGGATCTGTTCACTTTTATAAGTCGATTCATGCTCCTCATCGATCACAATCAATCCCAAATTGGCAAAAGGGGTAAATAACGCTGATCTTGGACCAATCATCACATCAATCGCCCCTTCTTTTGCCCGCATCATCTGGTCATACCGCTCGCCGCTTGACATCTTGGAATTCATAATGGATATCCTCTCGCCAAACCGCTTATAAAACCGCATCACAGTCTGGTAGGTCAGTGCAATCTCAGGAATCAGGACAATCGCCTGCTTCCCTTCTTTGATCACACTTGCGATCATCTCCATGTAAACTTCAGTCTTTCCGCTCCCTGTCACCCCATATATGAGATAAGTCTTGCGGATTCCTTTCAGATAGTCTTCCCGAAATGTGTCAATCGCATGCTGCTGTTCCTCAGTATAAACCACTTCTTTCCACTCTTTTTTTCGATTTTTAATCGGATTTCTCCAGACCTGCTCGGACTCTATTCTGGCAACATTCTGCTCTTCAAGTGCCCGAATGACTGTTCGTGTGACATTCAGTTTTTTTGTGATAAGCTCATACTCCAATATCTCCTCATCAAGCAGTGCTGCCAAAAGTCTCGCCCTTGCCTTCTGATTCTTCTTCAGATATTCCTCAAGCTTTGTCTTCCCTTCTTCTTCATCTAACAGCAATCGGACATAGCGCCTGATCTTTTTGTTCTCTTCCCGCTTGATTGGAAGTACTGTCTTTAGCGACTGTATCATCGTCCCGCCATAGTACTCTTTCATCCACGCCGCCAGTGCCACAAGTCTGCCCTCGATCGCCACGCTTTTCTCCGCCAGACTCAGAATCGATTTTACTTTGTTCGGATCGTATTCACAGTATTCTGACAGCCCGATCACATACCCTTTGATCTCACGATTCCCTTTTCCAAACGGCACGACAACCTCTACGCCTGCGTGTAACCGTTCTTCTAATTCTGCCGGAATACGGTACTCAAAAATTTTATCCAGTTTTTCATGTGTAATATCTACGATAACTTTCGCATACATGCACAACTGCTCCTATACTTTTATCGAATCAAATTCTCTCTTTTACTCTCTTTTACGACTTCCGCAATGAGAACTCTCTCATCCATATCGTACTTCACGCCTTTGATCTCCTGATAGTCCTCGTGTCCTTTTCCTGCGAGCACGATTACATCGCCCACCTCAGCATGGTCAACCGCATAGCGGATTGCTTCTTTTCTATCACAGATCTCCACATATTTTCCATCTGTTTTTCCAATCCCGATCTTAATATCATCAATGATATCCTGAGGTTCTTCAAAACGCGGATTGTCCGATGTGATGATTGTAAGATCTGCTAATTTTCCGGACACCTCACCCATCTCATATCTTCTCGCCTTCGCTCTGTTTCCTCCGCATCCAAACAGACATACAAGACGCTTTGGGTGATATTCTTTCAATGTTGTCAAAAGACTCTCAAGGCTCATCGCATTGTGCGCATAATCAATCATGAGCGTAAAGTCCTCAGATACTTTCACCATCTCGATTCTGCCTTTTACCTTTGCAACTTTTAAAGCCTTCTTGATCATCTCCACCGGCACATCAAAATGTCTGCACACCGCAATCGCAGTCAACGAATTATAGACACTGAATGTTCCCGGAATGTCAATCTCCACATCAAAATCCATCAGCCCGGACACATGGTAAGATACTCCTAAGTATCCCGGTCTTGACACTAATTTTGTATCTGCTGCCCGAAGGTCTGCTTTTTGTGCAAAGCCAAATGTTTCAATCTGGCAGGTCGCGCCGCGAAATACATCTTCAAAGTACGGATCATCCACATTCGCAATCCCAATCCTGCATTGTTTGAACAGCAGACCTTTGCATCGCTTGTAATCTTCAAAATCTTTATGTTCATTCGGTCCGATATGGTCTTCCCCAAGATTTGTAAAAATTCCAATCTCAAACGGAATACCCGCAGTTCTGTGAAGCATCAACCCTTGCGATGACACTTCCATGACCACTGCATCACATCCCGCATCAACCATTTTCCGGAAATACTGGTGAATCGTAAACGACTCCGGTGTCGTATTCTTTGCCGGAATCACTTCGTCTCCGATGATCGCCTCGATTGTTCCGATCAGACCAACTTTATGTCCTACTCCCTCCAAAATGGACTTCACCATATATGTTGTCGTCGTCTTTCCTTTCGTTCCTGTGATACCTATTACTTTCAGCTGCTCTGCCGGATAACCGAAATATGCCGCAGATGCCAGCGCAAGTGCATACCTCGTATCTTCCACCTTAATCACAGTCACATGTTCTGGAGCTTTCACTTCTTTTTCCACGATCACTGCTTTCGCACCTTTTTCTAACACCTCTTTTACAAATTCATGACCATCTACAACTGCGCCGCTGATGCATACAAACACGCTGCCGGCGCAGACTCTTCTTGAATCATTCGTAAGCTCTGTAATCTCTATATCATCGTTTCCTTGTACTACTTTATACTCTAAACGTTCTAATAACTTTGTCAGCTTCATCATCTATTGCCTCCTGTTTTTTCATAGATACTATTAGGATACCACATCTCTATGAATATTCATAATAAAATTTCTATATACTATTTTTAAGAAAGCAAATATGAGGTATCACTATGCACATCTTTATCATGGATATGATGAATTCCTTCGGCTATATCGGAATTGCACTTCTCATTATGATCGAAAATCTCTTTCCTCCTATTCCCTCGGAAGTCATCCTGACATTCGGCGGCTTTATGACAACTTATACCCATTTGACAGTAGGTGGAGTTGTCTTTTTTTCCACCCTCGGTTCCACAGTTGGCGCCATCTTTCTTTACTACATTGGGAAATTACTCTCTCCGGAAAAATTAGAGCAACTTATAGATGGAAAGCTCGGAAAAATCCTCCATTTCAAAAAATCAGATGTCAGAAAATCGATCAAAAAATTCCAACAAAAAGGGAATATGACTGTTTTCATCTGCCGTTGTATCCCAATCCTTCGAAGCTTAATCTCTATTCCTGCCGGAATGTCGAACATGAAAATGGGTAATTTTTTAGTCCTTACAATTGCCGGAAGTGCACTTTGGAACACTATTCTCGTCTCAGCCGGCGCTGCTGCCGGAGCCTCCTGGGAAAAAACTTTTGGAAGTGATGGATACATATTCTACCGTTGTCGTTATCATCATAGGACTTTCTATGTTTTTTGGTTGCTTCTTTATTATCGCAATCGAAAAAATGAATCGTAAAGCACGAAGGAACTCTTCTCCTACTTGAGTAAAGTCCCCGTTTTTTCACTGCATCCTCTCCGTACTTTTTACGAATCACATCCAATGCTTTATCTAATTTTTGATGTTTCTTGTTTTTCACACTCTGTTCTTCCTGCTTTGTCTGAAAGTCAAAAATGCTCATTTGAACCGGAGCCGACTCATCCTGAAGTTTTGAAGTGCGTATACCAAGCAGACGAATCGGTTCCTGATTCCACAATTCCCGGAACAATTCGCATGCTGCTTTATAAATCACCTGATCTGCATTGCTCGCCGTCTCAAGCTGTTTCTGATGGGAAACCGTCTGAAACGTGTGGTATTTAATCTCCACGCTCACCATACCGGCTCTCTGTTTTTCCTTGCGAAGTCTTCCGCCAACACTTTCTGCCAACCACAAAAGAACTTTTTTCGCTTCTTCCTCTGTGACAGCATCTTTTGCCAATGTCGTCGAATTACCGATCCCCTTATTCTCCACGTGTCCTCTTCGAACTTTCTCATGGTCTATTCCATTTGCAAATTCCCACAATGTCCTGCCATGACTTTTCAGATGTAACTCCAGCAAATTCGGGTCTGCCTTTGCAAGTTCCCCGATTGTCCGTATCTCCAGCTTGTTAAGTACCTCTACACTGGATCGTCCCGCCATATAAAGTTCCGAAATAGGCAATGGCCACATCTTTACCGGGATTTCTTTCGGGAATAAGGTGTGTACCTTATTTGGCTTTTCAAAATCAGATGCCATCTTTGCTAAAAGATGATTTACAGATATTCCAATATTCACTGTGAATCCAAACTTCTCATACACAGCGTCTTTGATCTCAAATGCAGCCTCCACAGGAGACAGATACAGATAGGATATCCCCGTAAAATCCATGAAACACTCATCCACACTCACCTGCTCGATATCCGGTGTATACGTTTGAAGAAACTCCATCAGTCTCCTGCTGTACTCCTGATACATCTTATGATTTGGCGGCGCCATCACAAGATCCGGACATTTTCGGAAAGCCTGTGCAACCGGCTCCCCTGTCCGAATCCCATATTTTTTCGCCAAAGGAGATTTTGCAAGCACAACCCCGTGTCTGGATTCCTGATTACCTCCTATAATCGCCGGGATTTTGCGTAAATCCACTTCTGCTCCATTTTTCAATTGTTCTACTGCCGTCCAGCTAAGATACGCTGAATTTACATCAATGTGAAAAATAATCTGTTCCATGCTTTTTTCCTGCAATTTATTTTATTTTCGCTGTCAGTTTGTCCCCTTCTACATCAATCAGAATGACATCTTCACTGCCAATATCTCCCTGTAAAATCAGTTTTGCAGCTAATGTCTCTACATGCTTTTGAAGATATCGTTTCAGCGGTCTTGCACCGTACATTGGCTCATAGCCACCTTCCACCACAAAATTCTTCGCAGCATCTGTAAGCTCTATCGAAAGTTCTTTATCTTCCAGCCGTTTATTGACATCTTTCAATAATAAGTCAATGATTGCATAAACGTTCTGTTTCGTCAATGGTTTGAACATAATTGTCTCATCTAGACGATTCAAAAATTCAGGTCTGAAATGTGCCCGCAGATCATTCATGACCATCGTTTCACTTTCCTTGCTGATCTCACCGTTCTCATCGATGCCATCCAAAAGGTAAGCAGATCCGATATTTGATGTCATGATCAGAATCGTATTTTTAAAATCAACAGTCCGACCTTGTGAGTCAGTGATACGTCCGTCATCCAACACCTGCAGCAACACATTAAACACATCCGGATGTGCCTTTTCAATCTCATCAAACAAAACAACGGAATATGGTTTTCTTCGAACCGCCTCTGTAAGCTGTCCGCCTTCGTCATATCCGACATATCCCGGAGGTGCTCCTATCAGACGAGACACTGAGTATTTCTCCATATATTCGCTCATATCAATACGAACCATATTGCTCTCATCATCAAACAACTCTCCGCAAGTGCTTTTGCAAGCTCTGTCTTACCTACCCCGGTAGGTCCCAGGAACAGGAATGATCCGATTGGTTTCGTAGGATCTTTGATACCTGCTTTCGAACGG
>ENA-OQKD01000440-OQKD01000440.1-human-gut-metagenome-genome-assembly--contig:-NODE-440-length-10958-cov-5.265719_pt1 | contig 10958 bp, 11 predicted proteins | sample MGYA00242775_ERZ504792 | MGnify/ENA primary metagenome ERZ504792 (study PRJEB26092, sample SAMD00036401) | human gut metagenome | host: Homo sapiens | study: EMG produced TPA metagenomics assembly of...
GCCAATGAAATCCAGCATATACTATCCGACATTTCTGACGTATATGGATTGTCTAACAGAAAATCGATAATTTGCTTTCCTGTTTCCCAATTCATTCTATTTACATTATTCTTCCTACCATATAACAATATGTACATCTCAAATTGCAGTCTTCTGTTTACACATATTGTTGCATTTAAATAATTTCCATCAATCCAACTATTTCTGTCTTTAACTTCATTGTATTTTACATCAATCATTTTATTTTCCCTTCCTTTTCATAATTATTATTGAGAAGCTAAGGCAAAGCATTCCCCACAATATCATTCCCCCTAATGCCAATATTCCGTTTTCTTTCGGTTCTAATATCATTGAGGTTTCGTATGGAACTAGTTTATATATTAACCAATTATGAATTAGGGCGTATCCCCCTAATGGATGTGCATATGCAAGTAACTTTTGCGCTAAACTCTGACTAATCGGAAAACTTGGTATGAAAAAACACAATATCATATATGCAAAACTTAAAAGTAAAGAAGGAATGTAATTCCCTTTACAAAGTGTAACTATAAACACAATAGGTAACATTACCGCTGTAAGCAGCAACGCATCTATTATGTTTATCAATAACAAAACAGCAATTGTGTAAAAAGAAAAATCATATCCTCGAATCCCAATAATAATCGCATACACAAGCGATGGAAAGACCATTGTTATAGTGCTAAAAAAAGCAATTACAACTAATTTTGCCAATACAAATTTTCGAGATGATACTGGTATAATCTCCAGCTGATAAATAGTTCCATATCGATGCTCATCAGCAAAAATCACAATCGTATAAAGAATAGTAAACAATAGTGTTATAAAAAAAATAAACTCCATATTATCACAATATAGGTCTAAAACACTTGCTCTTTGTGTCAATTTATAGAAATTACTTAAGGTTAATATTAAACACATAAGGATAGAAATCGCACCTAAGTAAATATGTTTTTCTCTTTTTTCTTTTAGAAGTTCTGAAGCAATATACATTTTCATTTTCAATCTCCTTGTATTATTTTTTTAAAATAAGCCTCTAAATTTTCTTCTTCTACACCTATTTCCATTATTCCTACTCCGTATTTTGCCAATTCCTTAGAAAATTCCTCTCTGTTTAATTTAAGATTATAAATATATATTGTATTTTTATCTACCACTTCGTAATCTTCAACATGAAAAATTTTCTCTAAAATTCCACATGTAAGTTCCCCATTAGTCACTAAAATTTTGATATGTGTTCTATTTCCTTGTCGGATTTCTTCTATACTTTTCTCAGCTATTAAAACACCTTCATTTAAAACACCTATACGATCAGCCATAATATCTATTTCAGACAATAAATGGCTTGAAATCATAATAGTGGTTTCCTGCTCTTTACTGATTTTCATTAAATATTCTCTAAATTGTGAAATTCCAATTGGATCAAGCCCATTTGTAGGTTCATCCAAAATAATAAATTCTGGTTCATGAATGATAGCGTTTGCTAAGCCCAGTCTTTTCTGCACATTTCGGATAAACGGAGCCCCTTTCCCGCGTCAGCGGTGTAAGAGGCTCGCACCAGCGGTGCGTTATCCGTTTGTTGTTACTTGTTAATAGGTTCCATATCTCTCATGTTCTTACCATTCATCTCCAAACGATAGGCTCCACTAAGCATGCGTGCAAGGCACGCCTCTGCATAAGTATGATCCTGAAACATGTCATACCAGGCAGGTACAGGGAACTGAGAGATTACAAGGATGGATTTATGAGGATCTCTGCTGTCGAATACCTCAAATAAGTTTCGGCACTTATTAACATCCATGTTCATCAATCCAAAATCGTCAACGACAAGAAGATCATAGCCAGCGAACAGATTCAGTTCTTCTTGATAAGTGTCGAGTTTTTCTGCTTTGGACAACTCATTTATCAACTGGCTAGCCTTCATGTACCGGACTGTCTTGAACTGCCGCAAGGCACAAATACAAAGTGCATTGGCAAGGTAGCTTTTACCGGAACTGGTTTTTCCTGTTATGACAAGATTTTTTCCCTGTTCAATCCATTCACATTTGGAAAGTTCCTCTATGATGCGCACATCCAGCTGTCGTTCCGGATTATAAAGCGTTTCATCCAGATCAGCAGCGGGATATTTCAAGGTTGCCTTTTTGATAAAACGATTCAGTTTCTTGGAATAGCGCAGATTCCATTCAGCATCTACGATACGCTGTATTTTTTCTCTGAATGGAAGAAGTTCTGCATTGGGATCTGCAAACACTTCCTCCAATGCTTCTGCCATACCGGAGAACCGCATACTTTTAAGCTTACTGCAGATTTCGTAGTCCTCTGTGGAAAGTTGGTTTTTATTTATCATCGATACTCCTCCTTCCCTCGTAAGTTACTATGCTCTGGAAGTGAGGATGTAGTCGGTACCGAATGATTGTCCTGCATATTTTTCAGGAGCTTTTTGAAATAAGAATACCTACAGGCATTACTTTCCACGCATGTTTTTGCGATATCTTCCAGCAAAAGTCTGGATTGATTCTTACACATATGAAGAATGCCGTTACAACTATTATAGGCTTGTTCTTCGTGCTGAGGTGTAAGAAGCACGGAATCAATAAGTTTACCCATATATGGACCGATACTCGAGGCCCATCGTCTGTAATAAGCGCCATCTTTAGAATTCACTTCTTTGTAGTATTGATGCTCTAGAGCCATGTGCTCCGGCTTGGTGATGTATTTGGGAAAGTCTTTGTAGGACCTTCTATGGGTACAAATCAGCTTGTTATTCCGGTCGCAGATTCGTACCTCTGCCATTGTAGCCTTAAGAATTGCAGGCTGATTATAATACGTGTACAATACTGAATAATAGTGGTCATCATACAACAGATGGTAATTATTCGGTACACGGGCAAAGTATTTATAATCACACAGCGAGAAGGATTCACCGGCAAGTGGCTTCATCTGTGGTTTGTCATATCGAAGGAAACTTTCCATTTTGGAAAGGGACTGGGAGGTCCTTTTCTCGTTGTTGATGTCCGCTATTTTTTGCCGTACATCACGATTGATATCTTCGATACTGTAGTAAACTTTTTCTTTCAGGTCTTCCAACAGATGTGTCTCCAGAAACTGAACGTACTTCTCCACCGTTGGTTTTCCCTTCGGCTTGCGAGGCGGTGGTGGAAGGATTACTACATCGTAGAAATTCTCTAAGTCCTGATAGACACTATTGATTACCAGTTCATCCTTGGTATGCTTGGTGATTGCAGTTTTTAAGTTGTCTGGTACGAGATATTTAGGCACTGCACCATAGGACTCCAATGCATGAACAGTACCGGCAATGAAGTTGGGCAGTTTTTCATCCTCAAAGGCTTCCGCATAAATAAGGTTGCTTACTCCAACAGTTGTAACAAAAAAATGTACCTTTTTTATTTCACCAGTTGATGAATCCACAAGAATTTCCGGTTGATCACCGACCCAGTCGATGTAAACCTTTTCTCCTGGAATCCGTTCCACGACCATGCTGACAGCTTCCGAGCCGTAATGCTTTTCAACGAAGCGTTTAAAATACAGGCAATACTGTGTATATTGATAACCGGAAGGACAGTCCTTCTTGTATTTTAGCCACAGATAAAAGAGATTTGCTTTGCTTCCTGGCATAATTAGCCGCTCATAGACGGCTTGGTAATCAGGCATAACGGAATCATCTTTTCTGCGGAGGTTTTCGGGTGGAAAGAATAGATGTTCCACTTCCTCTGCCGACATTTGTTTCAGCGTATCAAGATCTTTGCCGGATTCTTTGAAGCGGTTCATGATCAGAGTAATTGTGCTGCAGCCAACTTTGTATCGGCTACGGCAATCATCATAGGATATGCCACGTTGACGCATATCGATGATTCCAAGAATTGTAGTACAGTTTTGCATAATTGTATGCTCCTTTCTCATTTGTTTTTACCACGAGAAAACTATACCACAATAAGTCTCACACCGATATTCCGAGCAGGTACACCGGTGGAACAATGTGCTCACACCGTTTCAAACGAAATATTCACACCGGTCGGGCGAAATTTGCATTTTCGTTCAACTACTCTCGTAGTCTTCTGTGATATCATTTCTTTGAACCAATACAATCTTGTTCTCCTCATCATAATATCGACAGACAATCTCTTTTCTTCTATATCCGCCCATGTCATCTGACACTCCAAAAGAAATTTGATATTCACCGTCTTCTTTGTCAAGGCGATTTATCATGTACTCCGGCTCCATACATGCGATTACCCAGTCCTGATCTTCTGAAACAACACATTCTTTGGAATACTCAATCATTGCGTTTCTATAATCCCATCCTTCTTCCGGTGGCAGCGTATGTTCATCTGCGTTTCCTGAATATCGGATAAAATAGTCATTTTTCAAATCCAAATAGTAGAACCAGTCGCTGTTTTTGTATACAAACTTCTCTGCGATTGAATTTAATACATGTTCCTTATCACTGTTTCCAAATACAACATATATTTTGTCTTCTCGCCCTGGCAAGTATAAGATCTTAATCTGGATCCATTCAAACTGCTTATTTCTTTTTCAAAACGTAAATCCAAACTCTGCTCCTTTTTTAGTGCTGCCATTTCTTTCAAATGTTTGATTTCAAAAAATTCAAGCAACTCCTGTCTTTCTGATTCTATATCCAACTGCTCTAACATTTTGGGCAACTGATCCGCTAGTTGAAGCGTATTGTCTTGATACAATTGTGTTTGAACGCCCATCGTCTTCAAAACCTGCACTTTTTCAGTGAGCAGATCAACTTCTAAAATTGCTTTATATAAATTAATAAAAGCATCTAAAATTGCATTTTTTTCTTTTGCAAGCAAAGACATTTGTTTCTTTGATTCAATATCATAAGTGATAAACAATATTTTTTTTAAATTTCCTGTCTTTACATAAAGAGCTTTTCCTTCCACCCATGTATACGTATCAAAACGTGTTTTCGTACGAAATTCTATTTTAACAATTTGATTCTCTTCTACAATCTGTGTAAGTCCTCTCTCAGAAAATACTGCCTCCACTTTCTGTATATCATCAGGATGCACGAATCTTGAAATGACAGAGAAGATATCTGTCTCCTCTGTTATTTCCGAATATTTATCTTTTCTATAAAAAATAGTGCGGATTGTGAGGTCGACTGCATCTATCTCAAATAGTTCATCACACATCTCTATGAAATAAGGAGAATACATTTTCAATTTTTTCAAATCAACAACCTTGTGTTTGTCATCCTCCCGGATTTCCAACTCCATCTGCTCTGTTACATCTTATGAAATCCTTTATTCTACTCCCGCTTTATACGATTCATCCCTGAAAGCACCACATCGAACAAAAGTCCATCCTTTTTTCGGATGATACCAAGGATATCTCGCTTCTGTTGTATAATTTTTTTCAGATTATTTATAGCTTCTTCTATCATCTGAACGTAGGTAGAATCAATTCTTTCAAACCAAAATTGATGCATCTCTTCCGGTGACATTTCCTTGTCATTCCCCATGATCAAATGCATCATCGGATCTCCATACATTCTCGGCTGTCCTTCTTCGGGATACTCAATGACCCAGAAACCAACTTTCATCTTGCTGATAATATCTGTTTTATCAATGATATCCATCAGCATATCCTGATTCTTAAGAAATTCCATTTATCCTCCATTCTGTAAGTTATTCTTTTCACTTCACAAATTAAGACTTTCATCTTATAACTAACCTACCATATTATATACACTTCAAGAGAAAACTTCAAGTAAAGAAAAAGGACAGAACTTACACATTCCACCCTTTTCTCACAGTACTCTACAGCATCTCAATAAACGCTGCAATCCTTGTATTCAATTGACCAATATCTGCCTGTGAGTAATCTGTCTCCACGCTGATATATGGAATATTCTTTTTCTCGTTTACAAATCTGCGGATTCCAAGCGACTCCACATTATATGTGTGACAGGCCTGCAATATCATCTCCACAACACCGTCTACCTTGTATTCATCAATCAGTCTTCCGAGCAGCTCTAAACGATTTGGATTCGGTGTCATCACAGAACATCCTATATTTAGATATCGTCTTGCCAGAGCATCATAGATATCCGGATTCTCTTCATCTACCAGCTTATCAATAGATTTTGCACCTGTACAGCTTTCGTATGTAACACGATTCCGCCATTCTCCTCGATTGCTTTGATGACCTTTTCTGTCGCTCCGCCAATTGGACATCCGGTCACAGAATACGCGGTTTCTTTCTTCCATCTTCCCTTCTGCATACTCCTGATTGATCTTAGCGACAAGTGCGTCAACTTCTGCCGGAATCTGAGAACGGTCAAACTTGAATGTACTTCCATACAATACCTTAAAAAGATCATGACCTTTGATCGGAGCCGGATCATGTTTCATTACTTCATACAGCCTTTTTAAAGAACGTCTTCCTGCATTATTCATCTTCACCGCATCACGAATCTGCTCTTCTGTAATCGTAGTGTTGAATTTTTTCTCTAAATATTCTTTGAATTTGATAATCTCTTTCTTCCAAAGCTCTAATGCATCCTCACTTTGCGAGTTTGGAAGTTCCATCAGGTATACATCTTTGAATTCTGACATATATTCATACATTTTCTTTTTCCCATCACAGGTTGTCTCCCCGACAACAACATCAGAAAAATAGAAGAACGGACATTTATCTGTCTTTGCAAAACCATAACTGGATTTGATCAATGGACATAAGTTTTTCGGCAAATCTTTTTCTGCTTCTGAAATAGTCTCGTCAGACGTAGAACATAATCCCACTGTTGCAGCGCCCATTGCAAGTGCAATCTCCTGCGGAAAATAGGTACAATAAGCCCCCACAACCGGAACACCTTTGTCTTTTAATTCTTTTACTGCCAAAAATGAATTTTTTCTCTGTTCTGCAAATTCCTCAAATACTTCTGGTAATTCTTTAATAATTTCCATGATTTTTTCCCTCTCTTGTGCTGAAATCTTATAAAATGATTGTAGCAAAACGGAATTTTCAAAGCAAATAGAATTTCCCGATAAATCTATAGGAATTTTGAATATATTTTTACATTCTCGTATTCATTTTTTCAGAATGACTTTCCATACAAAATATGTTAAAATAAAGAAAAACCAAAGAAAGGATTGCCTATTAAGGACAAACAAAAGAGAAAATGATGTATCAATTATTTAACAATTATTTGAATACCACTCAGTTGATTATGATTGGTATTCTCTTTACGTTTTTCATTACATTTCTCGCACTGAAGTTTCCACTTCCATTTTTGCCGGTGGATCAGGGACGCGAGTTTGCAATCAACGGAAAACTTTCAAAAGGAAAGATTCGAGGCGTGGGATTGACTTTTGTACTCTGTTTTATCATCAGTAGTATATTGTTTCTGCCAATTGACCGTGAGTATATCATCTATCTGATATTACTTTTCTGCGTCATGTTAAGCGGATATCTGGATGATGCAGCGGACACCCCATGGAGTGATTACAAAAAGGGATTCATAGACCTGATCATCTCAATCGTGACTATGCTGACATTCGTAAATTATAATACTACGGTGATCCACTTTTTCGAGACAGAACTTGTCATTCCGAAAGCGGTGTATGTCATACTTGGAATTATTTTGATCTGGGTATCGATCAATGTGACAAACTGCTCTGACGGAGTGGACGGACTTTGCGCAAGTCTGTGTACTGTATCACTGATTTCTTTCAGTTTGATCTTTAAAGATGTACTTGGTATGTATACAAATGCAAACTTCTTATTTGTCGCAGTTTTACTTGCCTATTTGTATTTCAACACCTCTCCGAGCAGTATGCTTATGGGAGATGCCGGATCGCGTGCGCTTGGGTTTTATCTTGCAATCATCACAGTCAAATCAGGACATCCATTCCTTTACATCCTGCTGGCAGCAGTGTTAATGTTGACGGTGGACTAGGACTTGTGAAGATATTTTAAACGTTTTTAAAATATACATTTTAAAAATACTCGTACTCCGATTCATGACCACTTGAGAAAAAATCACAACTGGTCTGATACGCAAGTCGTAATTCGATTTATTATCATCCAAGTGATTTGCTCTGTACTTGCATTTCTTTTGCTTGTATAACGTATATAAAAAAATAGAATGTGACCACATTGGCACATTCTATTTTTCTATTTGCGTTTTCCCTCCAGCGTCTGCTCAATGATATTTTTCATCATATCTTCATTCAGAGCGCCACTCACATATCCAAAAACATTCCCCTCTCGGTCAATCATAAACGTAGTAGGGAAAGAGGAAATCCCATATTCCGAGAAAAGATCTCCGGTTGTATCCATAAGTGTCGGATACGTATAACCACTTTCATCTAAAAATGCTTTAATGCCTGCTTCATCTTTTTCCTGGCCTAGTCCGGGTGCAGCTACACCTAGAATGATGACAGCATTGTCCCCTTCCGTCTCATAGGTCTCATAAAGCTTTTGAATATCCGGCATCTCGCTTCGGCACGGTCCACACCAGGTAGCCCAAAAGTTCAAAAATACAGTCTTTCCTTTATAATCAGAAAGCGTATGCTCATTTCCGAACTGATCTTTCAGTGTAAAATCAATTGCCGGAACGACAGTTTCTTTGGATTCCTCTTCCTTATTTTCTTCTTTGTCTTCCGACGCATCCTCTGATTCCTTCTCTGTCTCTTCCTGTGATTCTAAATTTGCATTTGTGCCTCCGGACAAGTAGCCGGTAAATGCATTCATTTTTCCGGTAAACATCAAAACACCCATCAGGATCATCAGCGCGCCACCTACTTTTACCGTGTATTTGACTACATTCATATGACTTTTAAAAAATTCCAAAAGCGTTGTTGTGAACAGACCAACGGCAAGAAATGGAAGTACAAATCCTACCGTGTATACGCCGATTAACATAAAACCCATAACCTTTGTGTTTGCAGACGCCGCCATTAACAAAACACTGGTAAGCGCCGGACCCACGCATGGTGTCCACGCAAAGCTGAATGTAAATCCCATGATCAATGCAGTGAGCGGAGACATCGCCAGCTTGTCCAAATGAAATGGAAGTCTGCGCTCTTTTCCAAGCACACGGCTGTTTCCAAATACGCCAAGCTGATAGAACCCAAATAATACAATAATAACACCACCGATTCTGGCAAATAGCATCTGATTTTTATTAAAAAACTTCCAAGTGCCGATACCCCAAGACCAAGCGCAAAAAAACGCAAAACTGACGCCTATGACAAAGCAGAGCGTATGAATCATTACTTTGCTTTTTTGATAGTGTATTTTCCCATCCGCTCCCCGTTTTCCTGTACCTCCTGACAGATAGCCGATATAAAGCGGAATCAACGGCAATACACATGGGGAGAAGAAACTAAGGAGTCCCTGAAAAAATACAGTTAATGCAGGAACACTGACATCCAGTGAAAAATTCATACTTTTCTATTCCTTTCCTGATATATTTGATTTTGAAACGGAGTTTTTAAACACCTCACGATCCAGCATCTTATTTTGATGTGCCACAATTGTTGTGCAGACTGCATCCCCGGTAATATTTACTGCAGTCCTTGTCATATCCAGAATTCGGTCAATTCCCATAATCAAGGCAATACCCTCCACCGGGAGATTCACTGAATTAAATACCATAGTAAGCGTAATCAGACCAACTCCTGGAACACCGGCTGTTCCGACTGATGCAAGCGTTGCTGTTCCGATGACTGTCATGTAATCCATCATATCCAACTGAATTCCAAATGCCTGTGCGACAAACACAACTGCAACTCCCTGCATGATCGCGGTTCCATCCATATTGATGGTCGCACCAAGCGGCACTGTAAAAGAAGAGATTTTTTTGGATACACCCATCTTTTTTGCCAACGTATCAATCGACAACGGAATCGTTGCATTGGATGTCGCTGTCGAAAAAGCAAACGCCATAACCGGAAAGAAGTTCTTGATAAAAATAATCGGATTCAAACCAGTAAAAATTTTAAGCATTCCAAGATAAACGATAAAACATTGCATCGCCAGTCCAACCAGTACTGCCAGCATATATTTTAACATCGGGATAAACGCATCAAATCCGATGCCCGCAAATGTCTTTGCAATCAAGCAGAATACACCAATCGGTGCAACTGCCATAACCATCATTGTCATTTCCATCATAATGTCATTGAACTGACCAAAGAAATTCGATACAGTCTCCACCCGATCTCCGAGCTTTGCAAGAATAATTCCCACAATTAGGGCGAATACAATAATCTGCAGCATCTCACCATTGGCAAGTGCAGAAAATGGGTTCGTCGGAATGATGTTTAGCAGCGTATCTGCAAAATTGGTTGCCTCTGCGCTTCCGACATCTTTTGCCGCCTCAATGGATGAGATATCCAACCCGATTCCCGGATCGATCACATTGGCAACCGAGAGCGCCAACGCAATTGCACAAGCAGTTGTAGCAAGGTAAAACAGCATTGTTTTTACGCCGACCTGTCCCAGTTTTTTTGTATCCCCGATAGACATACTTCCGCAGACAAGCGAACAAAACACAAGCGGTGCGACAAGCATCTGCATCAATCGAATGAAGCCTTGTCCTACTACATAGAATATTCCATTGATAATAATGTCATCTCGAATCTGCCCAGACGGCACAAAATAGTGCAGAAGAACACCTGCAATCGCGCCAAGAATCAGACTTATGAAAATCGTAGTGGTCAATCCAACCTTTTTCTTCTCTGTTTTACTCATCCCGTGTACCTCCATAATTCTCTTTCAAAAATATTTTTAAGAGTACTCCCTCCACTCTGGCATCTCCTGCATATTCAAAAACTTCGTAAAACTAAAATTACTCGAGTCACCGCATATGCCGGGTCGGACAGAAGAAAACTTCGGATTCCTTGTCGGTACCGGCTGAACTCGTCACGTCATGATCTGTC
>ENA-OQKD01000441-OQKD01000441.1-human-gut-metagenome-genome-assembly--contig:-NODE-441-length-10940-cov-2.444742_pt1 | contig 10940 bp, 15 predicted proteins | sample MGYA00242775_ERZ504792 | MGnify/ENA primary metagenome ERZ504792 (study PRJEB26092, sample SAMD00036401) | human gut metagenome | host: Homo sapiens | study: EMG produced TPA metagenomics assembly of...
ATTCACAAAGGGACAAAACATGCAAAAAACAGCCTGTTTGCGAAAGAAGAACGGATGAAACTGGTCGTACTGCTCTTGATATCCGGGGCATTTTTGGTTGTCGGCTTTTTTATCATCATTTTCTCCTTACTATTTGATCCATCTGTATTAAATAGTATGATGTACTAAGATTGCGAATTTATTTTTCCGCAAAATGCATAAATGCGCGAAAAAGATAGCGCATGTCTGATGAAATTTCATACATGCTTTCCGGATGCCATTGTACCCCTAACACAAAGGGGTGCGATGGCATTTCGATTGCCTCAATCACACCGTCTGCCGTTCTTCCGGTAACTTGCAGCGCTTCCCCCACCTCCTCGATTACCTGATGGTGAAAACTGTTTGTGTAGGCAAACTCTCCGATAATCCGGTGCAGCCTGCTGCCAGCAACAGTATTCACTTTATGGCTGATATCCTTTCGCGAAATGCTTGTCTGCATATGGTTGATTGAAGGTTCTTTTCGAAGTTCTATATCCTGACAGATCGTACCATGGCAAGCTACATTTAAAATCTGCATGCCACGACAGATGGCAAGCACGGGCTTTTTGCTCTTAAGAATCGATTTCATAAGTCGAATCTGAAACAGATCCAACGCAATGTCCGTCTCCCCGATTCCACGTGCCGGCTCTTCTCCAAAAAGCAGCGGCGTAATGTCACCGCCCCCGCAAAACAGAAAACCGCTGCACAGTTTCACATAGTCCGCAATCACTTCATTTGATTTGACAAGCGGCAGAATAATCGGGAGACCTCCTGCCGACTTCACCGCCTTTATATAGGCGTCACTCACAAACTGCTTTTCCCCATCAACCCACAAATAACAATTCCAATTTTTGATTTCATATATACATCCTTTTTATAATAGAGTAGACTATAACAATACAGATTATGCAAGGAGTAAAAAAATATGAATTTGATTGATATGCACTGTGACACCATTTGGAAATTGATGGAAACAAACGGGACCACATTAAACGATAATCCATTTTGTATAGATTTACAAAAATTGAAACGAGCCGAGAGTACTGCCCAGTTTTTTGCCTGTTTCATTTATCTAAAGCAATTTGAGGGAAATGGTCGTTATACGAAAGGCTATGACTATGCTATGCAAATGCTTGCACGCATAAAGCAAGAGATCGTTCAAAATAAAGACGCAATCGCAATTGCACGAAATTTTCTGGAATTTGACAAAAATCAGGCGCAGGGAAAACTTTCCGCTTTTGTGACGATCGAGGAAGGTGGTATTTTGGATAGTCAAGTGAATCGCTTACACACGCTCTATCAGGAAGGAGTCCGTTTGGTTACTCTCCTTTGGAACGAAGAAAACTGCATTGGCTCTCCAAACAGTAAAGACCGCAAAATCATGCAGAAAGGACTGAAACCATTTGGCTTTGAAGTAGTTGAGCAAATGAATGCCCTCGGAATGTTGATCGATGTGTCGCATTTATCAGACGGTGGTTTTTGGGATGTGCTAAGCACCAGCTCCAAGCCGATTGTCGCCTCCCACTCCAATGCAAGAGCACTCTGTGAGCACCCGAGAAATCTGACTGACGACATGATTCGTGCACTGGCAGAAAAAGGTGGCGTAATCGGATTGAATTTTTATCCATATTTTGTAAACCCAGTCGGACACGCATCCGTTTCAGACCTGGCAGAACACGCCCTCCATCTGTTTTATATCGGCGGAGAAGATGCGGTGGCAATCGGAACTGATTTCGATGGATTTGATGACGGAAAATTAGAACTGACAGATATCGGTCAGATTGACCGTCTATACGCAGAATTGCAAAAGAGAGGATTCACCGAACGGCAACTGGAAAAAATTTGGTCCAAAAATATCCTCCGCATTGTAAAAGATCTTCTTTAGCAGAAGTTTGATGACAAAACTCTATTTATCGTGTAAAATATTTTAATTGACAATATACATCAATTAAATTATCAACAATAAGGAGTTTCGAAATGAGTATTTTAAATGTCGAACATTTATCACATGGATTTGGTGACCGTGCTATCTTCGGCGACGTCTCGTTTCGTCTTTTAAAGGGCGAGCATATCGGTCTGGTCGGAGCAAACGGTGAAGGAAAGTCCACATTTTTAAATATTGTAACCGGAAAACTACAGCCTGACGAGGGCAAGATCGAATGGGCAAAAAATGTCCGCGTCGGATATCTCGATCAGCACACTGTATTAGAAAAAGGGATGACCATTCAGGACGTTCTAAAATCTGCATTTGCATATTTATTTGAACTGGAAGAAAAAATGAATACCATCTGCGACTCTCTGGGAGATGCAGACGAAGAAGAGATGATGACGCTCATGGAAGAATTGGGAACAATTCAGGACACACTCACGCTACATGATTTTTATGTCATTGATGCAAAGGTGGAGGAAGTTGCCCGTGCACTCGGTCTTTTGGATATCGGTCTTGAGAAAGACGTAACCGATTTAAGTGGCGGTCAGCGCACAAAAGTACTGCTTGCCAAACTACTTTTGGAAAAACCGGACATCCTGCTTTTAGATGAACCGACAAACTATCTGGATGAAGAACACATCGCATGGTTGAAACGTTATCTGATTGACTACGAGAATGCATTTATCCTGATTTCTCATGACATCCCATTCCTAAACGAAGTCATCAACATTATCTACCACATGGAGAATCAGGAATTGAACCGCTATGTTGGCGATTATGATCATTTTCAGGAAGTGTATGCCGTAAAGAAAGCCCAGCTTGAAGCGGCCTACAAACGCCAACAGCAGGAAATCAGTGAGCTGAAAAGCTTTGTTGCCAGAAACTAAAGCTCGTGTTTCCACAAGAAATATGGCGTATGTCCCGACCAGAAAAAACTGGATAAAACTGGATGTCATTGAACTTGCGGCAGAACGTCCAAAGCCGGAATTTCATTTCAAACAGGGACGGACTCCTGGAAAATATATCTTCGAGACAAAAGATTTAGTCATTGGATACAACGAACCACTTTCCAAACCGCTGACTTTATCTATGGAACGCGGACATAAAATTGCATTGGTCGGCGCAAACGGAATCGGAAAAACAACCTTATTAAAAAGTATCTTAGGCCTGATCAAACCATTGAGCGGTTCCGTCGAACTGGGTGAAAATCTGCAGATTGGATATTTCGAACAAGAATCTGCACCAGACAACAAAACAACCTGTATTGAAGAGATTTGGCAGGAATTCCCTTCCTATACTCAGTATGAAGTACGTTCCGCCCTTGCCAAGTGTGGTCTGACGACAAAACATATCGAAAGTCAGGTGCGTGTGTTAAGCGGTGGTGAACAGGCAAAAGTACGTCTCTGCAAATTGATCAACCGCGAGACAAATATCCTGCTTTTAGATGAGCCAACCAACCATCTCGACGTAGATGCGAAAGACGAATTAAAACGCGCCTTACTGGAATACAAAGGCAGTGTCCTTCTCATCTGTCACGAACCGGAATTTTACCGCGACGTCGTAAATGAGGTTTGGGACTGCACAAAATGGACAACAAAAATTATCTAAGCTACATTTGTGAAAGCTTGCTCCACTGGAGCAGCTTTCCCTTCTTTTTAAATAGTCCCTTCAAAAATACACACTCACGAATCCATCCTGTAAAATTTCTCCGTGAGCGAAACATCTACCCCAAGCTCTCTCCCCACACGGACAATGTATCCGCAAAATGTCTCAAGCTCTGTATTGCGCTTCCCGGCCTCCACATCTCTTTGCAGTGAACTTGTCGCATCATCTGCAAGCTTATTTTCAAATCGATTCTGGTGCCTTACTATATCTTCTTCCTCCAGATGCACTCCTTTTGCCTTCCCGACATCATAAGCCTCCTGCAATAATCGGCGAAACTCTTCCCTCTTCTTTGCATCTGCACGAAGTTCTCCGACATTTTCCCGATAATGAGCGGTCAGCACATTGTACGCACAGTTAAATATGTATTTTCTCCAAATCTCTGCCTCAATATCTTCCGCAGCAACGCAGTCCACCTTCGCCCCTCTCAGCAACTGGTATACGTCTTCTACTGCCTTTTTTTCTCTCTCATTCGCATTGGAAATTCCAATCTTAATATCGGCAAAATTCCCTTTCTGCACTACTGAAAAATCCTCTTTCGTATAGGATAAGATATAAATCAAGGAATCCACAACAATTCCTTTTCCAATATATTTTCTCACACGCTCTCCCGGATCCGCGCCATTCATGACCGGAATCAGAACCGTCCTCTCTCCCACGCAGCCTTTCAGTGACTTACAAACTTCTTTTAAAGAATAATTTTTCACACATATAAAAATATAATCCTGTATCCCAAGCTCATCTCCTCGCTCCACTACTTTCTTTGGATGAGCAATTATTTCTCCGTGATATTCACTGTGTAATACAAGCCCATTCTCTTCGAGACTTTTCTTTCGTTCACCTCTCGCAATAAATGAAACTTCATCATAGGTATCCGCCAACATTCCGGCAAGATATCCTCCAACGCCACCAATTCCTGCCACTGTAATTTTTTTACTCATATCTGCTCTACTTTCCCTTCCACTTACATTTTGTTACAGTATATCCCAAAATCTCACCTTTTTCCACCTTTGAAGTGCATAAAAATACGGACGAAAGTTTCCTATCGCCCGTAATTTTTCTTAATTTTCTTTTTCAAAAAAATCCTGCCATTTCTCTTTGTTTACGGCAAGGTAAATACCACCGCCTAAAAAGACAACCGCCACAACTGCATTTTTTATCATTCCACTTACCATAGCAAATGAATCCGCCAAATGCATCGGAAGTAAATAATATAAAATATCTCCAAAAGTATGGAACAACACCGAACCTCCAAGTAAAATGCATACTGCTGCAATCACTACCCGATACTTTTTCAGCATCTCTCGTTTGTGTTCCAAGACATAGCCAAAGTGAAATGCATATTCATCTTTTTGCAGATAGAACACTTCTTCCGGCAAAGATTTCAAATTGTGTACCTGGAAAAAACTATATGCCCAGACAACCGGAAGCGCCAGTGCAAACCATTCTAATCCCGATACACATGCCAGTGCGACAATTCCCCAAAAGATTGCCATCATACTGACACCGCGTTTCTTGAATCCCATATATAACTCTCCCGCTCCTGGAATCAGGGAACATAAAAATAATAAAAATCCTTTCTTTTGCATGATCATAATACTCATCCTTTCGTTACTTCATTTGATTTAATTGTATTGTAGCTTAGAAAGTTTAAGTTTCCCGCCATGAAAATCTTAAGAATTCCGAAAGATTCCGTCCCTCTAGTTTTTTTCGAAGCTGGTGTTCCTGATACAAATCCAAAAACACAATAAAGAAAAGCATCAGAATAATCAGAACGCCAAGCACCTTTAGAGCGCCGAAACAAAGAACCGCAGGAGAAAATATACAGTTATTTGCGATTGTCATGATTGCGTAAATGCAACTTGCACCGATTATATAATAAAGAATAGTTTCCAAAAATATTCTCACCCACACTTCATATAATTTCTTCTTATGTATCGGTACAATTACATATTTTTCTAACAAATAAACTTTCTTGCCCTGCTCTCGTATAAAAAAGAGAGTATCGTTTACAGATAAGAGCAGAAAGATCCCCAGAAAAATCAATGCTCCTGCCTCAAAATCTAATATCATATTCTGAATTTCCTTATAATCCGGTGAGTACGGCGACGGTGCCTGCCCCAGTAATGTCATAGCATACAGCCCCCAACTAACTGAAAGCCAACTCCATCTTTCAAACCGTATTCTCCGCTTCTCTCTTCGATACATTTCTCTCATCTCATTCCCTCCTCAAAAGATCCCGAACTGTCGTTTTCTTATGTCCACATTGTTCAATCAGTTCCTGAATCGAATGATTTCCAAGCGCTTCTCTTGTCTTGGAGAACTTTAACTCTCCATCATCAATAAGCATTACATAGTCTGCAATCTGATCAATATCACTGATAATATGAGTGGACATCAGCACACCGATTTCCCGATCTCTGATATCCTGTATGATTCCGGTGAAATCCTTTCGAAACACCGGGTCGAATCCTGCCGTCGGCTCATCCAGCAGCAAAAACTCCGGCTGATAAGACATTGCAAAGGCGAGTTGATATTTCATATACATTCCTTTAGAAAACTGATAAATCGGCTGTCCTTTCGGTATTTCCAGCCGATCCAGCCAAAGATACAGCTCCTCCATACTCCATCGTTCAAAATAAACCCCAAGCAATTCTCCATTTTCCAAAGGTGTCTTATCCATAAAATATGAAAGCTTCTCGGATACCAGCGCCACCTTCTGCTTTGCTTCCTCATATTCGGTCCGCAGATTTTTTCCGGCAATGATGACCTCTCCCTGATACCTGTCATCAATACCTGCCAGAATATTCAAAAGCGTAGATTTCCCCGCTCCATTTACACCCACAAGTCCTGTCAGATATCCTTTTTCAATCTCAAATGACATTGGTTTTAATGCAAATCCCTGATACGACCGCGCCACATGCTCACATTGTAATACTCCAGACATACTATCGCCCTCCCACATAAAACATTTCCAACATTTTTTTCAGCTCCCGAAGAGACACTCCCATCTCCTTTGCCTGTTCCACCGCATCCATCATCTTTTCTTCTATCTGGCGGATCTGATCTTCTTTCAGCAATTCTCTGTTTCTCGCTTTTACATAAAATCCTTTTCCCGCCACCGAATAGATCAACTGCTCTTTTTCAAGCTCCTCATATGCGCGTTTTGTTGTGATAACACTAATCTCCAGTTCTCTGGCAAGCGCTCGGATGGAAGGCATCATATCTCCCGGCATAATCTCTTTTTTAAATAATCGCCTTTTTTACTTCCCGCACAATCTGTTCATAAATTGGCAAACTGTCATTTTCCCGTATGATAATTTCCAAGTCTGTTCCTCCTCTCGTTATTAACAAATATCATACTGCACATCGTCTCTTTTTGGTCTCTGACAATAAACATTTTCATATAAAAGGATCTCCTTCAAAAAGGCTCCCACATACGCCACGACAAAAAACAGATTTAATCAAAAAACAAACTCCCAAATGATTCCTCTCACCAGACGGAGTCATTGAGCTAACCGTATCCGCAAAGAGAATGACCCACTGTACCACAGTATACACGTCCAGTATACTTTTACGACAAGCTCTGTCTTTGTCTGAATCACATATCCATTTTCATCGACTCTTCGCTCCCCGGTATCACCCATTCGAAAAGTCAGACTCACATTTAGCAACGTAAAAAAACAAAGTCCATACACTATAACCGTCAATATGATATCTCCGCCCCAAAATGCGACTCCCAATAACCATTTCAAGGATACTCCAATAAAAATCATTCCGATGGCAACTTTCACAACAAGCATTCCGAATAAATATCGTTCCTTCTCTTTTTCTCCTGCCGGGCATAGATACATTGCTTTACAAATACGAAGTGGAATGCCACGCATCAACCCGCCAATACATGCAAGGAAAAAAACTGCACCGAATAAAATCCATTTTTTCAAACCTTCCATCTGTATACCTGCACTAATCATTTGTCTTACATCCATATCTAAAAGCACCACCATATTTTGAAAAGCAATGGCTACTATTAGCATATACCAAAGCAGAGCAAATTTCTCTTTCTTCATATATCTCCACATATCTTTCAGCATCACCATCATCATCACTCTATACATCTTCGTATCCTCCCTTCTCCAGGCAGTACATCACTTCTTCCAGTGAAGGCTGCTTTGTCCTATATCCGCCATAATCGATATTCATATCTTTTTTGATAAATGCATAATTTTTGTATTCTCCAAAAGACCTGTAGATCACTTTTCCTTGCCGAAACTGTTCTATCTCTTCTTTTGTACCATAGACGATCAGATAACGCTCCCGCACTTCTTCTATTTGTAAGTCCCATACAATCCGTCCATCTTTCATCAGCAATATATAATCTCCGATGCGATCCAAATCTTCTGTGATATGCGTGGACATAAGTACGCTTCTCGTTCCATCTTCCACAATTTCCTGCAGATATCTCATCAATTCTTTTCGAAATAATGGGTCCAATCCTGATGCAGGCTCATCCAGAATAAAAAGTTTCGCATCATGAGAAAGTGCAAATGCAAGCTGAAACCGCACCTGATATCCTGTCGACAGCTTTCCAACCTTCTGATTCAGCGGCACCTGAAATCGTTCGCAGCATTCTCGAAAAACTTCTTCATCAAATCTAGAATATAATTTTCCAAAAAGCTTTGCATTCTTCCACACACTCAATGATTCCTCAAACACATTTTTATCAAGCACAAATCCAATCTGATCCTTCGCTTCCCGCTCTTGTTCCTCCATTGAATAGCCGTTAACATAAACATCTCCCGCGTCTTTCTTATACAAATTTAAAATCGTCTGTATCAGTGTTGTCTTTCCTGTCCCATTCACACCAATCAATCCCATAATATATCCCGGCTGCAACGTCAGATTCACATCTTTTAACACAAATTCATCCAGATTCTTTTCCAAATGATTCACATGTAGTAATGCTTCCATCTCCACTCCTCCTTTTTTATACCTGTGCATATACTGTTTATATATATATGTACAGTATATGCACAGAATACACAGTTGTCAACCTATATTCGCAGATATCTACATAAAATAGCTGCGAAACCACATAAAAATGCAGGAGCTTTCACTCCTGCATAAACTTAATTCCACACACTGTTAATCAAGGCAATAATAATCGGCACCACTATGATAACCAAGGCAAACCACGCTGCGATTCTCGGCGTCCTGGCGTTTTTTTACCTTTAAGTCCTCCTCAACATTGGATTTGTCAGGGGTGACAGAATCCAGCAGTCTTTTTGCCCGTTCATAGTCCTCTTCATCTACATAAATCTCTTTTCCAAATACAGAATATCCCATATAGATACTCAGATAATCTCCCGTCTCCAAATCCTTTATATAGCACGGGATTTCCTCTTTCTGCAACAGACCTGCTGCCATCTCAGCACTAATCGCATTGTCTGTTGAAAACACTTTTACCGGATGCATTGCTCTCATAATCACTGCCCCCTTTTTCTTTTCAGTATATCCAAACACATAGCCTTTTTCAACATAAATTTCAAAAGAACTTTTCATTGCAAGTTCTTTTTGAAACGCTTATAATAAACTCACTGACAAGGAGGACTATTATATTTATGGAACAGACTAAAAAAAGAATTCTGACCTTTTGTGTTGCCTGCATTTTTTTCCTGATTCTTATCTTCGTGCTCATTCATCCAGATCAAGCCGACAGCACGGAGCCAATTTCTAAAACTGCATTTAAACTCAACACTGTCGTCACCTTAAAAATCTATGATTCAAAAGATGAGACACTGTTGGACGATGCACTTGCAATCTGCGATAAATACGAGAATATCTTCAGCCGTACTAAAGAAAGCAGCGAGCTTTACAATCTGAATCACAAGACTTTGCCACAAAATGACGGGGCATTTACGGTATCCTCAGATTTTGCAGATTTAGTCTCAAAAGGACTTTATTATTCCCGTCTTTCAGGTGGCGGATTCGATATTACCATCGAGCCGATCTCTTCTATGTGGGATTTTGTTTCAGATGAGAAAATCGTTCCGGATGATGCCGCTTTAAAAAATGCGCTTCCTTTGGTAAATTATGAAAATGTTACACTGGAAGGAGACCAGATCCGATTTGCAAAAGATGGCACGGGACTTGATTTCGGAGCAATTGCCAAAGGATATATCGCAGATCAGATAAAAGAGTTTTTGATCTCTAAAGGGGTTGAAAGCGCCATCATTGACCTTGGCGGTAACACACTCTGCATCGGCGAAAAACCTGATGGATCACCATTTCACATCGGCATTCAAAAACCATTTGCCGAACGCAGCGAGACAATTGCAGCTTTAGAGATAAACGACAAATCCGTCGTTTCTTCTGGTATCTATGAACGCTATTTTGAAAAAGATGGAAATTTTTATCATCATATTTTAAATCCAAAGACCGGATATCCTTACGATAATTCTTTAATCTCTGTCACGATTATTTCAGACAAATCCGTAGACGGTGACGGTCTGAGCACAACTTGCTTTGCACTTGGATTAGAAAAAGGCATGGAACTGATCAACAGCCTGCCGGATGTACAGGCTGTCTTTATTACGGACGATTATCAACTGCATTACAGTGACCATTTTAATGACGAACTGACTGTCATAGATGTAAACTAAAGCCGGAAGCACCTAAGCTTCCGGCCTTTTTTCTAAAACACCTTTTCATCTATAGTGTAAACTCGAAAAAATTTACACCATACATCTGTTGCAATCACCATCACAGTCTCTCCATTTTGATTTTCAAACAAATAACCATTTCCATCATTAGAGCAATATTTATATCCTCTCTCTTCCAAAGCCTCTTTTGGATTCCATTCAGAGCGCCCTAAAACCGATTGAAAATCCTCCTCGCTTTCCAGTACGACTGCATCTTTCATATGTGCATTCACTGCCAGAACATCCATCACTCCTGCCCCTTCAACCTGATATTCTTGCAATGTCCTTTGTAACAGAGACACCCATAAAACTCCCGAAAGCAGACATAGCATAACAACCCCTATCACAAACCATTTCATCTTTCTCATATTTATGTTTTTCTTCATACCATTCTCCTCACTTGCTATATTCACACTGTTCTATAACTTAATCTTCATAGCATCCACATCCAAATTCCACTGCATGTTCTGTGTCATTCATCAATCCAAACGGTGATATACTTCCCTGTTTTAACCCTAGATATTTTTCTAAACGGTCTTCCGAAGCAAAGCTTAAATTTCCTGCGCCCAACTGTCTTCCCAACGTCTTAAACTCCACGGTCTTCTTCTCATCACAGGTTACGAGAAACG
>ENA-OQKD01000442-OQKD01000442.1-human-gut-metagenome-genome-assembly--contig:-NODE-442-length-10936-cov-2.817004_pt1 | contig 10936 bp, 10 predicted proteins | sample MGYA00242775_ERZ504792 | MGnify/ENA primary metagenome ERZ504792 (study PRJEB26092, sample SAMD00036401) | human gut metagenome | host: Homo sapiens | study: EMG produced TPA metagenomics assembly of...
AATTAAAGACGCGGTTCTTTTGAAGCTGGTAGGATTTAAGCCGATCATTGTACATGGCGGCGGCAAGGAGATCAGCCGCTGGGTAAATAAAGTGGGAATGGAGCCAAGATTTGTAAACGGACTTCGTGTGACAGACAAAGATACCATGGAAATCGCAGAAATGGTTCTTGCAAAAGTAAATAAAGAGCTGGTTACGCTTGTAGAATCTCTGGGAGTGGAGGCTGTTGGAATCAGCGGCAAGGACGGAGGACTTCTGAAGTGTACAAAGAAGCTGTCAAATGGCGAGGACATTGGATATGTAGGCGAGATCCAGCAGGTAAACCCGAGGATTCTCCATGAGCTTCTGGAGCAGGATTTCCTGCCGATCATTTTTCCGGTGGGATATGATGACAATTATGATTCCTATAATATTAACGCAGATGACGCAGCCTGCGCCATTGCCGAGGCTGTCCATGCGGAAAAGCTTGCTTTTCTTTCTGATATTGAGGGAGTTTACAAGGATCAGAATGATCCGGAAAGTCTGATTTCCGAGCTGCATATTCACGAGGCGGAAAAGCTGATCTCAGACGGCTATGTAGGCGGAGGAATGATCCCCAAGCTGAAAAACTGCATTGACGCCATTGAACACGGAGTAAACCGGGTGCATATTCTGGACGGCAGGATTCCTCACAGCCTTCTTCTGGAGATCTTTACAAATAAAGGAATCGGAACAGCTATTTTAAGAGAGGACGGCGAAAAATATTATGATGAGCATGCATGAACAGATGGAGCAGGCAGAAAAAAGTATTCTTCATACCTATAACCGATTTCCGGTTATGTTTGACCACGGGGAAGGCTGCCGGCTTTATGATACAGACGGAAAAAAATATCTTGATTTTGCAGCAGGGATCGCAGTAAACGCTCTGGGATATCATTATCCCGGCTATGATGAGGCGCTGAAAGCGCAGATCGACAAACTGCTTCATATTTCAAACCTTTATTATAATGAGCCTATGAGCGAGGCAGGAGAAAAGCTTGTAAAAGCCAGCGGCATGAGCAGGGCGTTTTTTACAAACAGCGGTACAGAATCCATAGAGGGAGCGCTGAAGGCTGCCCGGAAATACTCCTGCACGAAGTATAACGGGGAGAGATATGAGATCATTGCCATGAACCATTCCTTCCACGGAAGGAGCATGGGAGCTCTTTCTGTTACCGGGACCGCTCATTACCGGGAACCCTTTGAGCCACTGATCGGCGGCGTGAAATTTGCGGATTTTAATGATCTGGAAAGTGTAAAATCCCAGATCACAGACAAAACCTGCGCCATTCTCACAGAGGTGGTTCAGGGGGAAGGCGGAATTTATCCGGCAGATCCGGGATTTTTGCAGGGGTTGAGAGCTCTTTGCGATGAAAAAGACCTGATTTTGATTTTTGACGAGATACAGTGCGGTATGGGACGTACGGGAACATATTTTGCATGGCAGGATTACGGTGTAAAGCCGGATATTATGACCTGCGCCAAGGCTCTGGGCTGCGGTGTTCCGGTAGGCGCTTTTGTTCTGGGAGAAAAAGCGGCGGCAGCGTCTCTGGAACCTGGAGATCATGGAACCACCTATGGAGGAAATCCCTTTGTGTGCGCAGCAGTGAGCAAGGTGTTTGATATTTTTGAGAAAGATCATATTCTGGAGCATGTCCGTGAGCTGACTCCGTATCTGGAGGAAAAACTGGACGCTCTTGTGGATAAATATGAAATTATCTCCCGGAGACGTGGAAAAGGATTTATGCAGGGACTTGTGATACAGGGTATTTCCGTGGGGACGATTGTAAGTAAGGCTCTGGAAAACGGACTTTTGGTGATTTCAGCAGGAAGCGATGTACTGAGACTGGTTCCGCCTCTTGTGATCACAAAAGAAGATATTGATGAAATGATTGAAAAACTGGAAAAAAGCCTGGCGTAATGCCGGGCTTTTTTCATGTATTTTTTGAAAAGAGTTATTTGAATTTCCAGTTGCCGCGGCCTTCTGCCTTCACTTCATAGAGAGCCTGATCTGCACGGGTGAAGATAGAGTTCAGAGGTTCGTCATTTCTGATCCGGGTTCCGCCAATGGACAGACTTACCTGGTGATTGCCGGGGAGCTTCAGTTCGCCTATGTTGTGAAGAATCCGTTTCAGAAGCTGATCGGCTTCCTGCGGGCTGTGAAGATTGCTGCAGAGAAAGACAAATTCGTCACCGCCCATACGGCAGACAAGATCTGTGGACCGTACGGAACACCTCAGAATAGCGGCAGTTTCTTTTAAAATACGATTTCCTTCCATATGTCCATAGCTGTCATTGATATTTTTGAAGTGATCCAGGTCAGCTATAAAGAACCAGCTTCCGTTTTTGGGGATCGTGTCATACAGCTTTTCAAAGGTACGGTAGTTGATAAGATCGGTGAGTCCGTCTTTTTGAGCAAGATCAGAAAGGGTAGTTACCTTTTCTTTTTCTTCCTGATATTTTTGAGAAAGACTTTTGGGGTAGTATTCTCCGTCCTTTTGTTCAGGGTTAGGCAGGGACTGATGAACGTGGACTACTTTCCAGCCGCTGTCTGTATTTTTGAATAACATGGTAAAACGACTGTCCATATTAATCAGAATACTTTTGTCATTGCTTTCCCACCAGATAAAAAGTCCGCCGTATACCAGATATACGTCAGAGGAGATTTGTTTCTGTTCGCACCAGAAATCTTTAAAACTGGAAATGGATATCCTTACGTTCTGCAATTTCAGCGTCCAGTGTTTCAGAAAATTCGTTTAGATTCCGATAAAACTCATGTTTTCCCGTACCTATGATCACACAGTCAGAATCAAAAAGATAAGGCTGACTGTAATGTCCGGCTTTGTCACCGAAAAAATACGTATACCAGACGTTATATGCCATTTCAGTAAAATCCATAACGTTTTCCTTTCTGAGCATAAAGTTTGCAATAAAGTGTACCTTTTTATAAAAATATTTCATTAACCAAATTTTACAACAAGGTGTACCTTCTGGCAAGCTGATTTGTAAGAAATCGGCTGCGAATTCCGGTTATAGTACCGGGATACAAAATTCAGAGCTTGATTTTTTCTGTTTTTATCTTTAGTCCAATAATTTTATCGGGATTTTAAAGATTTAAGAAAAAACTTGCAAAAAATATCTGCTTAAAATCATAGATACAAAATATAGAATGAAAATTCAGAATTATATAACTATACAACAAGAAAAATAATAAGTAGATATTTTATAATTTTTATGTTGCATTAAATTAACTATATTTTTAAATTCCTATTTACAAAAAGGTACACCTTGTTGTAAAATTTGGTTAATGAAATATTTTTATAAAAAGGTACACCTTTCTGTAAAAACGGAAATAGATGGTATTTTATTTATCTTAAACAGGTGTATTACCGGTATGCTTTATATTTTCGGCACGGTAACGGAAAGAAGAAAGCGGCATATTGCAGAGCTTTGCAGCAGCGGTTCCGGTGATGAGGCCTTTTCTCCATTGCCGGTACAGGGGATAAAAATTGTCAGGAAGAGGTTTGGGAGGCCGTCCGAACCGGACGCCCCGGGCTTTGGCGGCAGCAATACCTTCAGCCTGTCTCTGGCGAATACAGCAGCGTTCATTTTCCGCTACAAAAGACAGAACCTGAAGAACAATGTCGCTGAGAAAGGTTCCCATCAGATCTTTTCCCCGGCGGGTATCCAGAAGAGGCATATCAAGAACAACAATATCAATTCCTTTTTCTCTGGTGAGAATTCGCCACTGTTCCAGAATATCTGTGTAGTTACGGCCAAGACGGTCAATGCTCTTAATAAAAAGCAGATCGTCTTTTTTTAATTTTCTCAGAAGTTTTTTGTACTGAGGACGATTGAAATCTTTTCCGGACTGTTTGTCGGTATAGATGTTTTGAGACTGGATATGCAGTTCTCTCATTACAAGAAGCTGCCTGTCTTCGTTCTGATCCTTCGTGCTGACACGAATGTATCCATAAGTTTTCTGCATGTGTTTTCTCCTTCTTTATTTTTATCGGCTGCGGTTCACTCTGCTGAAAGCCGGCTGTGAACTGTAATCTTTATTGTACTCAAAAAACCGTAAAAACAGAGATTAAATATTTATTATTCATAAAGGCGCAGATCTATGATACAATGAAGGGCATGATACAGGAAATCAGGGCAGGAATGCTCTGGAAGTAAAAGCTACTGATTACAGGTCACTGTCCTGCAGGGTGCCCTGGCATGTATATGCCCAAATCCCGGGACATGCAGAGAAAAATGATGAACTGGCAGAATATAGGAGAAAATATGAGTATATATGAATCATTAAACAATATGCAGCAGGAGGCTGTTTATCATACCGAAGGTCCTCTTCTGATCCTGGCAGGAGCAGGTTCAGGAAAGACAAGAGTGCTGACTCACAGAATCGCCTATCTGATCGCGGAAAAAGGAGTAAACCCCTGGAATATCCTTGCTATTACCTTTACAAATAAGGCTGCTCAGGAAATGAGAGAGCGTGTGGATAAGATCGTAGGTCTGGACGGGGGAAGTGTCTGGGTGTCTACCTTTCATTCCACCTGTGTGAGAATTCTCCGAAGACATGCAGACCGCATCGGATATGACAATAATTTTACCATTTATGATACAGACGATCAGAAAACTCTCATAAAAGATGTGTGCAGAAGGCTGAACGTGGATACCAAGAAATATAAAGAACGCTCTCTTCTTGCTCAGATCTCTCATGCAAAAGACGAGCTTGTCACACCGGATGAAATGCTGATGAACGCAGCTGATTTTAATGAAAAAAAGGTTGCTGAGATCTATCGGGAATACCAGATTTCATTAAGAAGAAACAATGCCTTTGATTTTGACGATCTGATCGTAAAAACAGTAGAACTGTTTCAGAACTGCGGAGATGTTCTGGAATCTTATCAGGAACGGTTCCGTTACATTATGGTGGATGAGTACCAGGATACCAATACAGCCCAGTTTAAATTTGTAAGTCTTCTTGCATCCAGATATGAAAATCTCTGTGTGGTAGGTGATGACGATCAGTCTATTTACAAATTCCGCGGAGCAAATATCGGAAACATTCTTGGATTTGAACGGGTTTTCCCGGAGGCAAAAGTCATTCGTCTGGAACAGAATTACCGTTCAACCCAGAATATCCTGAATGCGGCAAATGAAGTGATCGCAAATAACACGGAGCGAAAGCCCAAAACTCTGTGGACAGAGAATCCAGAGGGAGAAAAAATCCATTTTCGCCAGTTTATGAACGGCTTTGAGGAAGCAGAGTACGTGGTGGGAGATATTGCTTCCAGGCGGAGAGAGGGCAAATGCAGTTACCGTGACTGTGCGATCCTTTACAGAACAAACGCTCAGTCCAGACTTTTTGGGTAATTCATATTTCCCCGACAAGCCACGATTATATCAATCCGATGGACATCAATCTGGATTATTCAGATGATGACAATCCTCTTGGGTTTAAGAGTGATTTTATCTTATCTCTTTGTGAGCTGATCATGGGTTCCAGGAATGGAATTGAAGCAGAGGAAAAATCAGTGATAGACCGTTGTCTGCCACTGGTATACCAGAAGTATTTTGAAAATCCAATACCGGAAAATATGCCGGTACTTGGAGATTTATATGACTGCTTGAGAAAACAGGAAGAAGTACAGGCACAGAGGATTGCCACAGCGCTTGAAATTTATGTTAATGGCTCCCTGAATGTATTCAATCATCATACCAACGTAGAACTGAATAATCGCATCGTTTGTTTCGATATTAAGGATTTGGGAAAGCAGTTAAAGAAGTTAGGAATGCTGATTGTGCAGGATCAGGTGTGGAACCGTGTCACCGTAAACCGTGTAGCCCATAAGTCTACCCGATATTATATAGACGAGTTCCATTTACTTTTGAAAGAAGAACAGACTGCAGCTTATTCCGTAGAAATCTGGAAGCGATTCCGTAAATGGGGAGGTAAACAAAACATAATACTTAAAATATTGCAAAGGAGTATTGTGTATGCCGTCTTAATTGAAGCCGAAGGAAACAATTAAGAGTATAAGTGGAGAAGAAAACGGGAAGGGGGTTGCAACCCTAATCCGAGTGGAAGTTTCAGAATAATATTTGAAACACACGCAACGCATAGAGTCTGAACCCCATTCTGTGATGTTTGGGAATATAATGGCTCCACGAGGCTCCGCTGTCGTTTCGGCTTGTGTAAAAACACAGGACAAAAAGATATGCTATGCCGGGAATGAAAGGACATTCCGATGAAAATGAGTGAAAACTCCGGAGGGACAGATAAAAAACTGTCCGTTAATCACAAACAGATACCAACAGGAATTACGCAGAACATTAAAGACCTTCTTGCCAGCCGTGAAATTGAAAATATTTTTGAAAACTCTGATTTTATTTATATGCTGAATCAGGCGGCGGGAGATAGACAGATTTTAGCAAAGCAACTGAATATTTCTCCGCATCAGCTTTCCTATGTGACAAATAGCGGGGAAGGAGAAGGATTGATTTTTTATGGAAATGTCATCATTCCTTTTAAAGACCGTTTTAATCATAATCTGCGCTTGTATTCGCTTATGACAACCAGACCTTCGGATTTGGAAAAACACGCAGGAAAAGGTGATTAGGATATGGCAGAGAAAAAGGAAGTGATATACGATGCAGGAACATAAATATCAGGCAAGAGAAAAGCCAGTCCGAGAGATAGAACGTGAGGAAAAAACAAAGATCAGACAGGAAGGAAAGGGGCTGGCACGAGATAGACCGATTGAAAAGGTACTATTGGAAAAAAATATGGCGGATAAAGAAACCGTGCCTGCAGAGAAAGAAAAGCAGGAAGTTTCAGCCGGACAAAGAAAAAAGAAGCAAAACACGTTGAGAAGATTTGCAAGCCATAGAGAAGAAGGCATAGATGGAAAGTTTACTAGAGAACCTGTCACTATTTCAGAGCCGGAGGAGAAATTGGAAGGAGAGAATGGAAAGGAAGAAATATCAGAACATTCTCTCCGTATGGGAAATCTTCGGGTAAAAGCAAAGAACCAATCTTTCGAGAGCGAGAGTTTACAACGGGACAGCCGTAAGAAAAAGCTGGTGCAGGAACATGCCCGTAAGAGAAAAACAGAGGGAGAAAATGCGGTCAATTCAGAAGAGGAAAAGGGAAGGAAACCGCAGGATAACTCTTTAGAAAATATGCGGGAGAAGAAACAAAAGCAGAAGCGATTGCAAGAAGAAGCAGGACGTTCCCAAAAGAAACTTTCTTTTTCAGATGAGGGAAACGGCATGATCCGTGGTGCAGGAATGGGAATTGCAAAAAAAGGAATTTCTGTAACAGCCAGTACCGTTGAAAACTCTCTGCAAACACAGGAAACAGATGAAAATGCAGCAACAGAAGGGGCAACGCAATCCGGAATATTAAGTGAAAAAGCCTTACGTTATACCGTAAAAAAATCAAGACGACAGGCACAATATCATAAAGGAAGATACAAAGAGGAAGAATCCGTAAAGAATTCTTTGCATTTTGATTCTGTGCAGGGAACTGCAGACGATATAAAAACAGAAGAGAGCAGGAAAACAGGCACAGGAGAGAAAACATCTGTTAAACCGTTTCTGGCAAAAACAGCGTTATAAAAAAGCAAGGCAGGCAGCACAGCAGGGAGAAAAGACAACTGCGGAGGCAGCAAAGACAGCGCAGACTTTTTTAGAAAAAGCGAAGAGTATTGTAACTTCCTTTTTTAAGACACATAAGGGATTTTTTGGAATTGTGATTGCGATTCTTCTATTTGTCCTGATGATAGGTGTGGGAATGTCCAGTTGCAGTGCGGTATTTCAAGGGACTGTTTCGACAGTTGTAGGGACAACCTATGCCAGTGATGATGAAGATATTTATGCCGTAGAAGCTGCTTACTCCAAATTAGAAGCAGAGTTGAATCAACAGATTAACAGTATGGAAGCCCGACATGAGGGCTACGAGGAATACCGCTATCAGGTGGACGAGATTTCACACAATCCGTATCACCTGATTTCTTATTTTACAGCCTTATATGGGGACTTTACTTATGAACAGGTGGCAGGAGAAATAGAAGAAATCTTTCAACAGCAATACCATTTAACGACAGAAGCAACCAAAGAGGTTGTAACAGAAACAAAGAAAGTAAAAGTAGGAGAATCTCTTGGAAAGGTTGTAACCAGTGGATATTGTAACTGTTCTATTTGCTGCGGAAGCTGGTCAGGCGGTCCGACAGCAAGCGGTGTCTATCCAAAAGCAAATCATACCATTGCAGTAGATGCCAATAATCCGTTTGTACCCATTGGAACAAAGGTTGTCATGAATGGTGTGGAGTATACAGTGGAAGATACGGGAGCATTTGCCCGTTATGGAGTTCAGTTTGATGTTTATTATGATAATCATGCGGCGGCTTCTGCACATGGACATCAGACTTGGGAGGCTTTTATTGCGGACAGTAATGGAAAAAATGAGATTGAAGTTACAACAACACAGGAAGTAAACCGTATGGACATTACCTTGACAAATAAAGGCATGGACGCTGTCCTTCGCAGCCGCATGGACGAAAATGAAGAAAAACGCTATGACATTTATAATACCACTTATGGAAATCGGGACTATCTCTTTGATAAAAATACCATTCCAATGGGTGGAGGAAATGGCGGTTTTGGGTATGAAATTCCACCGGAGGCTTTGACGGATGAACGCTTTGCCAATATGATCCGGGAAGCAGAAAAATATTTGGGTTATCCCTATGTATGGGGCGGTGCATCTCCAAGCACCAGTTTTGATTGTTCCGGATTTGTATCATGGGTAATCAATAATTGTGGCAATGGCTGGAATGTGGGACGACAGACTGCTGACGGGTTACGTTCCTGTTGTGCTTATGTTCCGCCGGAACAGGCAAAGCCGGGAGATTTAATTTTCTTTCAAGGCACGTATGATACGCCGGGAGCAAGCCATGTGGGGATTTATGTAGGCAATCAAGTGATGATCCACTGTGGTGATCCCATTCAGTATGCAAATATCAGTACCCCATACTGGCAGCAACATTTTATGGCATTTGGCAGACTTCCTTAAAAAGAGATGGAGGCAGGATATTGAATAAGAAGTTACAAAAAGTGTTAGATGAAATTGAAAAAACAGAAACAAAGATTACACAATGGCAGGAACATTTGAAAATGCTGCTGATCCAGAAGAAACAGTTGGAAGATACAGAAATTTTAAAGAGTATCCGTTCCATGAACCTTGAGAGTCGGGAGCTTTTGCAGGTTTTGGAAAAACTGCAGAAAGGAGAGTTTCAGTTTACCGGGAATAATTACGAAAATCCACGTAAAAGTGATTTTTCAGAAAAAGAGGAAACAAAGGAGGAAATAAATCGTGAAAGTAAAGTTTAAAAAATGGCTGGCAGCTTGTATCGTAAGTATGGGAATTGTTTGTAGTACCGGTGCGACAGCATTTGCATATACAGGGGAAGGAACACCGCCAGGGCAGGGAACGGAAACGCCTACTCCGATACCAGAGCAGACACCAGCGCCACAGGAGGGGCAGACGGAAGAAGGAACACCGTTTTCTGTTCCGGGGAATGGAGAATTACTGGATGATAAAAAAGAAGATGAGTCAAAGGAATTTCTGACGATCCAGACAAAGAACGGCAATACGTTTTTTCCTGATCTTAGACCGTTCCAGCAATACGGAAAATGTGTATATGCTTTCTATGATTGATGAGAGCGACCTGGCAGAGTTTGTGGATGAAACCAAAACAAAAGAGGAGCCGGAGGTGGTAATCCCAGAGACAACGCCGGAGGAAAGTACCATAGAGCCAGAAACCGAGGTAAAAAATCCGCAGGAGAACCGTGGAATGAACCTGGGAGCAATGGCAGCAATCGGCATTTTGGCGGCGGCAGGGATTGGCGCAGGATATTATTTGAAAGTCGTAAAACCGAAGAAAGAGGAAGATGAGGAGGACGCTGAGGATTTAGAGTTTTATGATGGCGGCGCTTATGTAAATGAAGAGCAGCAGGAAGATTCCTAGCAGGAAGCCGAAGAGGAAAATCCTGACGGGGAAGAGGAAACCGCAGAATAAGGAAACAAAAGCGGACAGGAAAAACATGGTAAGGGAAGCTGCAAAAGCGGCTTTCCTTTTTTGAAAGGCAGAAAATTTGCCGGAAAGGATTATTTATGTATTTGGTTTTAGGAGAGAAGCCCAGTGTGGCACAGGCGTATGCAAAAGTGCTGGGAGCTGTAAAGAGGGAAGAGGGATACCTGGAAGGGAACGGCTACCTGGTAAGCTGGTGCCTGGGGCATCTGGCAGAATACGTCCCGCCGGAGGTATACGATGAAAAATATCAGAAATGGGAATTTGATACGCTTCCCATTTTGCCGAAACAGTGGCAGTTGGCGGTTGCGAAAGATAAGAAAAAGCAGTTTCAGGTTTTGAAGAAGCTGTTAAACCGCAGCGACGTGGAATATGTTGTCAACGGCTGTGACGCAGGACGGGAAGGAGAACTGATTTTCCGCAGGGTTTATGAGTTGGCAAAAAGCCAGATTCCGATTAAGAGAATCTGGATCAGTTCTATGGAAGATTCCGCAATTCAGGAAGGCTTTGCCCGGTTAAGGGACGGGGCAGAATATGAAAATCTGTACGAAGCGTCCGTATGCAGGGCGAAAGCGGACTGGCTGATCGGCATGAACGCCACCAGAGCCTTTACCACAAAATATTTTAAACGGCTGGTAGTAGGGCGGGTACAGACGCCGACTTTGGCAATGCTGGCAGAGCGGCAGGCACAGATTTCCCGTTTCCAGAAAGAACCCTACTTTAATCTTCATTTAGACTGCGGCGGCTGGGAAGCCGTAAAAGAGAAAATATTGGATTTCCAGGAGGCAGAGCGGCTGCGGAAAAACTGCGAACATACCGA
>ENA-OQKD01000444-OQKD01000444.1-human-gut-metagenome-genome-assembly--contig:-NODE-444-length-10875-cov-2.458690_pt1 | contig 10875 bp, 10 predicted proteins | sample MGYA00242775_ERZ504792 | MGnify/ENA primary metagenome ERZ504792 (study PRJEB26092, sample SAMD00036401) | human gut metagenome | host: Homo sapiens | study: EMG produced TPA metagenomics assembly of...
ACAGACTATGAGAAAACCTTGCCAGAAACATGGCATGGATGATGAAGTGCTTTGAGGCCGGCAAAGAAAAAGGAATTCTTCCGCCGACCGCAGAGAGAACTCATATGACAAACTTTATCCGTTAGTCAGGATATGGTGCTGGAGTTGTTTACGGGATATATAAGTTTATCTACATGAAATAAAAAAGTCGATTTTTGTGACGCTGTTTAAGAGCAAAAACTCTATCACGTGGCGTTCAAAAAATCGACTTTTTATTTTGGGATAATTCAGGTAAATCTCCTGTCTCAATTATGAAAATAATAAGTGTTGAACGGAGGTTTACTGATGACTTTGATTGCTGATAAAGCTAAGGGATTATCCCATATAAACAGTTACATGATACTCTTTCTTGCCTTCTTCAAACGGAATCAGGCATCCTTCATATTCTTTGCCGTCTACAACGACTTTCTTAACACCCTTCTGAACGTTATCTGGGTTCTTAACTTTGATATGATAAACAGCATCGCGGAATATTCTGGTAAGGTTGAAATCACCGAATCCTTCTGGAACACAAGGATTAATACACAACCCATCATAAGATGGCTGTACGCCCAGAATTGCCTGAGACAGATTCCAGAAGGTCCACGCAGCGGTGCCTGTCAGCCAGCTGTTCTTTGCCTGACCGTGGAAGACTGCGTCAGCACCTGCAACCATCTGGGAATATACATATGGTTCTGTACAGTGGATCTCACTGATATCTTCGATATAGGACGGGCAGGTTTTTTTGTAAATTTCAAAAGCTCTGTTACCACGTCCAATTACTGTCTCTGCGATAGAAACCCATGGGTTATTATGGCAGAAGATACCGGCGTTTTCTTTGTATCCCGGCGGATAGGAGGAAATTTCTCCAAGGTTCAGATAATACTGAGTATAAGCCGGCTGCAGGATCATGATACCGTATTTTGTATCCAGACGCTCTTTGACAGAATCCAGAGCTTTTTCTGCAAGACCTTCTTTGACACCAATTCCTGCCATAACGCAGAATCCCTGCGGCTCAATATAAATCTGACCTTCTTTGCATTCTTTAGAACCGACTTTCTTAGATTCAGCATCGTATGCACGGACAAACCATTCTCCATCCCAGCCTGCATCCAGAACTGCCTGGTACATGACATCGACTTCTTTCTCGGCTTTGTCAGCAGCTTCGGCATTACCAATATGACGACTGATTTCTGCAAATTCTCTGCCGTATTTTACAAACATACCTGCAATAAATACAGATTCTGCAACTGGTCCCTCAGAAGGTTCCTGTAGTCTGGAAAGACTCTCCAGGCTCTGTGGAGAAACAGTTCAGATTCAGACAGTCGTTCCAGTCTGCACGTCCGATCAGCGGCAGCTTGTGTGGCCCAAGATGAGTAGCTGTATATTCAAAAGAACGACGCAGATGCTCATACAGAGGAGCAGCTTTTTCCTTCTGGTTATCAAAGTCAACCATCTCGTTCAAGATAGAGAAATCACCGGTTTCTTTTAAATAAGCAGAAACGGCTGCAATCAGCCATAACGGGTCGTCATTAAATCCGCTTCCGATATCCAGATTACCTTTCTTGGTAAGTGGCTGATACTGATGATAAGCACTTCCATCCTCAAACTGGGTAGCTGCAATATCCAGGATACGCTCTCTTGCACGTTCCGGGATCAGATGTACGAAACCAAGAAGATCCTGGCAGGAATCACGGAATCCCATTCCACGTCCTGTACCGGATTCATAGTAAGAAGCAGAACGTGACATGTTGAATGTAACCATACACTGATACTGGTTCCAGATGTTTGCCATACGGTTTACATGCTCATCGTTACTCTCTACATGATAATGTGAAAGCAGCTTATCCCAGTAAGCATTCAGCTCTGCAAATGCTGCATCAACCTGTTCAGTTGTCTGGAACTGTTCAAGGATCTTATGTGCGCCGTCTTTGCGGATCACGTTCGGAGCAACAAATTTCTGATCCTGCGGATTTTCGCTGTAACCAAGAACAAAAATAAAGTCCTTGGATTCTCCGGCGGAAAGTGTTATATTAATCTGGTGGCTTGCGATTGGGTACCAGCCGCTTGCTACAGAATTTCTTGCTTTATTTTTCTTTTTACAGCAGCAGGAAAAGCGTTTCCGTTATTCATACCGAGAAAAGCTTCTCTGCTTGTGTCGAAACCATCAACTGGACTGTTTACGCTGAAGAAACTGTAATGTCTGCGGCGTTCGCGATATTCGGTTTTGTGGTAAATAGTGCTGCCTTCGAGTTCAACTTCTCCGATACTTAAATTTCTCTGGAAGTTTGTGCTGTCATCAACTGCGTTCCAGAGACAGAATTCTACATAAGAGAAGAGAGAAAAGGTTTTCGGAGCATCAGTTGTATTGGTGAGAGTCAGTTTGTTGATTTCACAGGTTGTATTTACAGGAACAAAAGCAAGGAGATCAGCCTTTAATCCATTTTTGGAAGAAGAAAACGGCTGTAGCCGATTCCATGGTGGCATTCATAAGAATCCAGTGATGTTTTGGAAGGCATGGAGCCTGGATTCCAGATTTCTTCGCCGTCATGGATATAGTAATATTTTCCGTTTGAGTCTGCCGGGATGTTGTTGTAGCGGTAACGGGTAATACGAAGAAGCTTGGCATCTTTGTAGAAGCTGTATCCGCCGCAGGTATTGGAAATCAGTGAGAAGAAATCCTGTGAGCCCAGATAGTTGATCCATGGGAGCGGAGTGTTTGGTGTGGTGATGACGTATTCTTTGGCGTTGTCATCAAAATAGCCGAATTTCATAAGAAGTCCTCCTGTTTTAGTATTGATTTGGGATAATTAAGTTAAACGGATAACATCATCCGCTTCGCTGTTTGCTCATAAGCAAATAGTTGCTTTGCAACTTATCAGAAAGGATGAAATCCCTTTCTGATACAAGTAAATTTCTGACTCAATATTCGGTATTTTGGAAGTGAAGTGAGAGACTTACTTGATTTGATTAAATATACAGAAAATTTAGGCACGAAAACGAATAAGTTTAGAATAAAAATACATAGTTATCGTGGCATTACTGCTATTTTCCCCTAGTATAGCGGAAGACTGTGATAAAATCAACTGTTTTGCAGAAAATAAATGTCAAAAAATAAAAGGCTATTTTCGTTAATATGATGAAATGGATTTGTGATAAAAAGAAAATATAAGGGATGAAAATTGTGCAACTATACAAAAAAATAGCAAAGATGCACAAAAAATAAAAGCAAAAGCTTGAATATTTGTGCGAGTAGTTATACAATGAAAGTACGAAAACGTTTACGAAAATTTTAGGAAAGAAAGATTGAGGCATACCTATGGTTTCGATGAAAGAGATTGCGAAAAAGTGTAATGTCTCTGTGGCCAGTGTCAGCAAAGCATTGAATGGTTATTCCGATATCAGTGAGGAAACGCGGAAACTGATTCTGAAAACAGCTTCAGAAATGGGATATTTGCCTAATTCCTCAGCGAGAACGCTGAAGACCAAGAGAAGCTATAATATCGGAGTGATGTTTGTTGATGAAGCTGCCAGCGGGCTTACCCATGATTATTTTAATCATGTGCTGGAGAGCTTTAAGAGGACTGCAGAGGAGAGAGGGTATGATATTACCTTCACAAGCGGAAAGATTTCCGGACAGAAACTGAGTTACTATGAGCATTGCCGTTACAGAGGAGTGGACGGAGTTGTGATTGCCTGTGTGGATTTCTATGCAGATGAGGTACAGGAGCTGATACGTTCGGAGATTCCAGTGGTGACGATTGACCATGTGTTTGACGGAAACATTGCGGTTGTTTCCAATAACAGTCAGGGAATGGAGGATCTGGTTACTTATATTTATAATCAGGGACACAGGCGTATTGCGTATATTCATGGAGATAACACATCGGTGACCAGAGTACGACTTACCAGTTTTTACCGGACATTGCAGAGAATGGGCGTGGAGATTCCTGACGATTATATTAAGGAAAGCCCGTACAGAGATGCGGACAGTGCTGCAAAAGTGACGGCAGAACTGCTGGATCTTCCGAATCCGCCAACCTGTATCCTTTATCCGGATGATTATGCGGCTATTGGCGGGATTAATGAGATCCGGGAGAGAGGTCTTCGCATTCCAGAGGATATTTCTATTGCGGGATATGATGGAATTACCATTGCGAAGATCCTGGAGCCGAAGCTGACGACACTTTGCCAGGATACAGTTGCAATTGGACGGATTGCGGCAGAGAAACTGATTGACTTGATCGAGAATCCAAAGACGACAATGATCGACAGGTTTACTGTAGATGGTACTTTGTTAAAGGTGCATCCGTAAAACAGTTATTGCCAGAGAAGTAGATATTGTGCTATTCTGTTATCAGAGCCAAAAGTGAAGTCTGGGAACATCTTTTGGCTCTGATATTATGTAAAAGAAAAATAGAATGGGGAGTTAAAAACTAAATATGGATTATCAGTCAATTGTAACATTTGTTATGGAGATGGCAGGGTCAGTGGCGTTTGCTGCTTCCGGAGCAATGGTGGGCGTTGAACGGAATATGGACATTTTCGGCGTAAGTGTTCTTGGAGTTGCAACAGCAGTAGGTGGAGGAATGATCAGGGATATTGTTTTGGGGATTATCCCTCCGGCTGTATTTACCAATCCTGTATATGCACTGGTGTCAGTGCTCACTTCCTGCATTGTTTTCTTTATTTTTTACTTTAAGAGAGAACTGCTTCAAGGGCACAGGAGGGAGACCTACGATAAGATCATGCTGGCGATGGACTCTGTCGGATTGGGAATTTTTACAGTAGTAGGAGTAAATACAGGAATCCGTCAGGGGTATATGGATAATACGTTCCTGCTTGTATTTCTTGGAACGATCACAGGAGTAGGCGGTGGTCTGCTCAGAGATATGATGGCCAGTGTACCACCGTATATTTTTGTTAAAACATATTTATGCCTGTGCATCGATTATTGGCGCAGTTGTGTGCGTATATATGAACAGATTTGTGGGAAACGTACAGGCTATGGTAGTATCATCAATCGTAGTGGTGCTGATCCGCTATCTGGCAGCGCATTATCGCTGGAATCTGCCCAGGTTGTCACCACGTGAATAGGAAAATTCGGTCAGGGCAGGCAAGGAAAATGAGCAGTAAACATTAAACTCAGTCAGGCTGATTTGTCTGACTGTCTTTTTATTTGAGGAGAGAAAACCAATGAAAAATATATTGATTATTTCAAGTTCACCAAGAAGAAAAGGAAATTCACAAATGTTGTGTGAGCAGTTCAAAAAAGGGGCAGAAGCAAAAGGGCATCAGGTGGAACTTGTGCGTATTATGGAGAAGAATATAGGTTTTTTGCCGGGCGTGTGATGGATGCATGAGAAATGGAGGCACCTGCATATTAAAAGATGATATGGCGGAAATACTTGAGCTGTTTCAGAAAGCAGATGTGCTTGTCCTGGCTACTCCGGTATATTTCTACGGGATCAGTGTCACAGATGAAGACATTTATTGACCGTACATACCCTATCTAGGCAGCACCTTGGAAAAAAGAAGTTTATTATATTGTATCGGCTGGTCTGGATCAAAAGTAATTATTGAAAGATCACTGGGGGATCTGGATGGTTTTGTGGAGCATCTGGAGAAATACAGAATTGTCCGGAAGGATATATGGCAACAAACGTCATGGATGCCGGACTGGTCAGGGTAACAAAGTGTTTTAAGGAAACTTATGATATGGGATACTCAGTATAAACGTTATATGTCTGGAGAGAGTTATAATGCAAATTCCTGATCAGTGAAATGATAACAGTTGTGTTGGCAGCTGGTTATCTTGGAATTGCTGAAAAGAAAGAATTGCTAAAATGTAATAGTATAAATAACTAAGAAATCTTCAGAAAAGAAGACTCAGAAAATATAAAAGCGGAAGCACCATATGATGCTTCCGTTTGTTTTGCAATAAGTTACCTGTTACATTAAATCCATTTTCCCCCAAAGGATATTGCCATTGGCATCAAGATATTCTTCATCAACATGAACTGCTTCGACCTTTCCGATGAATAATTCATGTGTGCCTGGCATGATACTGTCAACAACACTACATTCAATGCTTACCGGACAGTCTGTAAGAACCGGGGCGTCTACATAAGTTGCATTTTCCCATTTAATATCGGCTTTGGCAAATTTATCTTCATCTCTTCCGGAAGCTGAACCAAGATAACCGTATTCTTTCTTATAATTCTTTTTAGGGAAGTTGATCACAAAACAGCCGGATTCTTTTACCATGTGGTGAGAATATCGCGAAGGCATGATCCCTACCATTACCATTGCCGGATCTAAACTTACATTTGCTGTAAAACCAAGCACAAGAGCGTTGTTATTTCCTTCTTTGTCACGGCAGGAAACGATAGTCTGCGGAACTGGCTGCATGCAAAGTACGGTATTAGCTGCTAACTTTTTCATTGATTTTTACCTCCTGTTTTCAGCATTATTTTTTAGATTTTTATGAACCTGGAATGATTATATAATGTTTTTGGCATAGAGGTCACTATCATATATTTATAAATATAGTGGTAATTTCTAATATACGTTTTTTTTGAAAATATCTTATGACAGAGTTTTCAGATATTCCCGGGGTGTTGTTTTATAGTACTCTTTAAAAGCTTTATAAAAGTTACTGTGGTTGCTGTAACCAAGAAGTACAGAGATTTCTTCAAGTGAAAGAGTGGTGTTTTTCATCAGAAGAACTGCACGTTCCATTCTTTTCTTAAGCAGGATTTCTGTGAATTTTCTTCCGGTTTCTCTGTGGAGAAGCGTGGAAATATAGTTTGGATGATAGGAAAAATGTGCGGCTATGTCTTTAAGTGTGACAACATCCGAATGATCTCCCATATAGTCTGTAATCTGTTCTGCAAGTGTCTTTGCATCCGTTCTGCTCTTTTCTATCCGGTATCTTCGTGCTATTTCAAGTAACAGTGTCTGGAGCATGGATTTCAATATGCGCTGGGTATCTTCCTTTTTGTCAGCATATTCCACCACCATAAGTTCAAGAAGAGTGCGGATGGCATGGTCTTTTGTAACAGGAAGATGGATATATTCATCCGAGAATTTATTGGTCTGCGGTTCTACAAAGAAACGAAAAAGTGCGGAATCCATATATACTGTTGGCAGATATTCCCGGAAAAAGGAATCTTTACGAATGAGAACACCGATGATCACAACATCTTCGTTACTGTCAGCACGAAGGGCGTAGCCGCTGTAAGGCTGTCCGATATAACATTCATCCTCGTTTATAGTGATCAGGTTATTATATTTTTCGGATAATGCCTGATAGCTGTTTTTGTAGGCGTAATTGATAAAGAAAAAATCCTGTCGATGGAATGGCTCGTGTATCTGGTTTCCCTTAAAAACGCATATCAATACGTCCTCATCATCTGATCCGGGCCAGTAGGAAGTAACATCACCGGGCACACCGTTATTCATCTGATGAAAGGTCAGATCAAGAGAATCAAAAGCAATACCCAATTTGTTAATGGCGAGATTGATATATTTAGTACGCATAAGCGGAACTCCTTTTTATAATCTGGTTTAATTATATAGCATGACATTAGAAAATACCACTTATATTATTAAGAAATAATAGTGACAATCATTTCATTAATTCGTAAAATAGAATTGCTATAGTCAAAACGAAAAGAGGTGGTTATCAGTGGATTCAGAAAAGCAGAATATGCGGATCATGGATATGACAGAGGGAAATTCTGTGAAGCAGATACTTATCTTTGCAATTCCTTTGTTTATTGGGAATGTATTCCAACAGGTTTACAGTATGGTTGATACCATGGTTGCGGGATATAATCTTGGAGATTCTGCGATTGCTGCTATCGGGGTGACATCTTCTTTGTATGCCCTTCTCATAGATTTTGCATCTGGTTTCAACAGCGGATGTGCGATTGTTGTTACACAATGCTTTGGGGCACACGATAAGAAAAAACTGAAAGCTTCGATTGCTGGTATGATGGAACTTGATTTGCTTATTACAGTCATTCTGACAATAATTTCGCTTGTGTTCCTGCGACCACTTATGCAGTTTATGAATACACCGGAAGCTATATTTGAACAGGCATATGGCTATATTGTCATTATCTGTGCCGGAATGGCGTCAACCATTCTGTATAATATGTTTTCAGGGATTCTTCGTGCTTTTGGAAACAGTATGACATCGTTGTATTTTCTTATGCTTTCTTCTGTCCTGAATATGGGAATGGATGTTTTGTTTATTGTAGTGTTTCATATGGGAATTGCAGGAGTTGCCTTTGCTACGGTCATAGCGGAAGGAATTTCTACCGTACTCAGCGGTATCTATGTATACAGACATTACAGGATGATGCTTCCGGGGAAAGAGGATTTTATTATTGCAAAAGATGGTATTGCAGAATTATTTTTAACGGAATGGCAATGGCACTTATGTACTGTGTTGTTGATCTTGGCTCAGTGATTTTCCAGAGGGTTAATAATCATCTGGTGAAACGATCATATCCGACACATACAGTCTTCACGCCGGTATCATTGGAATTATGATGCAGCCATTGGCAACTATTTCAACAGCGTCATCTACATTTATAGGACAGAACTGGGGAGCAGGAAAAAGAAAGCGCATACATACTGCTTTAAAACAGGTGACGATAATGGAGATAGCATGGTCTTTATTTTCGTGCGGGCTGATATATGCCTTTGGCGGAATACTTGTTCATGTTACAACCGGAAGTTCGGATATTGAAGTGATCAGCAATGCAGTTATGAGCCTTCGCTGGCATCTGTCATTTTTTCCTGCCCTTGGATGCCTTTTGGTGTTGCGGACAGCAATGCAGGCAATGGGAAATAAGGCAGCACCTGTTTTGTCAAGCTGCATTGAACTTGGAATGAAGATCATGTCTGCCTTATGGCTTATTCCACATTTGGGATTTTTCGGGACTTGTATTACAGAGCCGATAACATGGGTAGTTATGTTAATATTTTTAGCAGTGGCTTATGTTTTTTCGCAAAAGAAATATAAGATTATATATAATTGACGAGGAGATTCATTATGACAGAGGAAGAAAAATTAGATGCAGGGCTTTATTATGAGTTCTGGGATGCCGGAGTAAACGACAGAAAACTGAATGCCATCAAATTCTGCAGGGAACTTCGCAGGATGCAGGATGCAGACGCATCAGAGGATGAACAGGCGGCATTGGTCAGAAAATATTTTGGCTCTGTAGGACGGGATGTATGCCTTTGCCCTGGTTTTATGTGTGACAGTGGAAAAAATATTCATGTAGGCGACCAGTTTCTGGCAAACTATAATGTGACAATTCTTGATATTATGCCGGTTCATATTGGGGATTATGTCATGATAGGACCAAATACGTTGATTACGACTGTAAATCATCCAATCACTCCAAAGGGACGCAGAGAACATCTTGGCATTGGAAAGCCGGTTACGATTGGAAATGATGTATGGATTGGTGGAAATGTAACAATTCTTCCGGGAGTTACTATCGGTAATAATGTGGTTATTGCAGCCGGAGCAGTGGTAACAAAAGATGTGCCGGATAACTGTGTGGCAGGCGGTGTTCCAGCCAAGAAAATAAAAGATATTGAGAATGATATTTTATAGGAGACATATCAAAGTATACAAATGCCAGAAGATCAATCTAAAAAGATATTGATCTTCTGGTGCTTTTGGTGTCAGAGGTAAGTTATGTTTGCGGAGAATTTAATAACAAAATATAACGTAACTCGTGCTGCATTGAGAGAGTAGTTATCTTTTCTTTCGAAATTTCCTCCTGTGTCAGCGATTTTTCCTGCAGCATTTCCGGAATTACAGACCTGTTAAATTCACTGATATGCGGAAGGGTATGATTAGACAGTTTAAAAATTTCATCTTCAGAAATTGTTTTTTTTCAATGTTCGTAAAAGCCTGTTGTTTTTCATAAATTTTTCCTTTTCAGCAATCAAAAAATGTTCCCTGAGTACGAGAAATTGAACAGCGAAAAGTGTCCTGTTCCTGTTGGTATGGTACAGCATAGCCACCACACTGTTTACTGCTATCCTCTCTCCGGTTTTCCTTAACGACTGTATCACTTTTTTCGATACGATAGGAAAAGGAATTGTAAGCCTGCTTCAAGAGTTTGTGACAGGTGCAGATTCTTTCGGACAGTTAAGCAATGGAATCTCAAATAGTATCGTTTCCGGGATTGTGTACTGGCTGTTCACAGCCATTGTTATGGGAATTTTATTCCTAATAACAGGTTTTTTGATAATCGGGATTGGTTATCAGATAGGAAAAATCTACTGGAAATATTGCTGGGATATTATTAGACAGTTATTGTTTTGGAATGAAATAAAAATTCTCTCGATATTCACTTGGGGAAAAACCAGTTTTTTCACGAAAACATTTTCCAAAGTGGCTGATATGATGAAATCCTACCTCAGAGGCAATATTTTCAATCAACTTATCTGTATTTTTCAGTAAATCAGCCGCTTTGGACAAACGATACTCTATCAAATATTTATAAGGTGTTGTTTGAAGTGTAGTTTTAAAGCAACGAAGACATTCTGATTTGCTTACATTTGCACTTTTGGCGAGCAATTCCAGCGTAACATCTTCCGGGTAATGAAGCTCGATATATTGGAGAAAAATAGCCATTCGATTTGTAATCTGGCTATTTTTCTTATGAGCTTCGTTCTCGGAAATTTGGACAGCACGACAAAAAGCTAACCAAAGAATAGAGAGTGTTGACAGCACCTCATAAGGATATAGAGTCGTTTTATTCTGTTCAAGAGAGGATAATTTTCTCAAGGTATTTAATACAGTCATATTTTCCTTTCCAT
>ENA-OQKD01000445-OQKD01000445.1-human-gut-metagenome-genome-assembly--contig:-NODE-445-length-10871-cov-3.438291_pt1 | contig 10871 bp, 10 predicted proteins | sample MGYA00242775_ERZ504792 | MGnify/ENA primary metagenome ERZ504792 (study PRJEB26092, sample SAMD00036401) | human gut metagenome | host: Homo sapiens | study: EMG produced TPA metagenomics assembly of...
TCCGCTGACACAGGAAATCATTTTGCCGAAAGACATATATTCCCACTGTATTCACTGACTATGAACAGTTTCTTGATTCACCGATCGACGCAGTATACGTGGCTTCTCCTAATTTTGCACACTGCTCTCAATCTATAAAAGCAATGGAAAAGAAAAAGCATGTACTCTGTGAAAAAGTAATGGCATCAAATGAACAAGAGGCTCTTTCCATGATCGAGTGTGCCAAAAAAAATCACGTTGTCCTTTTAGAAGCAATGCGTCCCGATTTTGATCCCGCATTTGATATGATCAAAAACGCGCTTCCCCGCATTGGAAAAATTCGAAGAGCATCTTTTGAATTTTGCCAGTATTCAAGCCGCTATGATCGTTTCAAAGACGGAATTATAGAAAATGCATTTAATCCTGCACTCGGAAACGCCGCTGTATCAGACATCGGAGTTTATTGTATTCATTCCCTTGTCCGCCTTTTCGGTACACCTAAAAACATTCATTCTATGTCTTCCTCATTGGAAAACAATTTTGAATGCAGCGGCATTGTTCTGATGGAATATCCCGATATGATCGCAGAAGCAATCTATTCCAAAGTTACGGTTTCCTATCGTCCGAGCGTCATTCAAGGAGAAAACGGTTCTATCCTGATCGACTACATAAGTCATCCGACACAAATAGAACTCAGACTGCGGGAAGGCTCTCGTGATCCGATCAACGGTGGAATCAAAGAAATACTGCCTTATTCACCTGTAAACAACAATATGATTTATGAAATAAAAAATTTTCTTTCACTTGTTGAAAACAATGGAATCGAGCACGAATACCTACAATATTCGCTTGATACGATCCGCATTATAGATCATGTACTTGCTTCACATACTTCCGTACATTAAAAAATAGATCCATCTATTCTACTAAAAATAAATCGATCTATTCCAGTCATCTTGAGTTAAACTTTAATACAACAAATTAACGTTGCAAAAAAGACTGTATATCTTACAAGAATTTCTTCTGTTTGATATACAGTCTTTTCTTTTATCTTAGCACTTTTTCTTTGCTTTTCCTATCCGCAGTGTACAAAGGATAATGTACTTTCTATCCTTTTCTTCTCTTTCTCTGAATCAAAGCAAGTACTGCCGCGGCTGTCATTGCTGCTCCTGCATACAGCATCGGAGAAACATTATCTCCTGTTTGAACTGCTCCGTCATTCTTCTCCGGTGTCGGCTGTGGATCTGGATTTGGAGTAGGAGTCGCAGTTTCTTCTTCAACTTCAATTTCCACACTGTCCGTAACTTTAACTTTCTTTTCACCCTGCACTGCCGTTGCCGTGATCGTTGCTTTTCCGACTTTCAGCGCTGTTACTTTTCCTGCTTCATCTACTTTGAGCACCGTCTCATCAGATGTTGTCCATATAATTGTAACATCTTTTGCATCTGTCGGATCAACTTTTGCTGTCACTGTCGTTTCCTCTCCGACTTTCAGTTTCTTACTCTCTGCCGTTACTGTTACACTCTTAAGCTCCGGCGTCGGTTCTGGTTTCGGATTCAGATTTTCAAGTTTTTCTGTCTCAGCTTTCAATGCGTCTGCTTTTTCAGAAACATTATGATTTAATGCATATGCATTTTCATACGCTGATTCTGCTTCCATATACGCTGCAAAGAACTCTTTATACTTCTCATCACCGTACTGGATACCATACTCTTTTAACTTATCATCTGCTGCTTTGAGCGTCTCTTTCAAATGATCTTTATTTACCGTTTCATATGCTTCAAATTCTCTTAACTGGAATGTTCCGTCAACGCCCTGCATCTTAATATAACGTGTCTCAAGCGGCTGTTCAAACTTGATTGTATTTACTGATTCGCCTTTTATAGATGCTTTTCCTTCAATATCCTTCCAAACTTTTCCGTCTGAAGAAACTTGAAGTTTAAATGTCGCCGGCGCTTTATCCCACTGAAGGACAAGATGATCGATCTGATGTGTCTGAAGCATATCTACCGCAAAACTGCTGTCTGCATAAAGACCTTCAAAGAAAGAGTCTTTCTCACTGACATCTGTTCCATGTTTTCCGTCTGCCGTATTTCCGTCACCATCAATCGCCTTCCAGCCTACACGAAGCTTTTTATTTGCATTGTCGTAATTATTATCGCCTTTATGCTGCGCTGTTCCTGCTGCAGCTTTGTCCTGCGCTACATTGACTTCTGTCACTGCTTTACCCTCTGCCGCCAATTTAATCGTCTTTGGGGACAATGCTTTGTCATAAACTTTCAAGTCTGCGATCTTTCCGTCAAATCCGTTTCCGATCGTTGTCAACGGAAATACAAATGTAGATAAAAGATGATTGTAATCCGTTTCTGAATTTGTTGTTCTCGTCAATGCTTGTTTAAATTCTCCGTTGATGTAAAGTTTTGTTACCTGCTGTGTTCCGACGATCGTTACATTTACACTCTATTTTCAGGAATTGTATAATCAAACTTCTGCTCAAAATAAGAACGGTTGATCTTAATTTTCCGTCTGATCCGATCGACAAACGACCGTCTCGTCCATCAAACAACTGTGCGTCTCCTTTTTTATCCACTTTCAGATCAAACTGAACTGTATATGGATAATCAACAGATCTTAACCCTGTCGTAAGACTTCCATCTCCGTTCAAGTCAAGCCAGTTTTTACCATCTTCTTCTTTCACATCTGCGTTTATAACTGTTCCATTATATCCGTTTCCTGCCGCATCATATACGACTGTTCCGTCCTCGCCTGATTTTACATTTTTAAAATCATAATCTAATACAAGCGATGTCTCTGAAGGAATATCGGATGCCAGTTCCACTCCCGGACCTGCTTTTAATTTTTCAAACTTGAGGCTATACTCCTCATATGTCTGGTCTTCATCCGTTCCGCCCCATGTTTTCTCACTAAGAACAGCAGCCTGACGCATCAATCGTTCGTAATTATCACGTTCTGTCACACCCATGTCTGCAATATCTGCCCACATCGCAGTCTTTGCTCCGAGAAGATTCGGATCTGCCGGCTGAACCGTACCGCTGCTGCTGAATGTAACCGGTGTCCAGTTATTGAAAATATGCTCTACATTGACAACATCGCGTTTATCCCTTCCTGTATTTCCATACAAATGGAAAGAATCCACATTGACGATCTTAAATCCTTCGGCGCTTCGTTTCGCCGCATTATCCCATGAATTTGACCAGAAATCAATTTCGATATCTGTATAATCTTTTGTGGAAATTCCTTTATCATCAAAATACTGCTTCATAGATCCCCACATACGTACTTTTTTTCCGCTTTCCTGAACGGTGTCAGCCATCTCACGGATGTAATTACGCATTCCGTCAAATTCATCGTTCTTAATACTCCAGTATTCGTCCACTCCGATATCAACCGTGTCTCCTAAAAATACAGGATCTGCTTCGTTCAGATATTCGCTGTACAGCGCCTTAAGAAACTTTAACGCCCACTGTCCGCTTTCTCCTTTTACAGAAAGCAGCTCCCAGTCCCGGTCGCTTTTAATTCCGTCTTCCGGCATATTTTCAAAACCTTGTACTTTTCTGATTTCCTCGATATTGTTTCTCACATATCTGTTAAATAACAACGAATGTCCCGGCGCATCGATTTCCGAAATCGGATTCATGCCGCAATCCATCGCAAACTGCTGGAGATCTTTATATTCTTCTGCTGTATACTGCGGTTCTCCGCCGTAAGCTCCGTTTTCATCATTGTAATATGCATTCTGCTGAGGATCTGTCTTTAAACTCGGAAACGTTTTGCTTTCCAAACGGAACATTCCTTTATAATTTTTCCAGTTATTATAATCTTCGCGTCCTGTCGTAGCTCCCGAATGACGATTATCGTTCAGATGAAAATGTACTTCATTAATTTTATAAAATGAAAACGTCTTCACAATATCTTTCAAAGCATCCAAACGATACGGAACACGCGCGATATCGATCATTACTCCGCGTACTTCATATTGAGAGAAATCTCTTGTCACACCTTTAGGGAAAGAATACGTTCCGTCTTGTGTATAATACACCTGCTCTAACGTCTTTGTTCCGTACAGACATCCGGTGTATCCGTTACTGCTGATATGAATTCCTCCGTCGTCTGCTTTCAGTAAATATCCTTCCTTGCCTGTGTCGTATGTATCTTCCGGCAGTGACTCAATCAAGATATCGTCTTCGTCTCCGCCTTCTCCGCTGACAACCTCAAGTTCCATTCCGGTAATTTCTTTCATATCGCTCTTAAACTGAGACGCTACTTTCTCAAGTCCGACTCCTGCGCCGTCCTTTAAAACAATACGGGAATTTTCCGTAAGCTTAACTTCTCCCTCATATCCATACCATTCTTGAAGACTTGGAATCACTTCCGGTTCTTCATTCTGATTTTTTATCTCTGGATAAATCTCTGCATGTTTTGATTTTTTATTCGGCACATGAACCTGAAATGTTTTCTCTGCCGTATCTTCAGGATCATTTTCATTCACAACTTCCAATATCACATCCATATCATAATCATACATATTATGATCACTGATCTGACCCTCATCAGAAATAACCTGAGGATATTCGCTTCCCTTCACACTAATACTGAATCCATCAGGCATCTTCGGAAGCGGAACTGTCTCAGAATCTACCGTGATCGCCTCAAGCGCTTTTACAGAATCCATCGCTTCTTTTGCATTTTTCGGCGCCGGATCTGTCACCTCGGGTGTCTGTACCTGATCCCCATGTATCTCAATTTCCTGAACAGAAACACTGTTGCCGCCCGCGTTCGTATTTACTTTATTGAAATAGAAACGCACATAACGGTCAAGACGCTTTCCTTCTACATCTGTGATACTATCATGCTTATTCTGCTCATTTCCCGGCTGACATGTCACATGTTTAACAGTTTTCCACTCTGATTTTTTATCAGCCCTTGTCTGAATCTCATAGTCGATCGAATATACAAGTTTATAAAAATAAAGGTCGATGCTTGTAATATTCGTAACCTCATTTCTCAGATCTATCTCAAGCCACTGCGGGGTCTGCTGCTGATTTGGTGAAGTTCCGTTTTTCATTGTAGGTGCAGACCATCTGGAAGTATCCGACTTCTGTCCGTCAACTGCAAGATTTGCAGTCAGATTCGGCATTGCCGCCTCTACTCCTGACGCAGACGCCGTCTTATTCAATGCGATATTTCCTGTGATCGTCTCATAACCGCTTTCACTTTTCTTCGTTCCAATCACCTGAAATTCCCGCACCCCGATACTGCGGTTTGCCGCCTGACTGTTTCCTGATGTAAAGTAAAGCCTTATATAGCGTGGAATCTCTCTCGCTTTTCCGTTTTCCTTCACATCAACAGGTTTTTTTCAAGTTCAGATCTGTACCTTCCGGCATGTCTGCAGTCGCAATCGTTGTCCACACTGCGTCTTCTGCATTGGAATCAGAAACTTCCACACGGAAATCTCCGTACAGCCTTGCAAAGAAATCAACCTTGATCTCTGATACAACGCAAATTCCTCCCAGGTCTACTTCCAGCCACTGCTCTGAAAACTCCGCGTCCTCTCCACTTTGCCATCTGCTGTTATCCGCTTCTCCGTTATTATCGGAAATTCCGTCAAACGCAAGCCCCGGTTCTCTTGCGGGAAGGTTGCCCGATGCCGCAAGAAACTTAGATGCCCGCGCAGTGCTTCCCCTGTCTGCCGCAAGATTTATTTCTTGCTGTTCAGCCTCTCCACTCATTTCTGTGTGAGCTTCTTCTGCCTGCACAACTCCAATACCCGGAACAGAAAATCCTGTCACACCGAGTATTGCTGCCATTACAAGCGCCGCTACTCTTTTCTTTTTCATATTATTCTTTTTCTCCTTCTATGTATCCATCTCTCAGCCCAGCTTTAATCATCCGGACACACGGATACAGTTATTTCTATAATAATCCTTTCAACTTGTTTTTGTCTACACTTTTTAATATTTCCACCTGTTTTTAAACTAATTTTGTGCATTTTTTACATAACTTTATATTTTGATACAGTAAAAAACCGGGTGCATTATGCACTCGGTCTTATCCCTATCTTACTCTGTCATTACATTTTTTCATTTACAAGTAGAAGTTTTTCAGCTCATATCGTATAATGTATAAAAAGCAAACCCCCCTCTTTAAATCCTGAGAGCAGCCGTCATATGTACGCGAATAATATGTGGTGTTTTTCGGAACAGGTTCTCAAATCATGTACTGATTATTAGTTGCCGAAGCGTCAATGTGACGGCTGCTCTCAAGACTTAAAAAGAGGATAATTCATTATATGCACTTTATGGGATTAATATTCCATTTGTAGTCGAAGCATTTTCTTCATACGGATATTCATTCCCCGCGATATGATCACAATGAACTCTGTAATAATAACCTCTGTCTACTTTCAAAGATTTTGCCGTAGATAAGTAATAATTATTCTCATCCTCTGCAACCCATGCGTCTATCTGCCCCCACTCATCGTTCTTTTCATCATATTGATCGACATACACGATTGTTGCTATATATTTTACTTCATGGTTTGCCGTAGTAGATCCATATGCATATATACGGGAGATTCCTGCTTTTGATATGATAGATTCGCCATCCATCAGATGTACTCCCCTTAAATCAGGAGAAGATGTATATCCTATAGACCTCTCCTCAGTCGTAAGATATGAACCGTCAACTTGTTTTAACTCTCTGTCTGATGCTCTGACATTTGTCGCAGACGCTGCAACAATTCCGCATAACAGAACAGCGCTTCCTAATATAGATAAAATACGTCTCTTCATAACTTTTCTCATTCCTCTTTGATGTTTTACTCTTTTTTGCTTCTCTATTAAGTAAACAACCAAACAGGAAAAAACTTACGCGTTTTACTTAGAAAAATATAAATTTTTTAAAATTTTTTCAAATTCTTCCTTTTCAACTACTCCTTTAATCTCATATTGAGCCCCGGCATACTCAAACTCTGCCTCATATCGCTTTACTTTTTCTTCTTTTTCCTCATATTCTTTCACTTGAATTTCCATTCCATTATTTAGACAAAGAACATACTCATTAATCAAATTATCTGGTTCTTTCTGTGCAAATGAAGAATCTACATCATTCATATACATAGTATATTTAATTACTTCGTCTTCATGTTTATATAATAATGTCGCCTTTTTTAGATCTTGATTTATTTCATAATTTTTAATGCCATCCTATCTGGTTTATAAATCAATCTCACTGGCAGTATTCCCAGTTGTTTTGATATCTCTTTATAAATATACACTTCATTTGTATCTTCTATTTCTTGCAAATCCATATTTTCAACATCTATATATGATGCCTTTTCTCCACTTTCATCCCTATCCCACCATACTTTCCAATATGATTTACTTCCTACTCCAGTCATCACGCTTCCAAATACAAGAATAAACACAGCCGCAACAGCAATTATTGCATAACGCCTTTTCTTTTTACGATATACAACTTTTGCCCGTTTTTCATATTCATAATCTTGTATTTTTTGAAACAAAGCTTCTTCCATATCTTCAGATACGGTTATATGGTCAAGATCTTTTCGTCCTGAAACTTCTTTTTCAAGTGCTTCTGCTTCTCTTTCTATTTCTTTTTTCAGTGATAATTTTTTCAGTTTTTTCATTCCTTACCCCTTTTTCTGTCCTATATTTTTCCTTGACATTTCACCAAATAAGGTTAAGATGAAATTAGCTTTAGCCATGTGCTACTATTACCGGAGGTAACTTTATGAAACGAATCATTTTAACCGGCGGCGGAACTGCCGGACATGTAACTCCTAATATCGCCTTAATTCCAAAACTTCGGGAACTTGGTTTTGATATTCACTATATCGGCTCTTATAACGGTATTGAAAAAGATCTGATCGAGCCTTTTGGCATTCCATATCACGGAATTTCTTCCGGGAAGCTTCGCCGTTATTTCAGTTTACAAAATTTTACCGATCCTTTCCGTGTTATTAAAGGTTTTGGAGAAGCCCGCAAACTGATTAAAAATTTAAAACCCGATGTCATTTTTTCAAAGGGCGGATTTGTATCTGTTCCTGTTGTACTCGCCGGAAAAAAATGTAAAGTTCCGGTGATTATTCATGAATCAGATATGACTCCCGGTCTTGCTAATAAAATCGCAATTCCGTCCGCAGCAAAAATATGCTGTAATTTTCCTGAAACATTGGATTGCCTTCCGGAAGGGAAAGCCGTCCTTACAGGTTCTCCGATCCGACAGGAACTTCTCTCAGGCAATAAAATCGCAGCAATGGATCTCTGCAAATTCACTGCAGATAAACCTGTTATCCTCGTAATCGGCGGAAGTCTTGGTTCTGTTGTTGTAAACAATGCGGTCAGAGAGAGCCTTCCATGTCTGCTGAAAGATTTCCAAATCATTCATTTATGCGGAAAAGGAAAACCGATGAATCTTTAAAAAACACAAAAGGATACTGTCAATTTGAATATGTAAAAGATGAGCTTCGCGACATTTTTGCATTATCCGAGATTGTCATCTCCAGAGCCGGTGCAAACGCAATATGCGAACTCCTTGCTCTTAGGAAACCAAACCTTCTGATTCCGCTTTCTGCCAAAGCAAGCCGTGGAGATCAGATATTAAACGCCCGCTCTTTTGAACGTCAGGGATTCAGTATGGTTTTAGAGGAAGAAGATCTTACAAAAGAAACCCTTACTTCCACTGTATATAAACTGTTTGAAAAACGTGGTTCATACGTCGATGCAATGCGTAATTCCAACCAACAAGATTCGATTGACACGATCATCTCTATGATCACTCAGGCATCCAAATAAATGTTTTCAAAAACAATATATTATTCCAAGCGTTTATCCAAACATTCATCCTGACTCTTATTTAAGCAGCAACTATCTTAGAAGTAGCTGCTGCTTATTTTCTAAGGAATTCTACCATCTTTATCCTGCATCTCTTCATACTCCGCACCGAACTTTTTACGTATCCATTTCTTAGCCCTATGCAGCAAAGCATGTAAGACTTCTTTCCTAATTTCCATTATTTCGGCCACTTTTACCTGCGGTATATCCATGTAATAAACAAGTATGATTGCTTCATACCATCTTGGATTCTTCTTTGACAATGCTGCCATTATTTTCTCATGGAATTGCTTTTTGTATAAAACTTCCTCTTTCTCTATAAATTCCGTTTCTAAGCTTTCTCCAAACTGCTCTTTGTTTTTATACAATTCATCATCTTCAGACAGCACTTCCCTTTTGAACTTCTTATTAAAATTCAGCGCAGAATTTTTTGCTGTTGTATATAACCATGCCGAAACATTTCCATCTTTCAGCTCTTCAAATCCTATGTATAGTTTAAGAAATGTATCCTGAGTTATGTCTTCTGCCGCATCGTAATTATCACCTGAATAAATATACGCAACTTTCAGGACGAGATTTTTATACTTTTTATAAATCTCGTTGTATTCACGATTACCTGTTAACATAATTTCTCCGGTTTACTTCATTTTATCCAAAATTTCTTTTTTATCTTCTTCCGACAACTCTCCCATCTTCCAACCAAGACCGACTTGATCCCCTTTATATCTCGGTATCAGATGCATGTGAAAATGGAATACGCTCTGACCTGCGCACTCTTCATTATTTTGAACAATATTATATCCGTCGCAATCAAGAACTTTTGTTAATTTATTTACCATCTTTTTAGCAAGAATCATCGCTTTTGCAACTACTTCCTCATCAATATCATATAAATTGCGGTAATGTTCTTTCGGAAGAATCAATGCATGACCTTTTGATGCCGGTCCAAGATCCAGTATTACCCGAAAATCATCATCCTCATAAAGCGTTGCAGACGGAATTTCACCTGCCGCAATCTTACAGAAAATACAATCTTTTTCTTTCATAAAATAACGCCTCTTTTCCTTTGTTTATTATGATTACATATACCTCATTTTACCACAAAAGAAAAACTTTATCAAAAATTCCTATTTATTTTGTAGTATAACTTTCTGTTGCATTTTTTGTCGAATTTCGTCGTATGAATTATATTGAACAAGAATTTTTCTCATGCTAGACTTAATTTATGCGTACACTGTTTCGCATATTTATTTCAGTATGAAAGCGAGAAAATATTTATGCTTACTAATATCAATATTAACAAAATGAACCAATTAACAAGTGAAAACGAAACGGCAAAACAAATCGTTTCACAACTCCTTGAAAACCATCAGACGATTGTATCCATGATTTCCCATGAAATCAGAAACCCTCTGACTCTCGTATCCTCTGCTCTGCAGATTATAGAGATACAGCATCCTGAAGTTATTAACTTTCACGGTTGGTCTCAGGCAATCGAAGATATTGAATTTATGTGTAACCTGCTCAATGAACTTTCAGATTTCAACAACGGAAGTACGCTGCACCACTCTGTCTTTTCACTGGAAAAACTTCTCAAAAATATTGCCGTTTCCTTTGCAATGTCACTTGATTCGATAAATTCAAATATTGAGTTCACATCAAAAATATCACTTAATTCCGACAACTATACAGGTGATAAGATAAAATTTGAAGAAGTTATTTTAAATCTTCTGCAAAATGCAAAAGACGCTGTCTCTGAAAAAACTTTTACCGACTCAAAAGGATCTATTTTTCTTTGTGCCGAAAAAATATCTGATTCTATTGTAATTTCTTGTACCGACAACGGATGCGGAATTTCCGATGATATCGTTAATACTATTTTTGATCCGTTCGTCACATATAAAACAAATGGAACCGGACTGGGACTTGCTCTTTCAAAAAAGATTATAGAAGCTCACGGAGGCACTTTAATCGTAACTTCTTCTGATGAAACCGGAACTGTTTTCACTATAACAT
>ENA-OQKD01000446-OQKD01000446.1-human-gut-metagenome-genome-assembly--contig:-NODE-446-length-10858-cov-2.700401_pt1 | contig 10858 bp, 11 predicted proteins | sample MGYA00242775_ERZ504792 | MGnify/ENA primary metagenome ERZ504792 (study PRJEB26092, sample SAMD00036401) | human gut metagenome | host: Homo sapiens | study: EMG produced TPA metagenomics assembly of...
AGGAGTTATCAAAATACATACGAAGTAAGTGATTACAATTATTTTCAAGGTATACAGCCAGCTATTTTAGCTGTTCTTCTGTTTTTATTTATTTTGCATTTGAATTTAGATAATATTCCGAATATTTTGAAAAGTATTATAACGAAAATTTCAGAATTGTCATTAGGAATATATTTAGTTTCGTTTATTTTTGATAATTTGATTTATCCAAAATTGAATGCTAGAATTATAGAGATGCCTAAAAGAATGGAATGGTATATTATTATTGTTCCCGTGGTGTTTATCTGTTCTCTATTTCTCTCAGGAATTTTAGATTATATTAGTAAATTTGTTTTTTATTGTGTGGGAAGAGTTACATCAAAACTGAAAGAAAAGAGAGAAAAAGATAAATAAGTAGAAGAGAATAGGAAGGAAATAATTATGCGAATCTTACAAATTGGATTATCCCATAATCCGGGCGGAGTAGAAAGCTTCGTAATGAATTATTATAGAGAACTTGTGAAATATGGCGTGCAGTTTGATTTTATCAGCATGTATGACAGTCTTGCGTATGAGGATGAGATAAAGTCTTTGGGAGGAACAGTTTTCTATATTTCCAATGTGAAAAGGCATCCGATTCGTTTTCGAAGAGAACTTTTAAAGATATTGAAAGAGGAAAAATATGCTGCAATTCATGTGAATATGCTGTCTGCTGCAAACATTGTACCACTGGAAATTGGGAAAAAAGCAGGGGTGCCAAAAGTGATCGCACATTCCCACAATTCTTCTACACCAGGGTTGCTGAGAAATATACTGCACCGTTTGAACAAGCCGCGGATTTTACATTATGCCACTGATTTTTTTGCATGCAGTAAAGTTGCGGGGAAATGGTTGTTTGATGAGAAAACTATGCAAAGTGACCGATTTCATATCATCCACAATGCACTGCATGTAGAAAAATTTTTTTATAATGAAACTACCAGACAAAAGATCAGAGAAGAGCTTGGTGTGGAGAATCGGTTTGTAGTTGGACATGTGGGTAGGTTTGAAGAACAGAAAAATCATGAATTTCTGATTGATATATTTAATGAGATTGCGAAAGAGCGTGAAGATGCAGTTTTGCTGCTTATAGGGGATGGAGAGTTAAAAGAACAAATTACTGCGAAAGTGCAGGAATATGCAATAGAAAATCAGGTACAGTTTTTGGGGGTCAGAAAAGACATTCCGCAGTTATGGAATGCGATGGATGTATTTGTGTTTCCATCGCTCTTTGAAGGCCTGCCGTTAGTTGCATTGGAAGCGCAGGCATCCGGAGTTTACAGTGTGATGGCGGATACGATCAGCAAAGAAGTAAAAATTACAGATGCAGTAACATTTTTTGCCATTGGCTCATAATGAAAAAGAATGGAAAGAGTGCATTTTTGGAACCGGGAGATGCTGGGAGAACGGAAGTTCAAAATACTATTATAAAGGAACAGTTTCAAGGTGCTGGATATGATATTATGACAGCGGGAAAACAGCTATTGGAATATTATAAGAAATAAAAGTGATGGAGGAAAATTATGCCAAAAATCAGTGTGATAGTGCCGGTATATAAAGTAGAAAAATATATTCATAAGTGTGTGGATTCTATTTTAAATCAGACGTTTTCGGATATTGAAGTTATTTTGGTAGATGACGGAACTCCGGACAGATGCGGGGAAATCTGTGATGCATACGGAGAACAGGATTCGAGGGTAAAAGTGATACATAAGGAAAATGGTGGATTGAGTGATGCAAGGAATGCAGGAATGCCACATGCGTCAGGGGAATATATCATTTTTATAGACAGTGATGATTATATTGAGTCAGATATGCTAGAATATATGTATACCCGGCTGACAGAGGCAGGAGCTGATATGGCGACGTGTGGACTCTACGAGGTTTACAGTGACCGTATTGAACAACAGAAAGAGGAAAAGATTTTGTGTGTAGTGGGGAAGAGGCATTTCGATGTATTCTGCAGGGGCACACAATTCGCGGAGAAATTTGGAATAAACTGATTCGCAGAAGCTGCATTGAAGATCTGCGCTTTTCCAAAAGGAAAGCTATATGAAGATATTTACTTTACTGTGGATATGATGCAGAGAATCAAGAAAGTTGCGGTGGGAACGAAACCGAAATATTATTATCTACACAGAGAGGACAGTATCACAGGAAAGCCATATCGACCACAATTATATGATATTATAGACGGATATACGAAAAATTACAAAGTAGTGCAGAAAGCATTTCCGTCATTGACGGAAGAAGCAGAGTGCCTTTGGTTATGGTCGCGCTTTATTGTACTTGATAAGATGCTTTTGGAAGAAAACTATCGAACCATTGAGGGCAGAAAAGAGTTGGTTTTATTCATACGAAGGCATATGATTCGAATCCTAAAAAATAAGTATTTTAATCGTAATCGAAAAATATCGGCAATGATATTATTTTTAAATCTGGAATTGTATCGCAAATTAGTCTTTATCAGTGAGGAAAAGAAAAGTAAATGATGAAAAAACATGCGTATTTGATCAAAGCGCATCATCAGTTTGCATTATTAAGAAAATTGCTGATGTTGCTTGATGATGAGAGAAATGACATTTATATTCATATAGGAATGGATGTAAAGTTTGAACGAGAAGAGTTTAAGGGTGTGGTGAAAAAATCTGCTTTGCATTTTGTGGAGAGCGTGCGTGAACAGTGGGGAGGATATAGTCAGATTCGAAGCGAGTTGATTTTATTTCAGTCAGCGTGGGAGCATGGCTATGAATATTATCATTTGATAAGTGGTGTGGATTTACCGATTAAGACGCAGGATGAGATACATGAATTTTTCCGTGAGCACTACGGAAAAGAATTTATCTATTTTTGTCCCAAAACGTTTTGGGAGGAATCCAGATATAAATATGAACAATATTACTGGCTGCAGGAGAAAATTGGACGAGAAGGACATGGATTTCTTCGGTTTGTAGAAAAAGTATCACTGTTTTTGCAGAGGAGAATTGGCATAAAGCGTCATATGGAGAGCATGGAGTACTGTCTTGGGGCAAATTGGGTGAGCATTACACATGAATTAGTGGGATTTATTTTAGAAAATAAGGAACTTATCTATAAGATGTTTCATGCGACACTTTGCGCAGATGAGTTTTTTATACAGACACTTGTCTGGAATTCAGGTAAATACAGTAAAAAAAGTCTTTTCGCTGGAAGATGACTATTTTGCCAGCCTGCGTCTGATTGATTGGAAACGAGGGAATCCATATGTATGGAGAGAGAATGATTATGAGGAACTGATGCAAGCACCACATTTGTTTGCGCGTAAATTTGATGAGACAGTGGATGCTGCTGTTATAGAGAAAGTTTTTAATACGATTATGGATAGACAAAGGAAAGGTAAATCATATGAGAAGTGAACAGGCATTTAAGAATATGGTCGCAAATCTATTTTTGCAGGTCATCGTATTTGCATCCGGAATTATATTGCCAAGATTTTTTCTGGAAGCGTATGGCTCAAACATAAATGGAATGATTACTTCGATCAATCAGTTTTTAGCATATTTGGGACTTGCGGAGGCTGGGGTTGGAACGGCGTCTGTAGTTGCCTTGTATGCACCGCTTGCAAATAACAATACAAAAGAAGTAAATGGAGTCTTGTCTGCTGCAAGACGTTTCTATAACCGTTCGGGGATGCTGTTTCTCGGACTGGTAGGAGTGCTTACAGTAGTGTATCCATTTATGATTTCCGGACAGCTTGATAACACACTTGTAAGAAGTATGATCTTAGTGCTGGCGAGCAGTACACTTGTGGATTATTTCTTTTTGGGAAAATACAGAGTATTGCTGACAGCAAACCAAGAGGGCTATATAGTGGCTCTGATTCAGTCAGCAGGAACGCTTGTGAATATGGTTTTATCCATTGCACTGATTTATCAGGGGGCAAATGTATTATGGGTAAAGGCAGTTGCCACAGGGGTGTATATGCTGCGACTTTTCTTGGTAAAGCGCTATGCAAAGAAACGCTATCCAGAACTTGATTTTCATGTAGAACCGTCTACTTCTGCTTTGACTCAGAGAGGGGCTGCACTTCTCCACCAAGTTGTTGGAATTATCGTAAACAATACAGATGTTGTTTTGCTGACGATTCTCCTTGGCAAAGGTTCCTTGTTAGAAGTGAGTGTATATGGTGTGTACAATTTAATTGTATATGCAGTTAACATGCTTTTGACATCTTTCTCAAACGGATTGACGGCAGGTTTTGGAGAGGTGATCTCAAAAGGGGAAAGTGAGACACTGAGAAAAAGTTATTCAACCTATGAATACATGTATATCATTATTTTGTTTATAGTAACGGTCTGCATGGGAGTGTTGATTTTACCTTTTGTGTCTGTCTATACAATGAATATGACCGACACGAATTATATGAGACCGGTTATCGCAGGACTGTTTACGGTGATTGTACTTTTGCAGAATATAAGAATCCCGGGACTTACGATCATCTGTGCAGCGGGACATTATAAAGAGACACAGTATCAGGCAATTTTGGAAGCAGTAATCAATATTATTGTATCTGTTTTATGTATTCATAAATTTGGAATGGCGGGAGTTCTGTTTGGAACAGCGTGCTCGTATGCATACCGCTCTGTTGAAGTTATGATTTATAACCATAAGAAACTGGTTAAAGGTTCTGGTGGGAAATCATTAGCAAGAGTGTTGAGAAATCTTGTGATGAGTATTCTTTTGATTTTTGCAGGAATCAAATTTGTACCACAGCAGATGGATTCTTTTATTATTTGGTTTGTATATGCACTGGCTGCCGGAGTTGTGAGTGCTGTGGCAATAGTAGTAGTGAATATGGGATTTGAACCGAAGGAATTCAAGGCACTGATAAAACGGGTGACTGGAATTATACGTAAATAAGTTGAGAAGGGGAAAAATTATGAGTGAGATAGCAGTATTAATACCATGTTACAATGAAAGTATCACAATTAAAAAAGTAATTGAAGACTATAAGAAGGCATTGCCAGAGGCCACAATTTATGTGTATGACAATAATTCAACAGATGGCACGGATGAAATTGCAAGAGCAGCAGGTGCGGTAGTCAGATATGAATATCGTCAGGGAAAGGGAAATGTCATCAGGAGTATGTTCCGTGAGATTGATGCGGACTGCTATCTGATGATTGACGGAGATGATACATATCCGGCAGAGCACGCGAGAGAGATGGTGGACAAAGTATTGAACAAAGGTGTGGATATGGTAATCGGCGACCGTCTCTCATCTACCTATTTTACAGAAAATAAGAGACCATTTCATAATATGGGAAACCGGACAGTGCGTTTTTTTATCAACAAGCTATTCGGAAATGAGGTCAAAGATATCATGACGGGATACAGGGCATTCAGCAGGATGTTTGTAAAGTCGTTCCCGGTATTGTCAAAAGGGTTCGAGATAGAAACGGAGATGACTATTCATGCAGTGGACAAGAACTTCTTGCTTGAGGAAATTCCAGTTGTTTATAGAGACAGACCGGAGGGAAGTGATTCGAAACTGAATACGTTTTCTGATGGAATGAAAGTGTTAAAGACAATTGCGACGTTGTTTCGAGAATATCGCCCGTTTGCGTTTTTCTCTCTGATAGCGGCAGTGCTATGGACAATCACCTTGATTTTGTTTGTCCCGGTATTTGTGGATTATATTCAAACAGGACTGGTTCCGAGATTTCCAACTTTAATTGTGTCCGGTGTGATAGCAGTTTTGGGAATGTTGCTTTGGGTCTGCGGTATTATTTTAGATGTAATTGTAAAGAAACACAGACAATTATATGAGCTGATGCTGAATCAGATGAAATAAAAACAGGAAGTGAAGAGATGGAAAAATTAATAAAGCAGATTATGAAGTTTGGTGTTGTAGGGGGAAGCGCGTTTGTCATTGATTATGGTATCATGATCTTTTTGACTAGAAGTATTTCACATCAATTATTTGATTTCCAGTGGGATTTCTTTTGCGGTGTCTGTTATTTTTAATTATGTCATGAGCGTGAAATGGGTATTTGAGGTAGAAGAAAACAGAGATAAAAAGCAAGAGTTTGCGCTGTTTGTTGTACTTAGTATCATAGGTTTGGGGATCAATCAGCTGATTATGTGGCTTGCGGTGGAAAAATTCAGAGTTTTTTATATGATATCTAAAATTGGTGCTACAATCGTTGTAATGGTCTATAATTTTGTTACGAGAAAACTGTTTTTGGAGAAAAAGGATAGTTGAGGGTAAGATGAAGTTTGAAGTAAAGTGGAAAAGGGGAAAAAAGGAACGCAATTTTTTAATAGTGTTATCAATTGTATTTGCGGTGTTTTGGGTTTTAGGAAATTATGAGGTGCTTGGGTTTTCAGGATTATCTTTGATTTGTGTTTGTACAGCACGTGTCATTCTTTATAGTATCATTTTATATATTTTACTGGGAATTATTTGGGATAAGATTTTAGCTTTTGAAATGATGGATAGTAAAGAAGAGCGAAAAAAGTCGAAAAAGTTATATTGGGGAATCGTTGGAATCTGTCTGATATGCTGGCTGCCATATTTTTTGACATTATATCCGGGGGTAGTGACGTGGGATTCAGAATGGCAGGTAGAGCAGGCAATCGGACTTAGCAGTTACAGCAATCATCAGCCATGGATTCAGACGTTGATGATTAAATTTTGCTGCTTTTTGGGAAAACTAATCAGTGACAGCATAAATACAGGTGTTGCCATTTATGTGATGTTTCAAATGTGTGTCTTAGCACTGATTTATGCCTATGTCATTTATTATCTGTATCAGAAAGGGACAAGAAGAATATATCTGATTGGCTGTCTGATTTTCTATGCAGTTTTTCCAATCAATGCGTTTTATGCTGTGACAATGTGGAAAGACGTGCTTATGGGAGCAATAGTCCTTTTAGTTTTCTGTGATTTTGTGGAAAATGGAGTGCAATGAACAGACAAAAGTGGACTGGATTTTATTCTTCATAACAGGCATTCTTATAAGTCTTTTAAGAAGCAACGGATTTTATGCATATGTGCTGTGTATTCCGTTTATTATATTTTTCATGAAGAAAAAAGAGTTCAGACGGGACTCATCTGTATTGCGACTGTGTTTCTTGTAATGTTTGTGAAGGGGCCTGTTATGGAGCACTATAATGTGGTACAACCGGATACGATTGAAGCGCTATCCATTCCTGCACAGCACATTGCACGTGTATTACAGATGGAGGAGAACTGACCCAGGAACAGGAAGAATTATTGAGTAAAGTTGTAGATTTGGAACGGGTGCCAAAAGAGTATGACAGTACAATCTCAGATCCGATTAAAACGTTGGTGCGAGAAAAAGGAAATCAGGATTATATTAAGGAACATGCAAAAGAGTATTTGAAATTATGGCTGGAGCTTGGAATGAAATATCCAGGAACATATCTGAAAGCACAGATCGATCAGACGAGAGGATTTTGGTGTCCCGGAGTGGAATACTGGGCTGTGTCGACAGAGGTTAAAGATAATACATTTGGAATGGTAAGAGATTCAAAATTACCATCAGTATTTCAGGCTGGATTGGAAAAAGTGGAAGGTTTCTTTTATGCGATGCCGGTAATAGCATGGTTTTGGGGAATTGGGATTTATACATGGATCGCAATTGCGATGTTTTGGATCAGCATTTTCAAAAAACAGAAAATTTTAGTGTTTTTCCCTGTGCTTGCAATCGTGGCTTCACTTATGATTGCGACACCGGTGTTTGCGGAGTTCCGATATGCATATGCAGTTGTAGTTACAGTTCCGTTTTTATTGCGATAGGATGCAGTAAAAAGCACCTCATACTTGCTGATAAAAGATTTTAGTGTATGATAATATCAACTGATTTTGAGCAAAAGAAAAGGGGAAACTCATATGGAAGGAAAGAAGGGGAGATTAACTAACTGGTTCACACGCCTGAGCAGGGGAAAGAAGATTGCTTTGTGCATCAGCGGCGTTATTATTTGCCTTGCAGCATCAGCGGGATTCTATGTGACTGCAAAACTTGGAAAGGTAAAGCGAGAAGTGATTCCGAAGGAAAAGATTGTAGTCAATGATCTGGAAGAAGATGTGGGCGTGGGATATACGAATTTTGCTGTTTTTGGAGTGGATTCGAGAGAAGGAGAGATGGAAAAGGGAACGAGAACAGATTGTCTGATTGTTGCCAGCTTGAACAATGAGACAAAAGAAGTCAGGCTTGTGTCTGTGTATCGTGACAGTTTTTTAGATCTTTCAGACGGAACACTTCAGAAATGCAATGCGGCGTACAGTTATGGTGGTGCCGAGCAGGCAATCAATATGCTGAATATGAATCTTGATTTGGATATACAGGATTTTGTGACCGTCGATTTTACTGCTGTTTCAGATGTTGTAGATTTGCTTGGCGGCATTGAGATTGAGATTCAGGAAGAGGAAGTTCAGTATATCAACGAGTTTATTGATGAGACAGGTGCAGTTGCAGGCAAGGCTGCGAACCATATCACGACGGCCGGATTACAGACATTGGATGGAGTTCAGGCTACAACTTATGCGCGTATCCGATCTACGGCGGGAAGTGATTTCACAAGAACAGAGCGACAAAGAAGAGTAATTGAGAAAATTGCTGAAAAAGCCGTAAAAAGTGATTTGGTGACAATCAATAAAATTATCGATCAGGTATTTCCGAAAATAAAGACAAGCCTGAGTATTACGGAAATCTTAAATTACGCAAAGTCGTTTGCGAAATATAAGATCGCGGAGACAACAGGATTTCCGATGGAAAAGACAACGGATACCATTCCAGGAAAAGGAAGTATTGTGATTCCCACAGATCTACTTACAAATGTGAAAATGCTTCATGAATTCCTATATGGAACGGTTGATTATCAGCCTTCGGCAAAAGTACAGAGTATTGACAGTGCGATCAAGGCAGAGCTTGGGACAAGCCAGTCAGACAGCAGCGCAGAGCAATCAGGGGGAGCGTCTGGTGAGACACAGGAGAATCAGAATTATAATAATAGTTATAATAATAACAGCAATGGCAATGATAGCAGTGAGGAAAGTACAGGCGAGCAGGTCGCGCCGGAAGAACCGGTAACTCCGCAGGAGCCGCAGCAGCCAGTAGAACCGGAAAGTCCGCCGACGGAGCCGACGGACCCGCCTACAGAGCCGACGGACCCGCCGACGGAACCAACAGATCCGCCTGCAGAGCCGACGGATCCACCGACGGAGCCAACAGATCCGCCAACGGATATTGAGAGTATAAGCAATTCCCAAAGAGAAACATAGATAGGCTGGGGATGCTTATTTCAATAGGGGATGATAAATATTAAGAAGGGAATTGGTTTGATGAAAAAGAAGAGAAAAAAATCGAGGAGAAAAAAGAGAGTTCTTTTTTTGCTGGCAGAGATTGTGATTCTTGCAGTATTACTGGCAGTGGGCTATGTGATTTTAAAGTATGATAAGTTTCAGGTCACATCATTTGATGAGGGAGACATCAAAGTGAATGAGGGAGCAAATCAGGAAGGATATACAACGGTTGCGCTGTTTGGAGGAGATTCCAGAGAAGGACAGCTGGAAGAGGGAACACATGCGGACTGCATCATTGTAGCAACAATTGATAATCAGACGAAGGAAGTAAAGATGGTGTCTGTCTATCGTGATACGTTGACGGAGCAGATGAATGGAGAAATCAAAAAGGCCAACAATGCATATTTTACAGGCGGTCCGCAGGATGCTATCAATATGCTGAATAAAAATCTGGATTTGGATATTCAAAATTATGTAACAGTTGACTTTAAAGCGTTGGCGGATACGGTTGATCTGCTTGGCGGAATCGAGGTTGACATTAAGGAAGAGGAAGTCCAGTACATGAATGAGTTTTTGGAAGAGACAGCGCAGGTGGCTGGTAAAGAAGCGAAGTTCATTGAGCATTCCGGTAATCAGCTCCTTGACGGAAGTCAGGCGGTTACCTATGCAAGAATTCGCTCCACGGCAGGCGGAGACTATACGAGAACGGAGCGGCAGAGGCTGGTTTTGGAAAAAATCTTTGACAAAGTGCTGCATACAAAGCTTGGAACAATCAATAAGATTATTGATGAAGTCTTTCCACAGGTGTCGACAAGCTTTTCGCTGAAAAATTTGATTGGATTGGCAGCGGATGCGACTCAGTATCAGCTTGGCGAGGCGAAGGGATTTCCATTTGAGCTGACAGATGGCAATGTGGATGGTGTCGGAAGTTCGGTTATACCGCTTGGACTTGCAGAGAATGTTCAGGAACTGCATGAGTTTTTGTACCCGAAGGACGAGTATACAGTGTCTGAAAAACGTGAAAGAGATTGCGAGTGAAATACGAGACACTCACAGGATATACAAGGGTCTGATTATACGGAGAGCGCACAAGATACGGAAAATCAGGAATAATGTCAAATAACTAGACAATTTGATGAAAACAGTGTAATATGTATGAAGAATGTCAGAAACTGGCATGCAATAATTGTTACGAAACGAAAGAAAGAGGAAGAACGCATGAAAGTAATGAAAAAAATAGCCACATTTATATTGTCGGTATGTCTGATAGTACCATGCTTTGGAATGCTGACATATGCAGCAGATGGACAGATTGTATTCAGTGATCCATCCACAAAAGTAGGAGAGACGGTAGAAGTTACCGGAGTAGTCAGAGCGGGAGCGGCAATCGGTGATGCAGACTTGAATCTGACTTACAATACAGAATATTTAAAATTCAAAAGTGGTGATAATGTCACGGAATCCGGAAGTGGACAGTTAGTCTATTCCGGCAAAGGAACAGGAAGCGAGACTGAATTAAGATTTAACATG
>ENA-OQKD01000447-OQKD01000447.1-human-gut-metagenome-genome-assembly--contig:-NODE-447-length-10857-cov-2.729357_pt1 | contig 10857 bp, 13 predicted proteins | sample MGYA00242775_ERZ504792 | MGnify/ENA primary metagenome ERZ504792 (study PRJEB26092, sample SAMD00036401) | human gut metagenome | host: Homo sapiens | study: EMG produced TPA metagenomics assembly of...
AAACCTGTTGGAAATTCCGGCATTTTGACATCAGTACGATTACGTATGATATTTACCGCTTCACAAGCTGTCATCCCGAATTCACCAGCATTATCAGCAGAACCCGTATATTGGAATATGGCTTCTGCATAGTTTAAGTAAAATTCTCCTAAACGATAAGTGATCCATGAATGGCGGCTGGTTTTTGTAGTACTATTGGCACTCAGATCAATGGCTGAATCCAAATATTTTTTCAAATAATATCCGGTAGGAGTTGCACCTGAAAGAGGTTCAGCATTCAAACCTCCATAAAAAGTTTCAATAGGATTGGTATTCTTTGATGGCCATTTTGTATCGCCATTCTTCACAATAGTCATATCGAAGCGTGGATCACGTCCGACATATGGATTAGAAGCGTCATAACCACTTCCTGTTTCATTCCACATTTTTCCAGTAGCTTTCATTTCATAGGCATCAACCATATTTTGTGTTGGACAATTACCGGAATTTCCACCTGGTACTCCCATTGGAAAATTATATTCTTCCAATGTGCTGATGTTACCATTATATCGACGAACAAAAATCATTTCATTATTTGACCAGTTGTTAGGTCCCCACAATTCTGAGTACTTACTTAATTTAAAACCGTTAGCCGTACAAGTTTCAATCACTTCTTTATTAGCTTCAGCTGCTCTGCGCCACAAATCTTTGTATTTTCCGGATTAAACATGGACTGGCAGCATATAAAGCAGCACGTGCTTTTAATGCCAAAGCCGCATAACAAGTAACACGACCGTTCTCTGCTGGGGCAATTCCGTCCAGTCCAAGTTTTGTGTAGTCTGCAGGTAATTCAGTAGATAATTTGTCACATTCTGCTATAATGGCATTAAAAATTTCCTGTGCAGGGGTGCGTGTTAGACTGTTTACTTGATCCGTAGTTACCATTTCTGTAAAATATGGAACATCCCCATAAGCACGTACTAAATTAAAGTAAAAATATGCACGCAAAAAACGAGCTTCCTTGAAACTGTTGGTATAACGGAACATTTGTGCACGATAGTCATCATTTAATTTTAATTCATCAAATGTCAATCCTTGAAATTCAGCCAGATACTGATTACATATCTGAATTGCTTTATAGCTGCTAGTCCAGATATTAGACATTGGATTAGCCGGACTCCAAGATCCGTTTACAAAATCACATATATCATTGTTTGTATAGGCATATTCAGCTTCATCACAAGCGGATGCCAGCATTCCACCTTTATATGTTTGACCAAAGTCATAGTCTAATATGGAATAAACATTGGTAATCATACCAATTACATTTTCATAGCTTTCATCTATATAGTCTTTTCCGTAATTGGCATATTCGTGATAATCCAGGTTACATGCAGCCAAAGTTACCATACATGCCATTCCGCTCACTATTTTTTTGATTTTCATAATCATGTTTTTAATTTAAGTTCAACAATTAAAAGCCGATAGTTAATCCAGCCACTACACTACGAGTTAAAGGATAAGTCGCTCCATAAACTTCGGGATCGGCAATATTAATCTTATCAAAACACAAAAGGTCAATACCTCTCACATAAATCTTTGCATTGCTTAATATTTTGCTTTTTTTCACCCATGTTTGTGGAAACTTGTAATACAACTCTATTGAACGAAGTTTCAAAAATGAGCGGTCTGCCAACCACAAGGTATTGGTCTGATAATTGTTCTCATTACTTTGAGAGCTCAAACGAGGATATTTAGCGTCTTGATTTTCCGGAGTCCACCGGTTATCATAATATTCCTGTGAAATCGTTGTATTATTTATTAATGGCCAGTATAAACTCTTCGTATTTAATACAGCAGAATATCTTCCTGTTCCTTGGAACATGGCATCAAAGCCTAATCCTTTCCATTCCGCGCCCAAATTGAATGAATAGTAAATTTCAGGAGCAGTCGTACTATACCCTATAGCAACTTTATCATTCGCATCAATGATATTGTCACCATTGACATCCTTATATTTTATATCACCAGGTTTTACATCACCAAATGACTGCTTAGGACTATTCTCAATGTCAGCTTGATCTTTAAAATATCCGATAATTCCTTTTTTTCTGCTGTCAATAACAAGAAGAGGAAGAACCACAATATAAATACATACCGAGAGTCCTGCCATCTGGAAAAAATATCCTGTAAGTACCGAAAAGCCGGCTTTTGGAAGTCCTGCAAAAAAGCCAACAATAATCGCAGCAAAAAAGCTGTAAATTCCAAATCCTACGGCAAGGATGCCGGAGGTCAGCAGCTTTCCCCAAAGGAATCTGTGGAAGGAAACCGGCACCGTCAGAATGTTTTTTAAGGTATCATCTGTGTATTCTCTGTTAATCAGATAACCTCCTGTTAAAGTGATCATAACTGGCAGAAATATCTGAGCGTTTCCCCATATGGTACTTTCCAGCAATGCGGCAAGATCATAATAAGGGTCCTTTAATGCATCGTTCATGGCAAACTGTGAAAAAAGCTGAAGCAGCGGTGAACAAAACATCCCGATCAGAGCAATCAGTAAAATATGGTATCTTTTCATTTTCTGAAATTCTGTTTTTATAATAGCTGTCATTTTCCCTGTCCTCCTACACATCCTGTTTTTTATAAACCTGTATGATCAGTGCAATACAGACTGCCGCTTCTGATAGAAGGACTGTAAAAACCAGTGGTCCGGAAATAAAATATGGCTGAAAGCGCTCATAAAATTCCGCCAGAACCTCTCCCACATTCTCTATAGAGTGAAATTGATACAGCCACCGAAAGATCATCGGAACAGGTAAAAATGTAGGAAGATTAAGTCCTGCCGGAACCATGAGAAAGCTGTCATTGATCCGAAGAATATAATTCAGTGTTACATATGCAAAGGCAATGATCACTGAAATAATATAGGATTTGTTACACCACACCACAATAAAAATGCAGGGCATGGACGCAGCCCATAAAAGCACTCCTGTAGCCAGGGTAAGAATCAGCTGCTGTCCGGCTTCCTCCAGACGGATTCCGGATATCACAGACATCGCAGCCGCGATCATATATCCGGCAGCTTCATAGGCAATGTCAAAAATAAGAAGCACAAACAGCTTTGCCATGGTAAGCCTTCCCTTTGTAACAGGAACACACATCAGATTTTTTAAAGTATCATAATCATGTTCTTCAAAAAACAGATTTGCCGCCAGGACAACGGTCAGAGGGATCAGAAGCAAAAATCCGTTTTCCTCCCGTATTACGCTCATGAGATCATCAAAACTACTGTCTGACAGCAGCAATGAATAAAGTACAGGCATAATAAAAGTTGTAAGAAAAGCTGCCTGAAACAGTCTTTTTCTCTTCAGCTTCAGAAATTCACATTGGATCAGTCTAAGCAATGCCCTCACCTCCGGTCACACGTCTGAAATAATCCTCCAGGCTTTCCTCACAGATATGAGCCTCGCACACCTCCAGTCCGTTTTCCACAAAGGCTTTTACAATCTGTCCTGTGGGCAGGTTCAGATTATGGACGATCAGCCTGTGATCATCCTGTATGGTAAAACGCTTCTCATGGAATCTCAGTTCCAGAATTCTTCCCGCCTGAGCTGTATCAGATACAAAAAAACGGATATGTCTGCTGCTCTTCTGTTCCAGCTCCGCAAGACTTTCCTCCTCCAGAAGCACACCATGATCAATAATTCCGATATCATCTGCAAGAAGCGAAATCTCAGAAAGAATATGGCTGGAAATCAGAATTGTTTTTCCTCTTTCTCTGCAAAGAGCCTGAATAAAGGAACGTACCTCCGCAATTCCAATAGGGTCCAGTCCATTGACCGGTTCATCCAGGATCAAAAGCTCCGGATCATGCATTACTGCAAGAGCAATGGCCAGTCTCTGCTTCATTCCAAGGGAATACTGTGAAAACAGTTTTTTATCTTTATAGGGAAGCCCCACCAGATCCAAAGCATCTCTTATTGCATTTCTGTCAGGGATTCCCCTCAGCGCTGCAAAAATACCGAGGTTTTCCGTTCCGGTAAGATTCGGATAAAATCCCGGAGCCTCTATGAGACTTCCGATCCTTGGCAGGATTTTCTTTTCATTTCCTGACACAGATTTTCCAAAAATCCTTATCTGTCCGGATGTGGGCTTAGTAAGTCCAAGGAGCATTTTCATGGTTGTGGTTTTTCCCGCTCCATTTCTTCCCAAAAGCCCGTAGATACGCCCCTCTTTTACATGAATGCTGAGATCGGAAACACTTTTCTGCTCTCCATACTGCTTGGTAAGATGGTCTGTTTCAATCAGATATTGTTTCATTTCCTTATTCCTCCTTTTCTGACTGAAATGATACCATATGAACCTTATGATAATCTTATCTTAACCTTGCAAAATCCTTGCATTTATTCACACAAAGGAAATGTAAGCGTAAATCTTGTTCCTTTTCCCGGCTGACTTTGGACAGCAATTCTGCCTCCCATTTTTTCTGTAAGCTGCTGCGCAATAGACAGGCCCAGTCCGCTTCCTTTTTCCGAACGGGCTCTGTCGCATTTATAAAGCCGCTCAAAAATATGTTTCAGATCTTCGCTTTCCATTCCTACACCATTATCTGATACTGAAATACTTACTTCCCGGGCTTTTTGCAGCATCCTGATCTCCACCCAGCTTCCGTGGCTGTGAGAAAGCACATTCTGTATCAGATTATTTAAAATCCTTCTGTAACACTCTGCATCCAGAGACACCTGAGCAGGCCTGTCCGGAATCTGTATATCATAGTCCAAACCTGTGTCCTCAAAAACAGGTATCCAGTCAATGAGAATATTCCTGGTCAGCTCAGCAGCTTCCAGTATTTCCCTGTCCATGGCAAATTCATCTGAGTTCAGCCTGAACCAGTCAAAAAGAATATCAATATATTCCTTCAGATCATGAGCCTTTTTTCGTGCGGTCTCCATATATGCTTCCCGCTCATCTCCTGTCACAAGCTGTCTGTGTACTGCATCCAGATATCCGATCAGCGTTGTAAGCGGAGTCCTTACATCATGGGAAAGGCTTGTCATAAGCTGCCTGTTTGTTTCCTCAGCTTTATTCAGCGCAAGAATCCGCTCTTCATAGGAACGAATGATTCCATTAAGCTCATAGGCAAGAGGCGCTGTCCATTCACCGGGAGCTGCAAGGATCCTTCTGTTTCCGTTTCCCATTTTTACTTCCTTAAGCGCCTCTGTCATTTCTGAAAGCTGTTTTTTTATACCGTACAATAAAAAAACAGAAGCTGCAAAAAAAGCTGCTCCTGCCAGAAACATTACTACTCCCACTGTCATTTTATACCTCCCTGTTAAACCGGTAACCGATTCCCTTGATCGTCTGAATATATCTGGGATTTGCCGGATTTTCTTCCAGCTTTTTTCGAAGTCTGCTGATAACTGCCATAATATTATTGTCATCATACACATAAGGCTCTTTCCAGACAGCCTCGTAAATCCTCTGCTTTGTTAAAATTTTTCCCTGATTCTCAGCAAGAAACATCAGAACGTCAAATTCCTTTGGCGGAAGCTCAAAGGTTCCATTTCTTGTTTTTACTGAACGCTCGTCTATGTTCACACAGAGTCCCTCATACTGAAGGATCTCCTGACTGTTTCTGTCCCTGTTAAAGCGTGTATATCTTCGTATCAGAGAAAAAATACGGGCAAGAAGCTCATCCATATGAAAAGGCTTTTGTCAGATAATCGTCTGCTCCTTCTCTCAGGCCCCTTACTTTGGAATAATTGTCATTTTTTGATGTAAACATAAGAACCGGAACCTTGCTTTTCTGCCGTATTTTTTCAGCGTCTCAAACCCATCCATTCCCGGCATCATTACATCCAGAATAATCAGCTGATACTCCTGACAATCCATCATTTCCAGTCCTTCTTTTCCTGTCCCGCAAAAATCAGCCTCTATGCCTTCATTCTGAACACTTTTTTTCATAAGAATACACAATTCTCTGTCGTCATCTATAATCAGAACCCTGTTGTTTTTCAAAATTTCTTCCTCTGCATCTTCATTCTGCTTCCTGATTGTGATCTGCTGCTTTTGCCATGACCTGGCTTCAGATTATTCTGCCATAAAATACTGAAGCATTTCATAAGCTACTCTGCTTCCTTCCATAATTTCCGGTGGAAGCAGCGCCATTGCCACGCATTTCAATTCCTCATCTCCATTTTCCATATTCTGAAGATACGCATAATCTCCGTCAATTCTTTTAACTTCATAATCAATACGCTCAAACATTGTTATTTCCCTTTTCCTGCTTATTTTGTTTTATTTCTTATGTGCGATCCTGTGTAAAATTTCCTGTATGTTAAAATCCTGTGTCTCCCGTTGGAGTTATTCTTCTTTCATCTTTTTAAAAACCGGCACATACATGCCAAGTGTCACAAGCATGACTGCCATCATTACACAGATCATGCCGTTCACAAGCCATAATGGAAGAACCGGAAACAGGAACAGTATCAGCATACCCGCAAAAAGCGTTGCTGTACAGACCTTTCCAAACCACATTGCCCCATCCAGCATTTTTCCTTTTTTCAGGAAAATAAGTCCCTGAATTCCCATGTATCCTTCTTTGATGATCATAAGTACGATCAAAACCCACATTAAGGGATATCTTGTTGCAAGACATACCGCAAGGGCGCCATGCGTCAGCTTATCTGCAATGGGATCCAAAGCTTTTCCAAGCTCTGTTATCATATTAAAACGTCTTGCTATTTTTCCATCAAAAAGGTCTGTAAGACTGGAAATAAGAACTACAAAGGCTGCATACAGATATTCTCTTTCACTTTCTGCTGTAATATATAAATAGCAGAACACCGGAATAAGAAGGATCCGGAAATATCCCATAATATTGGGAATAGAAAAGATCTCTTTTTTTGTAAATTTTTTCATTGGTACACCTCGTTTTAGCATCCAGCTGGTTTCTGTAACATGTTCTGCAAAGTCCCCTGGGGTTAATAACATTGAAATTTTATTCTCTGTAGATCCAGATCCGGTAAAACAGGACACAAGAAGCCTGCTGTCGGAGACAATCCATACAGCAGGCCCTGCTTTATACCGGAGCTGATACTACAACTACCCGGTTGCGTCTTGCCAGAGCTACCGCAATGTGGCATAACTCCAGGCTGGCGCATATCTTATCTGCCATGGTGATGATCCATGCTTCTCTGTTTTTGGGAACCGGTCCCAGAGGAAACATATGTGTCAGAATTGCATTCCATTCCTTTTCGCTGATATCAAATGTCCTTGCACTGTTGTCAGCCGCAGCTTTGGGATGATAGAATGCCTGATGTTCTCCTGTAGGCGTTTTCTGCCGGAAATCATAGGGGCAAAAATCATGTAAAAGTCCGGCTCTGGCTGCCACTGTAGCATCACATCCCAGCTTTTTTGCCAGCTTCCATGATATATAGGAAACATTAATGCTGTGCATTAATCTGTTTGTCCACTGATGATGTTCATAGAGACTGAGAGAAAGAAATTCTTTATTTTTAAGAATATCCTCAACCTCTGAAAGATACGCCTGTGAGACTTCATCCGATAACTGAATGTCCATCGGCAATCACTCCCTTCCTTGTTCTACTTACATTATGACAATTCTTTCAGAAAATGCAAGGGATTTCACTGAATTTATATTCTTTTTATATTCTGTCTGTTACCTGTTCCCTTTGTTCACAGTAACTTTTGTCTTTCTTCAGGCTGTCCGCAAATCGTTTTATATGCCTGTTCACAAAATCCGGAGCGTCACAGCAGGAATTGTGTCCTGCTTCAGGTATCCATACCAGCATACAGTGCTCTCTGCGTTTCCAGTTTCTGTTATACCGTTTTGCAGAGCCGGCAGCATCCTTTTCACCGCATAATACAAGATAAGGGCAGGGAATCTCATATGGAAGTTTTTTCTCCACAGCCTGTGCAAAAATACGAAATCCGTGGTCTGCAAGATCGCAGTATTCTTTTTTTCCGTAGGAAAGCATCATGCGAACCATAAGCTTTCTCCCATATTTTGTTTCAGATGTCCCCTCTGTTCCAAATTTCAGCAGCATTTTCCAGGGAATAGAACGATACATCCACTTCGTATGCTTCAGCATCAGAAGTTCTGCTCCTGTATAATATTTTCTCTTAAGGGGACAGGAATCTATGGAAACAAAACCTGATACAGACTTAGGATATCTCTGCATATAAACCTGAGAAATATACCCTCCAAGAGATTGCCCAACCAGTACAGGTGAGAAAATCCCCTCTCTTTCCAAAATCTGTTTCAGATAATCGGCCATATCCTCCATAGTAAAACACAGTGCAAAGGGACGGGATTTTCCATGTGCCGGAGCATCCCAAACCATACAGTTATAATCTTTTCTCAATGCTTCTGTCTGTTTCTCAAATAATCTGTGATCAGCTGTCAGACCCGGCAGAAATATCAGCCATTGTTTTTCTTTTCCTGAATATGCAGTCCAATAATAAATTTTTCCATAGGGTGTTGTATATACTTTTTCTTCCATGCTTTCTACAATGATTCCCTTCTCTTTTTTACAGCCATACGCTTCATTTTCACAATCTCTTATATCCGGCAGTTCCCCAGAATACTCACAGCTGTTCTGATATTTTCGCTTCCTGAATCTTATCCGTATAACTGTTTTTCCTATCATACACCTGTTGTCCAATAAGGTAAACAGATTTTATTGCTGTTCATTCCACAACCTGGTTTTACTGCTTGACAACTCCATAAAATCATGTAAAAATAGCCATGTTTGCCTGATTTTATATAAAAAACTATAAAAGGGCAAATTTGAAAAAGCGCATCAAAATATTGTCTTTTACACTGTAAATGAGCAAGTTTGAAAAAGTGCACAAAATTATCATGAATTTGTCTTTATAAGATGCGCATATAGAGCTTAATATTTTTGTCCGTATATTACGGATTCTATTATACAAAATTTGATATTTGCTCATTTAGACTTTTATAATTAAAAATGCGAAAACAACAAAGGAGGAAATGTTATGTCAGGTCAGGTTCGGGATATGACAAAAGGATCACCTGGCAGACTGATCATTCTGTTTGCCATTCCCTTAATGTTGGGAAACATCTGCCAGCAGCTTTATACTATGGTAGATACTATTGTTGTAGGACAGATTGCAGGAGTTCAGGCTCTGGCTGCTCTGGGCGCGGTTGAATGGATCACCTGGATGGTTCTTGGTGTTTCTACCGGCGCCACACAGGGATTTTCTATTCTGATTTCTCAGCACTATGGTGCAAAAAAAGAGGATCTTTTTAAAACAGTCTGTTGCACGAAGCTATGTACTTACCGCCGTTATTTCCGTTGTTCTTCTGACAGTCAGCCAGATTTTTGCCCGGGGGATCCTGGTGTTTTTAAATACTCCGTCAGATATTATCGGTATGTCTCTGATTTATCTGCGGATTGTATTCTGCGGAATTCCCGCAGTTGCTGCCTATAATGTGTTTGCTTCTGTACTGCGCGCTGTCGGGAACAGCCGTACTCCACTGACAGCTATGATCATTGCGGCTTCTGTCAATGTAATACTTGATCTTTTATTTGTGGCAGGCTTTCACTGGGGAGTTGCCGGCGCTGCCATTGCTACGGTTACCGCTCAGATTTTTTCTGCAGTATACTGCTTTCTTGTTGTCAGAAAAATAAAACTGCTTCATATCTCCCGCCAGGATCTTCATCGCCGTCCCGGACTGGACCAAAAGCTTCTGAAGCTTGGAACGCCTGTCGTTTTTCAGAATACTATCATTGCAATTGGAGGTCTGGTAGTTCAGTATGTGGTCAATGGCTATGGTTTCCTTTTTGTTGCAGGCTTTACCGCAACAAACAAATTATACGGTATCCTTGAAATGGCAGCTATTTCCTACGGATATGCCATTGTGACCTATGTTGGACAGAATCTGGGAGCCGGGGAAATCGGCCGCATAAAAAAAGGCGTTCGGTCAAGCACCTTGCTTGCTTTTCTTACCTCAGCCCTGATCTCCTGCATTATGTTTATTTTTGGAAAACAGCTTTTGTCCATGTTTATTTCAGGAGAGCCTTCCCAGGCTGGACAGGTATTGGATATTGCCTGGAAATATCTTTTTATTATGGCATGTTGTCTCTGTATCCTGTATTTCCTTCATGTATACAGATCAGCCCTCCAGGGTCTGGGAAATACCTTTATCCCCATGCTCAGCGGTGTTGTTGAATTTATTGTACGTGTAGGTGTTGCAGTTTTTCTTCCTTTTATTATGGGAACAAACGGAATTTTTTATGCTGAAATTGCTGCCTGGACAGGGGCTGCGGTCCTTCTTATTATCAGCTATTTTTCTTCAATAAAGAAATATTCTTTAGCCGGAAAAGACTGAAACGTATCTGTAGCGGTTATGCTGTAAAACCTTGAGGTATCTATAGCCATGGGAGTCCATAAGCGGACTCCCTTTTTCATATAACAAAATATGTAACGGAGATCAGTCAGTCCGGCTCTTTAACGGTATATCAGAAGAACAATTACATCAGCTTATCACAATAATTGCAGGAAATTGATTTCTGTTATCCTCTGTCTGCCAACGGAATTATAACTGTCTTATTTTAATCCAAGGAGATGATATAGTTCACTATGAGGTCTTTCCGGATATTTTTCATAAATATCAATATAATCCGGATCTTCTGTTCTGTCACAAAACGCCGGAAAAATAAAGCCAAATTCCGGAACACCTGCCTCATAATCACCTGTTACCGGACATATTGCACAGATTAAATATTCATAAACCTCTTCAGAATCCCAAAGACTTTCCTTATCTATTCCTTTTACGGGATATCATAGTACCATGAAAAAAAACTCACTGCATAATCATAAGTAAAA
>ENA-OQKD01000448-OQKD01000448.1-human-gut-metagenome-genome-assembly--contig:-NODE-448-length-10844-cov-2.658580_pt1 | contig 10844 bp, 13 predicted proteins | sample MGYA00242775_ERZ504792 | MGnify/ENA primary metagenome ERZ504792 (study PRJEB26092, sample SAMD00036401) | human gut metagenome | host: Homo sapiens | study: EMG produced TPA metagenomics assembly of...
ATTCATCAAATAGTTCGAGTTTGTCATTTGGCACATCGTATTTGATCGCAATGACCTTTTCGAAAATATCTTCTTCTTTCAGAACAGAAATCGGCATGTTCAGTGTGATGAGTGCTTTTGATTTCTGATATAAATACAAGATAACTTCCATCATCTTGAACTGCTTTTCTAATGAGACACAAGTGTCGTCTGCATGAAATGCGTTTTGCTGAAGGAATCCCAGTCGGATGACTTTGGCAATTTCCAAAACGAGTTTCTGGTCGTCCGGCAGCACATCGCTTCCGATTAATTTTACGATTTCCATCAGGCTGCTCTCTTGATTCAAAAGAGCCATCAGCTGATTGCGGTAGTCGACAAACTTTGGCGAAACGTGTTCGTTATACCATGGGGCGAGATCGAGCAGATATTCACTGTAGCTTGTCAGCCAGTGGATTGCCGGGAAATGTCTCGCATACGCAAGGCTCTTATCAAGCCCCCAGAAACATCTGACAAAACGTTTGGTATTCTGTGTAACCGGCTCAGAGAAGTCGCCGCCCTGTGGTGATACAGCTCCGATAATAGATACAGAGCCGTCAGTTCCGTTTAAGTTGTGCATCATGCCCGCACGCTCGTAAAACGCAGATAAGCGTGATGCCAGATAAGCAGGGAAACCTTCTTCCGCAGGCATTTCTTCAAGACGTCCTGAGAGCTCTCGAAGTGCTTCTGCCCAACGAGATGTGGAGTCTGCCATGATTGCCACATCATATCCCATATCACGGTAGTATTCTGCAAGTGTGAGACCGGTGTAGATGCTCGCTTCACGGGCCGCCACCGGCATGTTGGAAGTATTGGCGATCAAAGTGGTTCGGTCCATCAGAGGATTGCCAGATTTAGGATCCACCAGTTTTGTAAATTCTTCCAGTACCTGTGTCATCTCATTTCCACGTTCTCCACAGCCAATGTAGATGATGATGTCGGCATCGGACCATTTTGCGATCTGGTGCTGTGTCATTGTCTTTCCGGTTCCAAATCCACCAGGAACACAGGCGGTGCCGCCTTTTGCGATCGGGAACATCGTATCAAGAATACGCTGTCCGGTGATGAGCGGAACGGACGCAGGAAAACGGTGGTGCGTTGGACGGGGAACACGAATCGGCCATTTCTGAGTCATAGTCAGGTCGATCGTCTCGCCGGAGCTTAGCTCGACTGTTACGAGCGGTTCATCAATTGTGTACACTCCATCCGGCATGACTTTAGTGATAATCCCGCTGATATGTGGAGGCACCATGCATTTGTGCACGATGGCCGTTGTCTCAGGCACTTCGGCAATGATATCACCTCCGTGAACGGAATCTCCGATAGAGACCGTCAGATGTGTCTTCCATTTTTTTTCTTATCCAGCGAATCTACACTCACACCACGACTGATAAATGCACCGGAATTTTCGGCGATGCGTTCCAGTGGACGTTCAATACCGTCAAATATATTATTGAGAATTCCCGGGGCGAGGGTTACGGAGATGGCATCTCCAGTAGCCTCAACAGTCTCTCCCGGACGTAACCCGGTCGTCTCCTCAAAGACCTGAATGGTTGTCTTATCTTTATCAAGTGCGATAACTTCGCCGACTAATCTTTCTTTCCCTACATAGACCATCTCTGACATTTTAAATCCGGTATTTCCTTTCAGATAGATGACAGGACCGTTTACTCCATAAATTGTTCCGGTTCTAAACATAGTTGTCACCTCCTAAAAACAAGAAATTGTCGTATTCTTCCGAGAGTGCTGATTTAAACGAGTAGTCGATCAGAATACGTCGTTTTTGCATGACGGCACGTGTCCCACCGATAAAATCCTCTCGGCTTACGGTGAGGGAGGCGCCGGTTTTTGCTTCTAAATCATCTTTCAAATGCGCATCACTTGGATTGATGTAGATCAGAATTTCTTCACCATCTGCAAAATCCAGTGATTTTTGAATGCGTTTTTCCAGAATTTTTTTGTAGTCATCTGTCTTCATATATTCTTTTACAAGTACAAGAACACGTTTGAACAAGCGGTTTTTTAAGTCTGTCTGGCATTTTCCCTGTTCGCGTTTGAGTTCGATCTGTGCTCTTGCCATGGCCTTATTTAAAGATTGTCTGGCGTTGGCGGTCTCTGTTTTTAAGGTGAGTTCCGCCTGACGGATGGCAGTCTCTTTATGCTCTTTTAGTATCTGGTCTAAAGCCTCCTGATGTTCACTTATAATCTCGTTGCCCATTGCTCTGGCATCTTCCATGGAAGCATCCTGCAGATACTTTAATTTTTCTTCGATTGTCAAGATTTCACCTTCTTTTACTATAGTTTTAAGCCGATGGCTTCATTTACATAAGATGTGATAAAGTCTTTTTTACGGCCGGTTCCGTGACGGTCAGGAATTTCGACAAGCAGCGGTAGTTTTCGTTTGAGCTTGATCTCATCGATAAGATCGGGAAATTCCCGCCCGAATTTTTCGGTGAGCAAAACGATACCGATGGATTTGTCATCCATAACTTTCTGCAGGGCGTCGTGAAGCTCACTTCGTTCGTGTACAACAACACCGTCTACGCCGGCGAGTCGCATTCCTGTGTACGTATCGACATTATCACTGATCAAAAACATCTTCATAATTACAATTTACCTAAGATCATGAAGGAGATGATCAGTCCGTAGAGACAAACACCTTCTGCAAGACCTGCAAAAATTAAGGATTTACCAAAAATGCTGGAGTCTTCGCTGACTGCTCCAAGAGCAGCGCTTGCAGCACTGGCAACAGCGATACCACCACCGATACATGCTAAACCGGTAACGAGAGCGGCGGCGATATACCCAAGTCCTGTGGCGGTAGAAGCAGCAGTTGTAGCTGCATCAGCAGCCTGCGCAGAACCGCCAAACATCATAATGCCTGCAATTACAAAAGCGCCAAAGTAAAAGAAGATATTGACGCCGATTGCCTTTTTGTAGCGCTTTTTGTTTTCTCACCGATCAGATAGTATCCGAAAGGAAGAATGATGCTTAAGATTAAAGTTACGATTAAGAGTTAAGTTTTACTGTTAAAGTCATAACTGAAAACCTCCTGAGTTTATACAGTTTTTCTGATTATAATGGTTCAAATTTACGTCCTGTACCCTTGTAGAAGCGGCTGAACATTTCATAATATTCCAGTCTTAACACCTGGATTCCGACAACAAGCCCTTCCATCAGGCAGACAAATATGTTGCCGGCTACAATGACGATCCAATTTGGACTGCTGTTTTGTGTGGCGCCGCCAAGCATAAGTACAACTTCCATCATCGCTGCATGGCTGACAGCAAAAGCGCCGATACGCACAAAAGAAAGTGTGTTGGAAAAGTAACTGAGCATTGTTTCGAATAATTCGAAGAATGCCTGTACAAAAAACATGACTTTTCCGCCTTCTGTTTTTCCGGTGCGCTTTTCAAGTTTTTTTGCGAGCGGTTCCTTGAAGACCATCATCAGAACCGGGACACCGAAAAGCACGGCGAGCAAAATGTTAGCAGGCATCTTGTGACCTGTCATAAACAAGACAATCGCCAATACGACAGAGCCATAGAAAATCAGTCCGGCGACCCCGTTCGGTGAGAACCATGCGTTTTCTAAATCATGCGCCCGCAGGGAGTTGATAATCTGGAAAATCATGGACAGGAGAATGATTCCCATTCCAAATGCGATTGCAACGATAAATACGGTGTTCAGTTGACCGACAAACGGAAGGCTCGTCATAGCTGAAATCGGATGCAGCCATTTTGCCTCGATGATATTTTCAAATCCAAATACACTTCCGAACATAAAGCCGAAAAAGGTGGAAAAGATACCGGCAAGCGAGATGACCCCCGCAAGATCAATTTTTTTGAATTTGTAGAGCAGTCCGCCCCCGATTGCGAGACAGAGTCCCTGGCCAACATCTCCGAACATGGCGCCGAAGATAAAGGTGTAAGTCAGCGCGAGAAAAATCGTCGGATCCATCTCATTGTGTGCCGGAAGTCCGTACATACGGATAAACATCTCAAATGGCTTGAAGATCTTCGGGTTCTTCAACTTTGTCGGAGGCTCCCCGAAATAGGTCTCGTGGTCATCTTCCACCACTACAAACAGGTTCGGATCGTGCTTGACGTCTTCGAGGAAGGAACTGATGTCAGCCTCGGACATCCATCCGCATAATATAAAGAAGTTATCGTGTTTGTCTTCCACACAGGCAGCAAGCTTTCGCACATCAAAGTTCTTGGCGAGTACCTGCAGACGTTTTTGTGCCGAGACAAGTTTTGCGCTGTCTTTTGAGAGAATCTCAGCAATCTCTTCGTCGATATGCCGGATTTTTTTCTCAATCGAATGAATACTTTTTTCCAGTGTGCGGCACGCATCAGTCGGCGTGGTATCATACTCATCCGGCAGGAAAATACGCTCAAAATGCAGTGATTTTAAAATAGCGTCGATGCGTTCGGAATCGGAGCGGGAGGAGAAGTATACGCCGTATACGTAGCTTGTATCTCTTCCGCCCTCTAAAAAGATTACATTAAGATCCTCGCTTACATATTTTTCTACTTTGTGATAATAGTTCAGTGCAACACGCCCAAAACGGAATTTGATAAAGTGATACTGCATCACGTCGTGGATGTTGCATTCGAGACCTGAAAACGGTTCGATCACTTTGAGTTTGTCTCGCAGTGCTTCTTGTTCCTCTTTCAGGTTCTGTTCTTTTTCTTTGAGATCCATATAGTTGTTGTTTGCTGTACGGATTGTCTGGAACAGCTCCTCCATCGAAAGCGGAACTTCCGGAAGAGATTCTTTGTCAGACAGATATCCGACGAACTGATTCGCCTTTTCCAGTGCATCTTTATATGGATTGATCTCGATAAACGGCTGAAGGTTATCGACCGTTTTTAATTCCGAAAGAGCATTTTCCAATTGAATCTCATATTTTGAGAAATACAGATCCGTTACCCGGTCAATGTCATTTTTCGGTCCGGTGATACTTAAAAATTTCATTTTTACAATCATTGTGGTCTCACACCCCCTATATATTTTAATGTTTCTCCAGCGGACAGACCATAGCGAATACATTCCAATGCCGTTGTAAGCTTCCTTAGCTCCTCTTCTTTTTGGAAAAGATAGGAGTTGATGGAAGCAATGGAATACGGATGTTCTCTGCGGTCGGTGGAGTAAAGGCGTGACAGGCAGTCCGTATACATCTTTTCAATGGTAAATGCATGATCTAAGGGCTGCCGTCTGCCGTAATAAGTCTTTCGGAGCAGTTCCATGAACTCGTCCAATGACTCGCTTTCGATCAACGTTTTTATCTCAGGAAGTTTGATGTGAAAATAAACCGGAATGATAAAAGCGTAAATCTGAATGGAATCCATGTTATAGTATTTTTTTGCACGGTAAATCCATTGTAAATTAATCAAATCGATCTTCGTTCCGCAGTCGCGGGTAAAAATCTTAAGTTCCAATCCTTTGAGCGTTTTTTTGCGCGCTTTCCAGACGGAGGTAAATTCATATAAGTTGAGGGCGAGGTCGTAATCAAACAGATCGACGGGCTGCCCGGATTCCTGTAAAATTTTCAGTGGAGCGTAATATTCTGTGCCTTGCAGATTGTCTACTAATTCTTCCATGGTCTTGGAAGTAATCAGACGGTCGATTGAAATCTGGGAGTAGCGGTCAAAAAACGGCTTTTTGTGATTCAGATCAAACGGTTCCTCATAATGGTTGTAGACAATTCGCAGACAGTAGTTGATCAAATCAACTTCATAGCGTTTGAGATACAGTCTTAAAAATCGTTGGTGTTCCAGACCCGAGAAACGATACAGTTTGGAGTAATCGTTGTAAAGGGACTGGATGAGGATCTTCTCGACATCTCCACGGTGAAGTGTATTCTCATCTACAGTTTCAAAGGCTTTTGCGTACGCGGGAAGTTTCTTCAAATAAGTGACCACCTCGGCAACGTTGCACAATTGTGCAATTTCCCGGAAGTGGTCATCTGTTAAAAGCTTGGCCTGCATTGCATGTATCTTTGTTACGATTCCACTATATGATAGTAGATTTCCCATAATTATACCTCTGTAATGCGTTTCAATATTTCGTGAGCGTATTGCTCATGCTTGATTTCGTATTCCCTTGTGAGTGAATGAATGGTTCGCTCACTTTCTGACTGCAGCTGCTGTAGCTGCGTATTCATTTTAGAAGTCAGATTTTGCTGGATTGCATCCAGTTTTTCTTTTGTGCTTGCAGCCAGATCTTCGTCGAATCTTTGTTGGTCTTTTTGCATCTTTTGATCGAGCCTGTCTTTTTCTGATTCGGCATGCTTTACAATGGCTGTAGCGGCTGTCTCAATTTCTGACAATTTGCTGATAATAGAATTCATTGTGAACCCTCCTTTTGTGCAAGCTGATATGAATAATGTAACACAGTAGAAGAATAAAAAAAGGGTTTTGCGAAAATAATGCAACTATAAATTGACGATATATCTCCGACGAGATATACTGAGTAAAAAAAGAATGAGGTGCAAGAGTATGAGACTTAGAAATATTCCGGGTGCAGATGATGTGATTCAGAACCATCCGGTTGCAATAAAGAATGAGATAGAACAAAAAGGGAAGTGGCATACGGTCTTTGGAAATGAGAACCCGATTCACATTGAGATTGGAATGGGGAAAGGGCAGTTTCTCTTGAATCTTGCCAAGCAGAATCCGCAGATAAACTATATTGGAATCGAGCGCTATTCGAGTGTTTTGCTGAGGGCATTGGAAAAATACGACACAGAAGAATTTTGTGATATGAAAAATATTCGTTTTATCTGTATGGATGCTTTCACGCTGCCGGATGTGTTTGGAAAAGGCGAAGTGGCAAAGATCTACCTGAATTTTTCGGATCCTTGGCCGAAGGCAAGACATGCCGGGAGAAGGCTTACGTCTACTCGATTTTTTGGACAGTATGACAAGGTGCTGGCACAAGACGGTGTTGTGGAATTTAAGACAGATAACAGCCAGTTGTTTGAGTTCTCTTTGGAACAGGTGGCGGAAGCAGGATGGAAATTGCTGGCACATACATATGACCTGCATCACGATGAAAAGATGAATGTGGGGAATATTATGACAGAATACGAGCAGAAGTTCTCAAGTCTTGGCAATCCGATCCATAAGTTGATCGCAGCGAGGAAATAGTTCGAAGCTTTCGGCATATTCTATATAGAAAGTATGTGTATAGAACAGGAGAACCTTATGGGGAAAGGAAAGTGGAAACATTCGTTTTGTCAGTTTTGCTATGATAACAGGAAACTGACATGTAAGCTAAAATGCATTAGACGCTCGTTTGAAGAGGTCTGCGACATCTTGAATGCAAGATGTAAACCATAAGGGCGAGCTGTACACTAGTGTCCGGGAGGGTGGCATATGCAGGTTACACTGATTGTTCTGTTTGCGCACTGGTGTTCGAAATGTAATATGATGATGCCGGTTGTGGATGAGATAGAAGAGGTCTATAAGGAACAGCTGGAAGTCGTCAGAATAGACATTGAAAAAGAAACTGAAATTGCAAAAGATTATAGTATCCAAATTGTACCGACATTTGTTATAATGAAACAAGGAAATGAAGTTATGAGGATGGCTGGGATCATCGGTGAGGAGATTCTGAAAAAGAGGATTGAGACGGTGATTGAAAAGTAGAGGAATGTTTGCTCCGGCAAAGCCGGTGTGCTTTGCCGGAAAAGCGAAAGAATGATTCAGGAAGGATATGACGGATATATGTATGATAATGATTTTTCAAATCTTGGAAGACAGATCCAAGAGACGGTGCAAAACGCTGTGGAGTCGATGAATTATGATCGCCTGAACCAGACAATTAACCAGACGGTGAATCAGGCGCTGGATGAGGCGAGAATATATAAGGAAAAAGTGAGAAGGCAGTATGAGGAGAGCCAGAAAAGACAGGCTAGATAATCTGAGAAAGCAGGCGCAGGCCAACCAGCAAAGCAATGTCTATCAGACAAACTATGCAAGACCGGTAGGGAAAAAGCAGATCAATATGGTGCTTGCGCCAAAGATCAAAAAAGGGACAGGACGCATTGTGGCAGGAACGATATTGAGTATTGTTTCGGCTGTGGGGATTATCGCTCTGCTGGTTACAAAGACCTTTTTAGAGATGATAGGTACAGCAAGTCTTGCCGAGATCGTTCTGGGGCCTGGAGTGCTTTTGATTCCAATGCTTGCAGGAATCATTTTGTCTGCGACAGGAAATCATTATCGCAAGAGATACAGACGGGCTAGAAAGTACGTGGAGATCTTGAATGGAAGAGGTTTCTGTGAGATTAAGGAATTGGCAGAAAAGTCGAATCAGTCAGAGACAGAGACGAGGAAAGATCTTCGAAAGATGATTCAGAAACAAGTGTTTCGGGAAGCGTACATGGACAAGCAGGAGACGTGCCTGATGATTAATCGGATTGCATATGACTATTATCTGCAGGCGGAGGAATCGCTTCGGCAGAGGGAGATGGAAGAGGCGAAAAGAAAAGAACAGGAAGAGAAGATGTCACCTGAGATTTTGGAGATGATTCGTACCGGAGATGAGTATATCAGGACAATCCGTGAGGCGAATGACGATATTCCGGGTGAAGTTATTTCTGAAAAGTTAGACAGATTGGAGCAGGTTGTGCGCCGATTTTTGAGTCAGTGAAAAAACATCCGGAGCAGAAAAAAGAGATGGATAAGTTTATGGACTATTATATGCCGACAACACTGAAGCTTGTGAATGCGTACCGTGAGTTTGATGCTTTGGAAGTTAAAAGGGGAGAATATCACGAATGCGATGCAGGAGATTGAGAATACACTCGATACCATCAGTCTTGCATTTGAAAAGCTTTTAGATGATTTGTTTCAGGATGCTGCGTTTGACGTGTCAACGGATATTTCAGTTCTGCAGATGATGCTCGCAAGAGAAGGATATAAAGAAAAAGATTTTAAATAGTAGGAGGACATAAGCTTATGGGACAAGATATCAATGAGATGATGCAGGAAGCGCCGGTTTTGACCTTGGATCCGTTTGGGGAGACAAAAGAAGAAGTCGTGGAAGTCAAAGAAGAGCAGGTTGAGGAATTGGACGTGCTCACACCGGAAGAAAAAAAGATGGTAGCGGATTTTGCGGCGAAGATCGATCTGAGAAGCTCAAACGCAATTCTTCAGTATGGAGCAGGGGCTCAGAAGAAGATTGCTGATTTTTCGGAAAGCGCACTTGAGAACGTAAAGACGAAGGATCTTGGCGAAGTTGGTGATATGCTTGCGGGTGTTGTGACGGAACTTAAGAGCTTTGATGAGGAAGAGGAAGAAAAAGGGATTTTTGGATTCTTTAAAAAAGGCGGCAATAAGCTTGCCAATATGAAAGCGAAATATGACAAGGCAGAAGTGAATGTGAATAAAATTTGTGATGCGCTGGAAGGACATCAGATACAGCTTATGAAAGACATTGCCATGCTGGATAAGATGTATGAACTGAACACAACGTATTTCAAAGAACTTTCGATGTACATTGCAGCCGGGAGAAAAATTACAGGATGTTGCGACGACGGAGCTTCCTGAACTGGAGGCGAAAGCTGCACGGTCAGGGCTGCCGGAAGATGCGCAGGCGGTCAATGATCTGAATGCACTGTGTAATCGGTTTGAAAAGAAAATTCATGATCTAGAACTGACTCGGACGATTTCGCTTCAGATGGCGCCGCAGATTCGTCTTGTGCAGAGCAATGACACGGTGATGTCTGAAAAGATTCAGTCTACGTTGGTAAATACGATTCCACTGTGGAAAAGTCAAATGGTTTTGGCGATCGGTGTGGAAAATTCTTCTCGTGCGGCAAAGGCTCAGCGGGAAGTGACTGATATGACGAATGAATTATTGAGAAAGAATGCGGAAAAACTCAAACTTGCTACGGTGGAGACTGCAAAAGAGTCAGAGCGGGGCATTGTCGACATCGAGACGCTGAAAGCAACCAATGAATCTTTGATTTCTACACTGGATGAAGTGATGAAGATTCAGCAGGAAGGAAAAGAAAAGAGAAGAACGGCAGAAGCAGAATTGAACCGTATCGAAAATGAACTGAAACAGAAACTATTGGAGATCCGGTAGGACTTTTTATAACATATCCCTCATATACTTGGTATTATTGCCAAGTATATGGGGGATTTTTTATGGAGTATGTAAAGGAAATCAATGCGGTTGTAAACCGTTTTATCTGGGGGCGGGGAATGCTCGCTGTTTTTCTGTTTGTCGGAGTGATTGTTTACCGTGCGCACCGGATTTTTCCAGTTTACAAAGGTGCGGATCTGGCTTGGAAAAACAATGGGGGAGATGTTTCGGGACAGGCGTGTGCGCAGGACCGAAGAAGAGCATTCTATCTCTCAGTTTCAGTCTTTTTGTACGGCGCTTGCAGCGACACTTGGAACAGGGAATATCACAGGTGTGGCGGCAGCGCTGATTGCAGGAGGACCGGGAGCAATTTTTTGGATGTGGGTATCTGCGTTTTTGGGGATGATGACAATTTATGCGGAAAATCTTCTGGGGATACGGTATCGCTATAAAAATAGAAAGGGAGAATGGGTTGGCGGCGCTATGGTGTACATAGAGCGTGGACTTGGGTGTAAATGGCTTGCCGTGCTTTTTGCTGTATTCTGTATTTTTGCATCATTTGGAATGGGAAATATGACACAGGCGAATTCCATGGCAAGTGGATTAAAAGAAAGTCTCTCTATTCCGCCGTTCATTACAGGAGCGGTTGTGACACTTGTTGTGGCGGCAGTAATTTTAGGTGGTGTGAAGCGGATTGCGGCAGTGACAGAAAAAGTGGTTCCATTTGT
>ENA-OQKD01000449-OQKD01000449.1-human-gut-metagenome-genome-assembly--contig:-NODE-449-length-10827-cov-2.237944_pt1 | contig 10827 bp, 15 predicted proteins | sample MGYA00242775_ERZ504792 | MGnify/ENA primary metagenome ERZ504792 (study PRJEB26092, sample SAMD00036401) | human gut metagenome | host: Homo sapiens | study: EMG produced TPA metagenomics assembly of...
GACAATTTGCAGTTTTTAGCAGTGCAGGGTGCCGTTTTATTGTAACATAGAGAGAAACGTTTAGAGGAAAACTGGGACGCAGTCCTGCAGTCGAACTCAGAAAAAGCAGAGATCTGGAGCAGCATTACGATGGTCTGGTACTTCCGGGACGGAGAAAGCACGGTACAGGGAAAACTGCTTAAAGAACTTGGAATGTACGACACCATCAAATCTCAGATAGAAGCAGGAATGCCGGTTCTGGCAACCTGCGCAGGACTGATCCTGCTGGCAGACAATCTCGAAGGCGGAGAACCCGGCCATTTACAGACTATGCCGGTAACCGTAAAGCGAAATGCATACGGAAGACAGCTTGGCAGCTTCCATACAGAAGCTGATCTGGAAGGAGTCGGAGAAGTCCCAATGACATTCATCCGTGCTCCGTATGTAGCAGAAGCAGGAGAAGGTGTACAGGTACTTGCAACAGTAGAAAACAGAATCGTAGCCGTAAAATATAAAAATCAGCTCGCCCTCGCATTCCACCCGGAACTGGACGAGAATGATGAGATACATAAGGCGTTTCTGGCGATGTGTGAAGAATAAAGCATACTTGACAAAATCAGCTGATTCATAGATAATTCCTGTATACAGATACCGGCAGTGGTACTAGGAGGTGTTAACTTGAAACAGTGTATGGATTCTGACAATCTGCACAGACGATTAAAGAAGATCATCGGACAGGTGCAGGCAATTGACCGTATGATTGATGAAGATATTCCATGTGAGGATATCCTTTCACAGATAAACGCAGCAAAATCAGCATTACATAAAGCTGGACAGGTAGTCCTGGAAGGGCATATTCAGCATTGTGTGCGTGATGGAATCGAACATGGAGATGCAGACAAGACCATCGCAAACTTCACAAAAGCCGTGGAACGGTTTGCAAATATGAAATAATGTTGAGGACCAGAAATATAAACGTTATCATCTGGCAATCAGAGACAAGAGAAAACCCGGAAATTCAGGAGTATCCAGTCAAATGGAACTCCATGATTTTCCGGGCTTATTTTTTCTGAGAAAAAAATTTTCAGACCTTGAATCCATTTCCGAAATCGTTTCGTTATAAAAGATAGCGGTTAAGAAAACAGCAACTATCTCCGGGCGCGCTTTTCAATCAGTCCGAGGAGGCCATACAGGATAATAGCAATGATGCACAGGATGATAATGGACATCAACACCCAGGTAAGCTTAAAGGTCTGGCTGGAATAGATGATCAGATAGCCCAGACCTTTTCTGGCACCGATAAATTCTCCTATAATGACACCGACCAGACACAGACCAATATTAACTTTCATGACACTGAGCAGCAGCGGCACAGAAGACGGAAGAATGATCTTCATAAGTTTCTCTTTCTTTCCGCCTCCCAATGTCTCGATAAGCTTCAGTTTCTCCGGGTCTGCTTCGCCGAAACCTGTATACAGATTCAGAATCGAGCCAAAGATAGCAACTGACATACCGCAGACAATGATCGTGCGTTCATTGGCACCCAGCCATACAATAAGCAAAGGTGCCAGTGCAGATTTCGGCAGACTGTTCAGCACTACAAGATAAGGCTCTGTGATCTTTGCAAGTCTGGGACAGGTCCACAGCAGAACTGCCATCCCTGCACCCAGAACTACAACGAACACAAAGCTGACCAGTGTTTCCGTGATCGTTACAGAAAGATGGGGAAAAATAGAGCCGTCTCTGCACATACTGCAGAAACTGCGCCAGATCATTCCCGGACTGCTGAAGATAAAAGAATCGATCAGCCCGGTTCTGGCAGAGATTTCCCACAGCACCAAAAAGAGAAGAAGAATAAAGATCCGCAGAAAAATAACCAGATTCTTTTCTCTTTTCCGATGACGGATATACTGTTTTTGATGATATGAAGCTTCAGGCATCATGATTGAGCTCCTTCCAGATAAGGTTAAAATAAGATTTAAAGTCGGGGGCATTTCTGGAAGCCATCGGAGTACGGTTTTCCAGATCAAAACAGATCGGTACGATCTTACGAATAATGGCAGGCCGGGGAGAAAGAATGATAACCCGGTCTGCCATGCTGATCGCTTCCGAAATATCATGAGTGACAAGGATCGCAGTCTTTTTCTCCTGACGCAGGATCCTGCCGATGTCATCACTGACATTGAGCCGAGTCTGGTAGTCAAGAGCGGAGAAAGGTTCGTCAAGCAGAAGAAGCTCCGGTTTTAATGCCAGGGTACGGATCAGGGCAGCTCTCTGGCGCATTCCTCCGGATAATTCAGACGGATGCGCAGAACGGAATTTGTCCAAACCGTAATCCGAGAGAAGCTGATCTACATAAGCAAGCTTTTCGGCAGTGAGTTCTTTACGGATTTCCAGACCGAGAAGAACATTTTTATAAATTGTCCGCCACTCCAGCAGATGATCCTTTTGTAACATATATCCGATACGGCAGTCACCGGAAGTCACCGGCGTACCGTCCAGAAGAATCTGCCCCTGTTCCGGCCGGATCAGCCCGCAGATCAGGTTCAGCAGTGTGGACTTTCCACAGCCTGACGGTCCGACAATAGCGAGAAATTCTCCCGGCATCAGATCAAAGGATATATGAGAAAGGGCAGGGGTTTCCCCTGATAAACTATGATAGGAGAGACAGACATCTGTAATATCCAGCAGTGGTTTCATACAGATACCTCCATGTTTGCTAGGATGAATATTAATGAATATTTTCATAATTTATGATATGCAGAAATGCCGGGGTATGATATAATAGATAAACTATAGTATTTTTACTTAAGGATTCTGTTCATGACAGACACCAGGACATAAAAGAAAGTATAGAAACCAGAGAAATGCTGTAAAAAACTGTATCAAGAAAGTGTAAGAAATGAGAACTAAGAAAAAAGCGATATTCAACACAGTCTTTCTGATCCTCGTATTTTCTCTTACTGTATATATGGTATTTAAGGGAGAGGATCTGGGAGAGATTATCCATACAGTACGGCAGGCAGATCCGGTTTACTTACTGATCAGTATCGTCTGCGTGGTGCTGTTCATACTTGGTGAGTCCGTGATCATCTTCTATATGATGAAGACTCTCGGGGCGAAAGTAAAAATGGGACATTGTGCCCTGTATTCCTTTGTCGGATTCTTTTTCAGCTGTATTACTCCGTCTGCATCCGGTGGACAGCCTATGCAGATCTATTTTATGAAAAACGGACAAACTTCCGATTCCTGTCACTACGCTGGTCCTGATGATCGTCACCATTACTTATAAAGCGGTTCTGGTGGTAATCGGAATTGTGATCTGGATTTTTGGCAGAGGTTTTCTGGAGGGATATCTTGGGCAGTACATGTGGGTATTTTACCTGGGTGTAGGCCTGAATATTTTCTGCGTCACTTTTATGATGATCCTTGATTTGCACCGGGACTGGCGAAATGGATCATGGTAAAAGGTCTGAAGCTTATCGAGCATTTCCGCTTTCTTAAACCAAAGAAAACCAGACTTGAGAGTTGGAAGCATCTATGGATCAGTATCATGAGACGGCAGCTTTCTGGGCGAGTCACAAGCTGGTGATCCTGAAAGTGTTCCTGATCACTATGGTGCAGAGGATTTTGTTATTTACAGTTACATACTGGGTATACCGTTCGCTGGGATTTCATGGATATTCCATCATAACCCTTACGATCCTGCAGTCTGTCATATCTGTCTCTGTTGATATGCTGCCTTTACCCGGAGGAATGGGAATCAGTGAATCTCTTTATCTGGTGATGTTTGCACCGATTTTCGGAGAATCATTGCTCCCTGCAATGTTACTCAGCAGAGGAATTTCCTATTATGCGCAGATGCTCATCAGTGCAGTGATGACCTGTGTGGCATATCTTACAATAGGAAGAAAAGAACAAGAAGATTAGGGGAGAAGTTATGTTATTAGGAATTTATGATTACACAGTAGTGCTGACATATATCAGCCTTGGAATATCAGTCTTTGGAATCACAAGAGCTTTGGAGGGGGATTTCCGTGTTGCAATTTTCTGTCTGGCACTTTCCGGTTTATGCGACATGTTTGATGGAAAAATTGCCAGAACAAAGAAAAATCGTACAGATGATGAAAAGAATTTTGGAATTCAGATAGATTCCCTATGTGATGTAGTCTGCTTTGGAATTTTTCCGGCAATGATATGTTATTGCCTGGGAGTAAATACTCCGGGCGGAATAGCGGCACTGATTTTTTACAGTGTGGCATCTGTCATCCGACTTGCGTATTTTAATGTCACAGAAACAAAGAGGCAGAACGAAACGTCTGAGAACAGACTGTATTATCAGGGACTGCCGATCACATCTATGGCGATCATCCTGCCGTTTCTTTATCTGATGAGAAGGTATTGCGGACTGTATTTCCTGATTGTGATACATATTGCTGTAATTATTGTGGGACTGCTATTTATCCTCAATATTAAGGTAAAGAAACCGCAGAATCCGGCGCGTGTCCTGCTCGTTGCGGTAGTGGCACTTGCACTTGCGAAGATGTTCCGTTTGATATAAAATAAATACAACTGTTGACTGACCGTAGCGGTCCCGAGAAACAGGGATGCTGCGGTCATACTTTTATGGAGGGAAGATACAAATGAAGTATATTGACAGAAAAGGGAATATCACGATTGAAGAAAATGAACAGGACAAATTCCTGCGGCATTTATACAATGATAGAGGCGGAAAGCTCTGCCTGAAACTCCTGATCAGACCTTTCGTGTCAAAAGCAGCTGGAGTTTTGCTTAATACCAGACTCTCTGCCAGATTTGTACCGGGTTTTGTAAAGAACAACAAAATCAATCTGAGTATATACGAAAAACAGAACTTCTCTTCATGGAATGATTTCTTCATAAGGCGTATCCGTAAAGAAGAACGCCCGATCGATATGCGCGAAAATATCCTGATCAGCCCCTGCGACGGAAAACTTTCCGTACACAGAATCAGCTCAGACTCCAGATTCAGTATCAAAGATACAGAGTATACGGTGGAACAACTTCTGAAAAATAAGGCGCTTGCTGAGAGATATACAGGTGGATATGCATTGATATTCCGACTGACGGTAGATGATTATCATCATTACTGTTATGTGGCAGATGGCAGGAAATCTGCAAATGTAACTCTGCCTGGTGTTTTTCACACAGTAAATCCTGTAGCTAATGATGTATATCCGATCTACAAAGAAAATGCCAGAGAATATACCCTGCTGAAAACAAAAAAATTCGGTACAATCCTCATGATGGAAGTAGGCGCCATGATGGTAGGAAAAATCACCAACCTCCATAAGAATCCTGCCACAGTGAAGAAAGGCCAGGAAAAAGGCAACTTCGAATTCGGAGGCTCTACAATAATCCTCCTCATCCAGCCGGGAAAAGTCCGCATTGACTATGATCTGATTGAGAACACAGAAGAGGGATATGAGACTATTGTAAAAATGGGCGAACGCATAGGAGAGTGTAGAAAAGCAAAAAGAGAGAGGACGGAAACGACCATTGAATAAACGAAACTATCAAAAAGAACTGGAAAAACTCATAGACCAGGCGCAAAAGGACGGAAAAGTTCCAAGTCTGTTTCTCCACAGCTGCTGTGCACCCTGCAGCAGCTACGTGCTGGAATACCTGTCAAAATATTTCAATATCACTGTATTCTACTATAACCCAAATATCTATCCGGAAGAAGAATACCGCAAACGAGTCCACGAAATCACCCGTCTCGTAAATTCTATGGAATTTGAACACCCCGTCAAACTGTTAGAGGGCCATTACGACCCACAGGAATTCTTCCAGATGGCAAAAGGTCTTGAAGACGTACCCGAAGGCGGAGAACGCTGCTTCAAATGCTACCGCCTGCGAATGGAAGAAGCTGCAAAACTGGCAGAAAAAGGCGGTTATGACTATTTTACAACCACCCTTTCCATCAGCCCACTGAAAAATGCACCCAAGATTAATGAAATCGGAGAAGAACTGGCAGAAATCTATCATGTCCAGCACCTCCCATCCGACTTCAAGAAAAAGAACGGCTACAAACGTTCCATCGAACTCTCCCACGAATACGACCTCTACCGCCAGAACTACTGCGGATGCGTCTATTCCAGAAGAGAAGCAGAAAACAGAGAATAAAATAGCAAATATATAGCCAATATCCAGTGAAGAAAAAGAAGATGTATTGGGGCGCATTTGAGGGTTCCAAAACTAAGCCCCAATACATCTTCTTTTTCTTCACGTACCTTTTGGAAGGCTTTTGAACGAATCCCAACTAACCACTTTGCAATATTAAAAAAATATGTTACACTAACACGTAAAAGCAATAATACCAAAATAAAGAAGAAACGAGGAATAAACACAATGGCACAGCTTTGGGGCGGACGTTTCACAAAAGAAACAGACAAACTTGTATATAACTTCAACGCATCAATCTCCTTTGACCAGAAATTCTATGAGCAGGACATCAGAGGCAGCAAAGCACACGTAGCAATGCTCGCTAAACAGGGAATTCTGACACCGGAAGAAAAAGACCAGATCGAAGCAGGTCTTGACGGAATCTTTGCAGACGTAAAATCCGGCAAACTTGAGATCACATCTGAATATGAAGACATTCACAGCTTTGTAGAAGCGAATCTCATTGACAGAATCGGTGATGCAGGCAAGAAACTTCACACAGGAAGAAGCCGTAACGACCAGGTTGCCCTTGACATGAAACTCTATGTAAGAGACGAAATCGACGAAACAGACGAACTGGTAAAAAAACTTCTCGAAGCACTCCAGAAGATCATGGAAGAGAATGTTCACACATATATGCCAGGCTTCACACATCTTCAGAAAGCACAGCCGGTTACTCTGGCTCACCATGTAGGTGCATACTTCGAAATGTTCGTACGTGACAGAAGCAGACTTGCAGACATCCGAAAGAGAATGAATACCTGTCCTCTGGGTGCAGGCGCTCTGGCAGGAACCACCTATCCACTTGACAGAGAATACACAGCTAAACTTCTCGGCTTCGACGGCCCGACCAGAAACAGCATGGATTCCGTATCCGACAGAGATTATGTGATTGAACTTCTTTCCGCATTCTCTACAATCATGATGCACATGAGCCGTTTCTGCGAAGAAATCATCATGTGGAACTCTAACGAATATCGTTTCGTAGAGATTGATGATGCATACAGCACAGGCAGCAGTATCATGCCACAGAAAAAGAACCCGGATATCGCAGAACTTGTAAGAGGAAAAACAGGCCGTGTATACGGAGCCTTAACATCTATCCTTACAACCATGAAGGGAATTCCGCTTGCATACAACAAAGATATGCAGGAGGACAAAGAACTTACATTTGACGCAATCGACACTGTAAAAGGATGTCTTGCCCTCTTTACAGGCATGATCTCCACTATGCAGTTTAACAAACAGAATATGGAAGCAAGTGCAAAGAATGGTTTCACCAATGCTACAGATGCAGCAGATTATCTGGTAAATCATGGAGTACCTTTCCGTGACGCACACGGTATTGTGGGCCGTCTGGTACTCACCTGCATTGACAAAGGAATCTCTCTGGATGAGCTCCCTCTTGAAGAATACAAAGCTATCAGTCCTGTATTTGAGAATGATATTTATGAAGCCATCAGCATGCGCACCTGTGTAGAGAAACGTATGACAATCGGTGCACCGGGACCGGATGTGATGGAGAAAGTCATCGCCGAGAATAAAAATATCTGGAAGAAAATTAAAAAATACTTGCATTTTACTTTAGTTTGGTATAGTATGTACAAGAAAGACAGATGTACGCAATATAAGGACACCTGGACAAAAATGTCCGCGCAAGGGTAGAGACGCGGGTAGAAGATAAAGAGGAGAAAGATATTATGAGTGAAAAGCTTAGAGTCGGTATTTTAGGTGCTACAGGTATGGTAGGTCAGAGATTCATCTCCCTGCTTGAGAATCATCCGTGGTTTGAAGTTGTAACTGTAGCTGCAAGTCCAAGAAGTGCGGGAAAAACATACGAAGAAGCAGTAGGCGGAAGATGGAAAATGGATACTCCAATGCCGGAAGCTGTTAAGAATCTTATTGTAATGAACGTAAATGAAGTAGAGAAAGTGGCTGCAACAGTTGACTTCGTATTCTCTGCTGTAGATATGTCAAAAGAAGAGATCAAGAAGATCGAAGAAGAATATGCAAAGACAGAAACACCGGTTGTTTCCAACAACAGTGCCCACAGATGGACACCGGATGTACCGATGGTAGTGCCGGAAATCAACCCGGAACACTTCGATGTAATCGAATCCCAGAAGAAACGTCTCGGAACAACACGCGGATTTATCGCAGTAAAACCAAACTGCTCTATCCAGAGCTACGCTCCTGTATTAACTGCATGGAAAGAATTTGAGCCATATGAAGTAGTGGCTACTACATATCAGGCAATCTCCGGAGCAGGTAAGACATTCAAAGACTGGCCGGAAATGGTTGGAAACATCATCCCATACATCGGTGGCGAGGAAGAGAAGAGTGAGAAAGAGCCGTTAAGAATCTGGGGTAAAGTAGAAGACGGTGTGATCAAACCTGCTACAGAACCAGTGATCACATGCCAGTGCATCCGTGTACCGGTACTGAACGGACATACAGCAGCTGTATTTGTTAAATTCCGCAAGAACCCGACAAAAGAACAGCTCATCAAAGCATTAGTAGAATTCAAAGGACTTCCACAGGAATTAGAGCTTCCAAGTGCTCCGAAGCAGTTCATTCAGTACTTAGAAGAGGACAACCGTCCACAGGTAACAGAGGATGTAAATTTCGAACATGGCATGGGTGTATCTGTAGGACGTCTTCGTGAAGACACTGTATATGACTGGAAATTCGTAGGACTTTCCCACAACACAGTCAGAGGAGCAGCAGGCGGAGCAGTTCTCTGCGCTGAGACATTAAAAGCTAAAGGATATATCCAGGCGAAATAATTTATAAAAAGTAATGAAGGGGGTGTCGGTGTCGGCACCTCTTTTTACGTGACGAAAAAAGAGCGTTGCTTATAGAATAGTTTGGAAAGATTTGGGATAGATAATTGATCGAATGCAGATTGTGGATATTTGCCAGACTGTGGATAGTGTTTGCAAAAGTGTACTTGGATAGGTTAGAATAGGGACACATATGATAGAGAGGATATGACTGTCATGAAGAAAAGTATTGACAACAGTAGAACTTTTGGAACTACAACTCAGGCAATTGCCATGGAACGGGATGTAAGAAACCGAATTCGCAGGCAGATTGATCCCTGTACCCAGAGAAATTTCCGGCTTCCTGTGGCCTTGCATGGAAATGTGGAGAACAGGGAGAAGAAGAAACTACTTTTTATATGAAAGAACAGGATCTGGAGTATGAGAAGATCTATCGGATTCTCATATAAAACCTGCGGATTTATCATATTATCCAATAGGTAATAGAACTCCGGTGTTTTGACGGATACATGAATCCATGATACAATTAAATTCAGAATCTCTTAATAAAATTGTACTGCTTATTTGGGACTATGATATATTCGAAGTAGCGTGAAATAATATACCGTGAAACAAAATATAGCTGTTTTTGAATAGATTCCATAAGGAAGTCTCTATTTTTGAAGAGATTTTGAGTATTGAATTTAACTGGGGTGAATAATCTATGGGAAACAAAACAGATAAAAACAAAGTACGTCTCACACAGCTCGCCAGCGCGGCCGGATGTGGTGCAAAGATCGGTCCGAAAGTCCTGGCACAGGTAGTAGGCAAACTACCGAAATTTACAGATCCGATGCTTCTGGTAGGTCCGGAAACATCAGACGATGCAGCAGTATACAAAATCAACGACGAACTGGCAATGATCCACACTGTAGATTTCTTCCCGCCTGTAGTAGATGACCCGTACATGTACGGGCAGATCGCAGCGGCCAATGCACTGAGTGATGTCTACGCAATGGGTGGTATTCCCAAACTGGCATTAAATGTCGTGGCATTTCCAAACTGCCTTGGCCCGGAGGTGCTGGAACAGATCCTGCGCGGAGGTGCGGACAAGGTCATGGAAGCCGGAGCAGTTCTTGCAGGTGGCCATACTATCAATGACAAAGAACCGAAATATGGACTCTGCGTAACAGGATACGTGCATCCGGACAAAATGTGGAAGAACTACGGCGCGGAAGCAGGCGACATCCTCATTCTCACAAAACCACTGGGGTGTGGAATCCTCAACACAGCCATCAAAGCAGAGATGGCAACTCAGGAGGAAATCGGGAGAGTACAGAAGATCATGGCGAAACTGAATAAATATGCAGCAGAGATCGCATCCAAATATACGATCCACAGCTGCACTGACGTAACCGGTTTCAGCCTCGCAGGACACAGTCTGGAGATGGCAAAAGGCAGCCACAAGACTCTGGTGATCCAGTCTGAGAAACTTCCAATCATCGAGGGAGTAGAAGAATACGCACAGATGGGCCTGATTCCAGAGGGTGCATACAGTAAATCGTGATTTTGCAGGCAGTGAAGTGCGAAGCGAGATCAAAGAACTCTGGATAGAAGACCTGGTATTCGACCCACAAACATCCGGCGGACTTCTGCTTGCAGTGCCATCAGAAGAAGCTGATGCCCTTGCAGAAGAACTTTCTGGTATGGATATCTTTGGCGGCATTATTGGATATGTGACAGATCCACAGGATAAGGCAGTTGTGTTTGAATAAGAAAAAAAGTTCAGCTTTAACTTAATATGTCTGTATAATTTTAAAATTGAGCATATAACAGTAGAGTTAAACGAATTAAACTAAAAAATCTTTGCGCATAATTGTAC
>ENA-OQKD01000450-OQKD01000450.1-human-gut-metagenome-genome-assembly--contig:-NODE-450-length-10823-cov-1.999533_pt1 | contig 10823 bp, 10 predicted proteins | sample MGYA00242775_ERZ504792 | MGnify/ENA primary metagenome ERZ504792 (study PRJEB26092, sample SAMD00036401) | human gut metagenome | host: Homo sapiens | study: EMG produced TPA metagenomics assembly of...
GCTGTCAACGTCCAGCAGATGGCTTTCGGTAACTCCGGCGACCGCTCCGGCACCGGCGTTGCATTCACCGTGACCCCGCCACAGGCGCTAAGAAGCTGATGGCGAGTACCTCATCAATGCACAGGGCGAGGACGTCGTTGCTGGTGTCCGCACCCCGTCTCCCATCAGCCACCTGCACGAGCAGATGCCTGAGGTCTACGACCAGTTCGTTGAGATCGCTACCCGTCTGGAGAACTACTTCCGCGATATGCAGGATATGGAGTTCACCATTGAGGACGGCCACCTGTATATGCTGCAGACCCGTAACGGCAAGCGTACCGCTCAGGCTGCTCTGCAGATCGCATGTGACCTGGTGGACGAGGGCATGATCACCGAGCAGGAGGCTGTCCTGCGCGTGGAGCCCAAGCAGCTGGATACCCTGCTGCATCCCCAGTTCGACGCAGCTGCCCTGAAGGCTGCTGAGGTCGTCGGCAAGGGCTTGGCAGCTTCTCCCGGTTCTGCCTGCGGCCAGATCGTCTTTACCGCCGAAGAGGCTGAGGAGATGGTCAAGTCCGGCAAGATGAAGAAGGTCGTTCTGGTCCGTCTGGAGACCTCTCCTGAAGACATCGTCGGCATGCAGGTGTCTCAGGGCATCCTGACCGTCCGCGGCGGCATGACCAGCCACGCAGCCGTTGTTGCTCGTGGTATGGGTACCTGCTGTGTCTCCGGCTGCGGCAACGACAACGACGTGAAGATCGACGAAGAGGCTAAGACCTTCGAGCTCAACGGCCACAAGTTCGTCGAGGGCGACTGGATCTCCATCGACGGCTCCACTGGTAACATCTACGGCGAGCAGGTCGCTACCGTCGCCGCCACCGGCAACAAGAACTTCAACCGCTTCATGGGCTGGGCAGATGCTGCTCGTCAGCTGCTGGTCATGACCAACGCCGATAACCCGCGCGACGCACAGCAGGCAGTTGACCTGGGTGCTGAGGGCATCGGCCTGTGCCGTACCGAGCATATGTTCTTCGCTGAGGACCGCATCAAGGCTGTCCGTGAGATGATCTGCGCACGTACCGTGGAAGAGCGCGAGGCTGCTCTGGCCAAGGTCGAGCCGTTCCAGCAGGGTGACTTCGAGGCGATGTACCGCATCATGGGTGAGCGCCCGATGACCATCCGTTATCTGGACCCGCCTCTCCACGAGTTCCTGCCCAGCAAGGACGAGGACATCAAGGAGCTGGCTGCCGACATGGGCATGACCTTCGATGACCTGAAGAACGTCGTTGCTTCTCTGCATGAGTTCAACCCCATGATGGGCCATCGTGGCTGCCGTCTGGCTGTCACCTACCCCGAGATCGCAGCAATGCAGACCCGCGCTGTTATCAAGGCAGCTCTGAACGTCTCTGCTGAGACCGGTTATGTCATCACTCCGCACATCATGATCCCGCTGGTCGGCGAGGTCAAGGAGCTGAAGTTCGTCAAGGACGTTGTCGTCAAGGTCGCAGACGAGCTCATCAAGGCTTCCGGTGTTGACATGAAGTATCTGGTCGGTACCATGATCGAGATCCCCCGTGCAGCTCTGACTGCCGGCGAGATCGCCAAGGAGGCTGAGTTCTTCAGCTTCGGCACCAACGACCTGACCCAGATGACCTTCGGCTTCAGCCGTGACGATGCTGCCAAGTTCCTGGGCGCTTACTACGAGAACAAGATCTACGAGAGCGATCCGTTCCAGCATCTGGATCAGGTCGGCGTCGGCAAGCTGGTCAAGATGGCTGCACATGACGGCCGTGAGACCCGTCCCGATCTGGGTCTGGGCATCTGCGGCGAGCACGGCGGCGATCCTTCCAGCGTCGAGTTCTGCCACAATGTTGGTCTGGACTACGTCAGCTGCTCTCCCTTCCGTGTGCCTATCGCACGTCTGGCTGCTGCTCAGGCTGCTATCAAAAATCCCCGCAAGTAATTGCGTGAGAGCTTGAGAGAGCACCAATAAAGTATATGAACCGCCCCGGTTTCCGTAACAGGAAGCCGGGGCGGTTTTGCATCTTGTTTTGTAAGCGGAAAGAGGTTACAATAATAGAAAAGAAAGCGTATATCAGTCGAATAAGGTGGTAGGCCTATGAAGTTTTTCGAAGTGGTTCCAAGCGAACTTTTCTCGCCGTTGGCTTCGCCCAACCGTATTTTATATGCGGATGCACTGGACGTACTGTACGCAGCATACCAAGAAAACTTGAAAATACGGGAAGATGTCTTGTATTCAATGCTGCGCGGCAGGCTGGAGCAGGAACTGGCGGATGCTACGTTTGAAGATGAAGACATTGACGAAGAGGAACTGAGGGATATCTCTGGCCGCGCCCGTTTTTTGATTCGCAAGCTGTGTAGTAAGGGGTGGTTTGAGAAAGAACGCGGGGACGACTTTGAAGAGTATATCACGATTCCTAATTACAGCAGCCGTTTGCTGGAATTATTCCACCAACTCTGCAATGATAGCCCGGCTCGTGGATATTCTTATGTGTTCGGAACTTTCTCAGTCTTAAAGACCGCCGACGACAGCAACAATGCTTACGATAAAATGACGGCTCTCTATAGTGCCTACGATAACACAACGGCGCTGATTAGTTTGTTGCAAATGGTCTATCATAATGTGAAGCATTATTTTCAGACACAGATCGATATGCAGGATGTCAACCAGGTACTAGCTGCACACTTTAACGACTTTGGACAAAAGGTTGTGGAGGCATATATCCGTCCGCTGAAAATCAAAGATTCAGTGCCGAAGTATCGTGTGCCCATTCAGTCTGTGCTTAGGCGCTGGGAAGAGGATGATACCTTGCTGATGGCGATGGCAAATGAAGCATTGCGTGATAAGCGGGGCAAGACATTGGAAGACTGCCGTGCCGATCTGCTGAGGAAAATTTTCTGGATCGAAGAACGCTATGACAATTTAGAGAAGGACTATCTTGAAGAAATTGATACGCAGGTCCGGCGCTATACCAGGGCAGCAACACAGAAAATCGAGAACCTGACGAACCGAGATCAAAGCGTGCGCGGCAATTTGAATGTTTTGCTGACGGCACTGTCCAGAAACCGCAGGGCGGCTGAGCTGGTGGACCAGATACAACCGGCATTTCAATTGTATGAGCAGTCTTTTTTGTCAGAAAAAAGTCTGTGGTACCGTAAGCGCCCCGAAAAACGGACAAAAACCGCGTCGGTGCTGATACAAGATGATCAGGCACCGAATACGGAAGAACAGGTCAGAGCGGCACAGTTACTGCAATCGAAATATGGCCGGGCAGCAGTAAATGCTTACGTGCAGGGATGGCTGGGAGACGCTGACATTCGTTGCTCGGAGGAGCTCTCGCTTGAAGAGGACAAGGATTATATCATGAGTTTGCTGGCAATCCTTGGAAGCAAGGATGCATCTGCCGGTTATGTGGTCCAGGAACTCGATGGCATTTTTTGCAAAAACGGCTATTCGATCCCGCAAATGCAGATCCGGAGGAAGGAGAAGAAGTCGTGAATTTTGATTTTGTTACCAATGCAACGGCAAAAGAACTGGAACAATTCAAATCTGTCTGCAATCAGCTGCTCAGCCGCACATACATTGTGCGAACTATCTACCAGCTGGGAAAAGGCAGGGTGGATAACCCAGACTATCTTTTTCTATCACGGCACTATGAGGCTGTACAGGAGTACCTGAGTCTGCTGGACTGGGATTTGCGCAGGGATGAACTGAACGGATACTTTTATGTGTTGAACACAGACGAGGCTAACCGTTGCAACCTCAATAAAAAGAAACAGCGATTTTGCTGGCATTACGGCTGATCTACGAAGAAAATATGGAGCGTTTGGGTTTGGAGCAGGATGCCATGTGTACTGTGCGGGATGTGCTGGAAAAAGTGGTGACCGACTATCCTGTTTTTCCAGCTAAGCCGAATATGGAAGAGGTGAAACGCGCCTTTACGGTGCTGGAAAACCATTCCGTGATCCAGCGGCTGGAAGGTAAATTCAACCAGAGCAGCTGCAGGATCGCAATACTGCCCACCATTTTATCTGCGGTCTCCAGCGAAAAGCTGAACTTGGTGGTGTCTGTTTTTGAAAAAAGGAGGAAACAGATGAAGAAGCTGAAGAAGATCCTGCTGATCAACTGGCTCTATTTCAGTAAGGAACTGATTGAAGTGGGCGATATCAATTTCCTGACTGGAAAGAACGGCGCCGGAAAGTCAACGGTCATCGATGCACTGCAGATCGTACTACTGGGCGAGACAAATTCCCGCAATTTTAATCAGGCAGCCAACGAAAAATCGCAGCGCACATTGGAAGGCTATCTGCGCGCCGACATGGATGATAACAGCCCGTATTCCCGCCGCGGTAAGGACTTTTCTACCTATATTGTCTGCGAATTTCAGGATGAGATGGAGGGCAGCAGCTTTGTGACGGGCGTTACCTTTGACTGCCGCAGCGATGGAAGTTACCGTGATACATTCTTTATTTACACGGGGACACTGCCGGAAAATTGCTTTATTGAGCAGGGCGAGGCAATGGAGATTTCTGCACTTCGCCGTTTTTTGAAGCAGAACTATGCACGGGCAGAATTTTACGATACCCAAAAAGAGTATCGCCGCAACATGCTTGCAAAGTGGAACGTCCACAACGAGCAGGTCTTACGGATGATGAAGAAGGCTGTTTCGTTCCGGCCAATTGTGGATATCCAAAAATTCATCACGGAAAACATCTGCGATATTCCGGATAAACCCAATATTGAGCTGATGCAGCAAAACATCCGGGATTATAAACGGCACGAATTGCTGGCGCAGCGTCAGCAGGAAAAGCTGGATGCGCTGCAGCAAATCAGCAGGCTGTATCAGGAGATGAACCAAGCCATAGACCGCTGCCAGATCCAGAAGTTTCTGGTACGGTGGGCCGAAAAAGAAGCTGCGCAGACAGAGATCGACCAGAGGGAATTGGAACGAACTGAATAGCTAAGGAGAACCTTGCAAATGTGAATGAGCAACGGGAGGAGCTTGAGCGGCAGATCGAACAGAAAGAAACGCGCCGCAGTGAGCTGGAGCTGGCCTACAGACAGAGCAACGGTTTTCCAGGAGGAAGAGCGTCTGCTCAACACGGTAAAAAGGCTCTGAGAGATGAGCAGAAAAAGCTGGAACAGGGTCTGCAAAATCTTGAAGTGGAGATCAAGCGGGAAGCACGGCATTTGCAGAGATTCTGTGGGGAGATACAAGAACTGGAACCGGAAGAACTTCTCATACCGGTGCAGGAAGCGGCGAACACGGCGCAGAAAGCATATGCTGTATTTACTGGTGACGAGAAGGGATTGTTTGCCCGGCCTGTGGAATTGTTTGAAACGGGGCAGCAGGCAGTGGCCGAATTGTCGGATGCTGTCCGCAGTGCGGCTCATAAAACAGAGGATCGTATTGCAGAGCTGAAGAAGCAAGCCGACCAGAAAAGTGCGGTGCTTGCAAATCTGCGCAGGAACATAAAAGATTATCCCCATGGACTTCTGCTGTTCAAAGACCGGCTGGAAAAGGATCTGGCGGATAAAACGGGGCATGCGGTTCCCGTTTATATTCTGGCAGATGTGCTGGAAATGGCAGATGAGCGCTGGCGTGGAGCGGTGGAAGGCTACCTGAACAACCAGAAATATTATCTGCTGGTGGAGCCGGGACGTTATCAGGATGCACTTAACATTTACGACCGGCTGAAGCAGGAAGCAGAGTACCGTGCGTTTGGTCTGGTAGATATCGGAAAACTGAGGGAAAAAGAAACACTTCGACCGTTGCCCGGCAGTCTGGCAGAAAAGGTGGAGACAGAAACAAGCTGGCACGCAGCTATGTGGACTATCTTCTGGGTCGGGTGATATGCTGCGACACGGCAGAACAGTTGCGCTGCTATAGACGGCAATTACGGCAGAGGGAATGCTGTATCAGGGGCTATGTGGCCCGCGCACTTCGGAAGGGCTGGATGGAAGACGCCTTCATCGGGCGGCGTGCGGTGCAGCTCCGCATCGACCATCTGGAAAAGGAACTGGCCTGTCTGCAGGAAGAGCTGCGGCATTGGCAGCCGCTCCAGAAGCAGCTGACCGGCCTGCAGGAGCCGCTTTTTACCCAAAGATTCGTCCGAATCGATGTGGCGCAAAAGCAGGAGGACTACCAGCGCGTCCAGACGATCATCAAGGAAATCGCAGAAGTCAAAAATCAGCTTTCCCAGTTGAATCTGTTCTGGTTGGATGAGCAGCGACGCATCATTGAACAGTTGAAAGAAGAGATCCTTGCATTCAATAAGGAAAAAGATGCGAAAAATGTGCAAAAAGGGAAGTTGGAAGACCGCATCCATCAGCTGGAATATGAGATCTTGCCGGAAAAATACCAACGGTATGAGGCCATCGAAGATGTTTTGAACGAGGAGTTCACGAAGGAATACCGAGAAACCATCGGCGTTCCCCGCTATCGGCAGGAGCTTGTCCGCTTGAAAAAGGCAGATGTCATCCGCAAGAACTTTGGCGACAGTTTGGCGCAGAGCACAAAGGCGATGGACGGGGCTCAGAAGAAACTGTTTGCAGCACGCAGAGAATATGCAGAACGGTTCAAACCCTGTGCATTCCAGATTGAGGTGATGGATAACACCGAATACGAGGAAGAACGGCGTACTCTGCAGGAAAGCGAGCTGCCCCGATACAAAGAAAAAATTCGGGCGGCACGGGAAAGCGCAATGGAGCAATTCCAGAACGATTTCCTTGCCAAACTGAAATCCAGCATCGACCAGGTGCAAGAACAGGTGCACAATCTGAACAAGGCCCTGCGCCAGGCACAATTTGGCACAGACAAGTACCAATTCCGTGTAGGGCCAAACCCGGATTATCTGGATTACTATAACATGATCACGGCAGATGAACTGATGGAAGGCGAATCCGGTCTATTCGCACTGCCCTTTCAGCAAAAATACGGCCCATTGATCGAAAAACTGTTCAGCCAGATCACGATGGCAGACGATACGCAGCTCAATGCCCGCAAACAGAGCGAACTGCAGGAGAATATCGTCCGTTATACAGACTTCCGGACGTATCTGAAGTTTGATTTGGAAACGACCGATCAGAACGGTTCCAAGCAGCTGCTTTCTCAAACACTGAATATGAAGTCTGGTGGCGAAACACAAACGCCATTCTATATTGCGGTGCTGGCCTCGTTTGCCCAGCTGTACCGCGTCAACGATGCTACCCGTTTTGGTAATACGGTGCGTCTGGTGGTGTTCGATGAAGCTTTCAATAAAATGGATAGTGACCGGATCACGGAGAGTGTACTCCTTCTCCGAAAGATGGGGCTGCAGGCGATCATCTGTACGCCGCCGGATAAGGTCTCGGACATTATGCCCATTGCAGACCGTGCATTATTAGTGGACAAATCCGGATACCGGATGCACATCATTCCATTTGGAAAGGAGATGCAGAATGAAGGAAGCACAGGTGATCCTGAATCGTCTGCTGGATAAGTTTGAAAACAGTAAGCATCTTTCTGAACCCAACACATCCAGACGTCGGGTAATGCTGCGCATTGATAAAAGGGAGTTGCCGGAGTATCAATACGAAGATGCGGTGGTTCGGGATGCTTACAATATTGCAGCGCGGGAGCTGGAGCAGCAGGCTTTGGTGCGTCTGGAATGGGCGAGAAAGCAGAGCGTTCTCTCCTGCATTGTGCTGAATCTGGAACGGGTCGCACAGTGCTATGAATGCGCCGACAGAGTGCATCCGCGAAAAAAGGCAGAAGAGGTTGCAAACATCATCATGCAGAAGCTGGCAGACAATCCCGTTCCATGGATCGCGGCATGGAGGAATGCTGTATGTGCTCAGGTGCGGAACAGCATGAAAGTGCCAACGTATTGCAGGGAAAACGACGGTCTGCTGCAGGAGCTTTTGCTCACGTTTCAACGGTATGCGGAGCTGTCCGGCAGTGTGACGATGCGTGCATTCAGCAGCCAGTGTTTTCACGATACCAAGTATTTTGAGCGAAATGTACGGGAGCTGTTTCTTACCATTGCACGAAAGTACAATACCCAACTGGCGGCGGCCTGTACAGAAGCGGAACTTGGTGAGCGGGATCAGCTTGCATTTCTGGGAATCTATGCCCGCCCGGAGCTTTACGAACTCTCGGGCGATTGCGCAATCTGCTTGAAGAAGGGAGAACTACAGCTCAGCGCAGCAGAACCTTATGGATTGGCTTTGCCCAGTACACTTGTGTCAAAGATTGTGGACATTGAACTGAAAAACATCTGCTGCATTACCTTTATCGAAAATAAAACGAACTATGATGAATATTTGCTGGCGGAAAAACAGCCGGAAGAACTTGTTGTTTATCACGGCGGCTTTCTGAGCCCGCGGAAGAAAAAACTTTTTGAAAAACTGGCTGCTGCGGCAGGGGAAACCATGCAAATTCGATTCTGGGCAGATATTGATCTGGGCGGTTTTTGCATGTTTGAAAACCTGCAAACGGTGTTCCCACAGCTTGAACCCATGCGTATGGAAGGGCGCTTTGTGGAACAGTACCACAAAAATGGCCTGAAGCGGCCGGAGCAGTATCTGAAGAAGCTGAAGGAAGAGCGGAATGCGGGAAGACATACGCTGTTTGTTGATGCAATTGATAAGATTTTGCAATATGGGGTCACAATCGAACAAGAAACATTTCTGGAGTAGAATTCATGCGAAGATAAAAACGCTTGTTGACCTATAAAAACGTACTATTATTCTTTTCAACGCCCTGTAATTTTGGCACCCGCCCAGGCTGCAATTAAGTCTCCCCGGAAATAAAATCTGGTAGGACAAAGAAGATAAAAGCTCTTGGCTTCTGTAATGGAGGCCAAGAGCTTTTTGCATCTTGTTTTGTAAGCGGAAAGAGGGTACAATGATAGCAGAAGTACGCACATCAATGAGGTGATACTATGCTGAACATTTTTTTAACGGTGATATGAAGGAAGCGGTGTACGAATACGGCTTCTTATTTCAAATACGATTACGAGGAAGACTGGATCGTTGACCCGATGGTCAAGGAAATGATTCAGGACGTGGATAAGTCTACCGTTATCGACAGTGGTGTAATTGACAGCCCGGTCTTGGGTAAAATTCCACCGATTGGTTTGTCTGGTGGCGTAAAGACACTGATTTTGGTAAAGTTTGAGCCGGAGAAAGTGTTCAATGTATCGACTTGTGGCGACAACTGTGCAAAGTGGCTGCTCAAAATTGCAGAGCAGGAGGATCGCACAGTGAATTTGCGTCACCTGATGGATTTTGGCAAAAAGCCGTTTACATAAAAGTGCTGAATACGAATCAAATCGTTCACAGTATGGAAGAGCTGATTTTGGCCGCAGGTGAGTTTGTGTAAAGGGGCTGACAGAAATGAAAGGAATTCATAAAGTTGTCATCAGCACAAAGTACCTGAAATATGAGTTTGACCTGCGACGCAACTTAACCATTATTCGTGGGGATAGCGCAACAGGTAAAACGACCCTGGTGGATATGGTTCGTACGCATATGAACGATGGAGACAGTGGACCGGTCACTCTCAATTGTGATAAAAGTTGCTACGTGGTAGAAGGAAATCTTTGGAAGGGACAGCTTGGCAATATTCAGGATAGCATTGTTTTTATCGACGAGGAAATGAGTTTGTCAAGACCAAAGACTTTGCACGTGCGATTCAGCAGACAGATAACTATTATGTTATCGTGACCAGAGAGGGTTTGCCAGCCTTGCCATACAGTGTGGAAGAAGTGTATGGTATCCGAACCTCTGGAAAGTATGGGGCACTGAAACAGAGTTATCATTCGTTCTATCGAATTTACCCGGATAGTACGACTGAGAATATTAAGCCGGAGAAAATTCTGACCGAGGACAGCAATTCGGGTTATCAGTTTTTTGACGCGGTCTGTGCAGAGCATCAAATGCAGTGTGATACTGCAAATGGAAAGTCCAATGTGTTTTCCTATTTGAAGGCTCATAGGAATGAAAAAATTCTGGTGATTGCAGATGGTGCAGCATTTGGCCCGGAGATGGACAGAGTGCTGCAGTTGGTGCAGACAAGAGAGAATCTGGCACTCTATTTGCCGGAATCTTTTGAGTGGTTAGTGCTTTCTTCTGGAATTCTGAAAGATACAGAGATTGCACAGATCTTGCAGACACCGTCTGGCTACATCGATAGTAAGGAATATTTTAGCTGGGAGCGCTACTTTACGGCACTTTTGATAGAGAAAGCGGCTGGGACATATCTGAATTATACTAAGAAAACGCTAAACAAGGCCTATTTGAGTGATAGCACGAAGAATGCGATTCTGGGTCAGATGATGAAAGGGAAACCGGAGTAAATTGGAAGATGCACATGAAAAAGGTGCGAGGCAAAATATGAAACTTATAACGAAAGAAGTTTCAAATCCTGAGAAAAAATTCTGGATTTGGGATGAAAAAATCACAAATAAACAAGATGGGCGAATTTACCCTCATAATACAACGAACGTAGGATCCGGGAAAAGCGTTGCGGTATACCAACTAAGCGAGAGTGGCAAGGAAGAACAGATTGCACAACTAGAAATTCCAGATTATAAAAAATTGGAGGAGTATTATTGGCAAGAAAAAGAGATATGTTTGGATTATACGTATATAGATGAATTTGAGTGGCTTGGAGATAAAGCACCTTATGAAGTAGAAGGAAATCCTTAATAGAGAATATGAAAAAATAACAGCTAGGGCAGCGATTTTTATCTGAAGAGCAAAACTGATTCATCTATGCAGTTAAAGATTCAAAGTGAAGATTTGGATTTTCATATGCAGGATTTTATAATCTAAATCTTGA
>ENA-OQKD01000454-OQKD01000454.1-human-gut-metagenome-genome-assembly--contig:-NODE-454-length-10732-cov-2.491749_pt1 | contig 10732 bp, 12 predicted proteins | sample MGYA00242775_ERZ504792 | MGnify/ENA primary metagenome ERZ504792 (study PRJEB26092, sample SAMD00036401) | human gut metagenome | host: Homo sapiens | study: EMG produced TPA metagenomics assembly of...
AATGTAAGTGTTTGATGTAAAATGAGACATAAGGAATCCCCTTTCTTTTTGTTTAGTAAGATTTTTGGTTGGTAGCTTAATTTTACATCAAAAAGGGAGAAGATTCCTTATATTTTAGGCATTTTTTTTAAAAGTTGTTTATAATGATATATTACAAAACAGGTGACTGTGGATAAAACTGCGGAAACTCAAGGATAATTCAATAGACTTTACACTCTTAAGGTGGTATAATGACCCTACTGAATGGATGTATGTAAACAGGAAGGATGATGCAATATGTTAGACCAGAAAGACTTGGAGCTTCTTCAAAATTTAATGCAGGAAGTTGTAAAAGAATCAGAACAGAATATTCTTAACAGCGTGGATAAAAAGATTGCTGCTTCTGAGCAGAATGTCATTTCTACCGTGGATAAAAAGATCGCTGCTTCCGAACGGAATGTTATTTCTAGCGTAGACAAGAAGATCGCTGCTTCCGAACGGAATGTTATTTCTAGCGTAGACAAGAAGATCGCTGCTTCCGAACGGAATGTTATTTCTAGCGTAGACAAGAAGATCGCTGCTTCCGAACGGAAGATTCTTTCTGTCATGGATGAGAAACTATCCCGATCAGAAAATATGATTCTTAATGAGCTGGACAGAGTACAGGCACATCTTGAAGGAGATTTGGAAAAAGTACAGAAAAATCTGGAAGAACTGAAACAGTTTTACAAAATTGATAAGTTGGAAACAGATAATACTTCGCTGCTTCTGAAAATGTACAATGACATGCAAAAAGAAATTGCAGAGATTAAGACTAAAATAGCATAAAACACAATCGCCGAAAGGGTGTAAAGCCTACTGAGTTATCAGGCGGTCCATTTGCATCTGTATAAATCCATATGTCCACTCACAAAATACAGAACACTCTTTACCATAAAAACAGACCATCTAAACAATCAGTATAGCATCACCGAAAGCCATTTTGTTATAAAAAGCATCATCATTTTTAAGATAAAACAGCCCTCATCTCCCTTATTTTAAAGGGTCTGAGGGCTGTTCTCAATTATTCATCCCAGTTGTGCCATACGTCAGTGACGTCATCGTCCTCATCAAGAAGATCAAGTGTTTTCTGAAGGTTTTTGATATCTTTTTCGTCTGTAAGCTCCACATAGGTCTGAGGAACCATAGCCACCTGCGCTTCCAGCATAGGAACTCCGGCAGCTTCCAGAGCCTCTCTTACTGCACTGAAATCATCCGGCGCTGTGATCACTTCAAAGCTTTCCTCTTCCTCACTGAAATCCTCTGCGCCTGCATCAAGAGCGACCATCATCAGCTCATCCGCATCCATCTCGCACTCTTCCTTGTCAATGATGATCTGACCTTTCTGGTCAAACATAAAGGAAACGCAGCCCTGTGTTCCAATACTTCCGTAGCCTTTTGTAAAAGCATTTCTTACATTGCTGGCAGTACGGTTTTTATGTCTGTCAGAGTTTCTACGATAATAGCAACACCGTTTCGGACCATAGCCCTCGTATGTAGCACGTTCATAGTTATCTGCCGCTTCTGCACCCGCTGCTTTTTTTAGATACCGCGCTCAATGGTGTCATTTGGCATATTGTTTGCTTTTGCCTTTGCAATAACATCGCGAAGCTTGCTGTTATTGTTCGGATCCGGTCCTCCGGCTTTGACAGCCATAACGATCTCTCGTCCGATCACAGTAAAAATTTTACCTTTTTTGGCGTCGTTTTTCTCCTTTTTATGCTTTATGTTTGCGAATTTTGAATGTCCTGACATAACTCACTTTCTCCTTTTGTGTTCTTGTCATTTATTTTTTCGGCCCGCACCTTTCCTATTGTCCTGTTTCCCAGAGACAGGATCTTAAAGCGGTAACCGTTTGCAACAATCTCATGATCCAGATCTTCCTCTGTGGGAATATGCCCCAGAAGCTCTGTGAGAAGCCCGTTCAGCGTCGTTACCTCAACCTCTCCAAAACTGATCCCCAGCTCCTCCTCAACATCCTCCAGCTCTGCAAAACCATCGATCAGAACGCTGTTGTCTGTCTGAGTCCGGATAGCAATATCCTCGTCCTCATCATATTCATCAAGGATCTCTCCCACGATTTCCTCCAGAATATCTTCCATTGTGATCACTCCTGCAGTCTGACCGTACTCATCTACCACAACTGCCATATGTGCCTGTTTTACCTGCATAGTACGGAAAATATTGCTGATGCTTCCCGTTTCCGGCACAAAATCTGCTTTTCGGATCAGTCCCGGAAGCTCTCTTAGAGGCTTGAATCTTGCCCAGGAATTCTGGGTCATAAATTTAAGAGCGTCTTTATAATGGATCAGTCCTCTGATATTGTCCATATCATCCTCATAGACCGGATATCTGGAATTTCCTTCTTCCAGCATCTCATCTATGACGTCTTTCAGGAATCTTTCCTGGTCAAAAGCCACCACTCCGGTTCTGTGTGTCATAATATCACCGGCCTTGATATCATTAAAAGAAATGATATTCTGAATCATCTCTGCTTCATTTTTCTCTATGACGCCCTGTTCATGAGCCTCATCCACAATGGAAATGATCTCCTCCTCTGTAACCGCTTCCTGCTGTTCCCCAAGCGCTACTCCAAAAACACCGGCAGTAATACGCGCAAGCCAGGTAACTGTCAGAGTAAAAGGCCACATTATCGTTACCACTATGCTGACAAGCCGCACATAACGGAACGCATACTGTCTGGATCGGTAATCTCCGATCCTTCGGAACATCAAAATGCCAAAAGAGGCAAGAAGAACAACACAGAGAATCGAAATCAGTACCAGAGCCGGAAACTGATCTATGTAACGATGTGAGATCCGCGCCAGAAGAGGCACCAGAAAAACACCGATAAAGATTCCTGAAGCTGTTACGATCAGAGGAATGGCATTGACATATCTTACCGGTTCATCAATAAGCCTTTTCAGTAATCCGGCTTTTTTGTTTCCTTCCTCTGCCATTTTCTGTATTTCGCTCTGATTCAGATTTCTGACTGCTGCTGCAAAGCCATAAAGGATTCCGTTCAGCAAAATCAGCATCACTAGAACAATAAGCCCCGCCAGGGGCATCGACTGCCGTCGTCCATTTTGTATTTCCTTTCTTAACTCGCTGTACATACAGTGTATTTCCCCGGAAATTACCTGTGAATCAGCATAATTACTGCTAAAATATAGCACTTTCCCTGCCGTTCGTCAAGAATTCCCGTCCAAAAAGTATCTTTCTTAAAAGTATCTTTTGCCCTGCCCAGGCAGAAAAAGGATCAGAAGCTCAGTTCCAGGCTGATCTCCAGCGCATGATTCACACGGTCAAGCATACACTGATCCAGGTGACACACCTTATCCTTCAGCCGCCGTTTATCAATGGTCCTTAACTGCTCCAGAAGGATCACGGAATCTTTTTCGATCCCGTAGGCAGAAGCATCAATTTCAATATGTGTAGGAAGCTTCGCCTTATTCATTTTTGATGTGATGGCTGCGCAGATCACAGTTGGGCTGTGCCGGTTTCCCACATCGTTCTGTATGATCAGAACAGGACGGATCCCGCCCTGCTCGCTTCCTACCACAGGTCTTAAATCTGCATAAAAAACTATCCCCTCTTTTTATTACCACACAATTCACACTCCGATTCTGTTTTCTCTACTAATCAGTATTTCCAGTTTTTTCTGTGTATACATGCGTGGTATTTCCAGTTTCTGCCGCCTTTACCTATTCAAAAAAGGTCAGCTCACCCCATTTCTTTCCGTTCTTTATATAAATTCTTGGTACCCGTTTTCCAATATCACAGGCAAATTCATAAGAAAACCTTCCTGATAAGTCTCCAAGAGTTTCCAGACTGAGAACCTCATCTCCGTCCTTTCCTACAAGTGTCACCTCGTCACCTGTGTGAACCTCAGGAATATCTGTTACATCTACCATAAACTGATCCATACAGATCCGCCCGATCACAGGAGCCTTTTTTCCATGGATCAGGACCCATCCTTTGTTGGAAAGACTTCTGGGATATCCGTCTGCATAGCCTACAGGTATGGTGGCAACCTTCATGTTTTTTTGTGCAGTAAAGGTTCCTCCATAACTGACCGAAGCCCCTGCTTTCAGTTCCTTGACATAACTGACATGGCTTTTCAGCTCCATAGCAGGCAGAAGCCTTACAATATCCCGTTCCACCTCATCAGAAGGATAAATTCCATAAATGGTGATTCCGGCACGGACGGCATCCATGTTTGCTTTTGGCATACGGATAATGCCTGCGCTGTTGGAACAGTGCTGTACAGGAATTCTGATTCCACTTTCATGAAGCAGTCTCTCAAAGGTCACGTAACGTTCCAGCTGTTTTTCAGCAGGAGAGATATCTGTTTCGTCTGCTCTGGCAAAGTGGGTGAACAGTCCCTCCACCTCTACATTGGAAAGTTCTGTGATCTTCTTAATTTCCTGAACGCTTTCTGTGGTATCAGAAAATCCAATCCTGCTCATTCCTGTGTCAAGTCCAATATGGATATGTACTGTTTTTCCCTGACGGACAGCCTCCTCTGACAGCTTTTCTGCCATGGAGTATTCGCTGACAGTCAGCCGGATCTCCTGCTCCACCATATCAGGAAAATATTCCTCAAATACGATTCCCAGAATCAATATTGGCTTTGTTACCCCAAAGGCACGAAGCTGAAGAGCCTCCTCTGCGGTAGCCACTGCAAATCCCCAGATATAACTGTATCCGTGGATCAGACGGGCAATGGCTTCTGCTCCGTGGCCATATCCGTCCGCCTTGATCACAGCAATGATTTTTGTGCCCTTTGCGATATTTTTTTTCATTTCTCCAAAATTATGCGCAATAGCATCCAGGGATACTACTGCTTTGATTCTGTCATATCTCCTCATGTCTTCCTCCGTACTTCAATACCTCCGGAATTGTCAGGAGCAGATCTCCCGCCTTCATTCCATACATTCCCTTGTTCTCAGCTGCCAGATCGCCTGCTCTTCCGTGGATAAAAACTCCCAGCGCTGCGATCTCTGTCATTTCACCAACTGAAAGCGCCTCTCCTCTGTACATACAGAGCATTCCGGCAAGAACCCCTGCAAGTACATCTCCGCTTCCGGCTGTTGCCATTCCGGCATTTCCGGAAAGATTATACCATACTGTGCCATCGGAACCGGCCGTTACAGTACAGGCATCCTTCAGTACACAGACAGAGCCCGAAGCTCTGGCATATTCCAGTGCCGAGGCTTCCCGGCTGTCCTGCAGCTCTCCAATACTTTTTCCGGTAAGCCGGCTCATCTCTCCCATATGGGGAGTCAGAATCACATGACTGCCCAGAAGGTTTTTCCAGGACAGATTTTCTGCCAGAAGGTTCAGACCGTCTGCATCAAGCACCACTTTTTTTCCGGATAAAGCTTTTTCCAGAAACCAGTGCACCTTAAACCGTGTTTTTTCCGAAATTCCAAGTCCCGGCCCCATCAGGATCACATCACACCAGTCAAAGGCATTCTGATAGGCCGCTTCTCCTTTTCCACAATCAATAATGGCTTCCGGAAGCAGGCTCTGCAAAGGAATACGGTTGCTTTCATCGGTAAGAATACGTACCATTCCCGCACCGCCGGCAAATGCTGCCGCTGCGCAGAAATAGGCGGCGCCGCACATTCCCGGGCTTCCTGCCACTGCAAGAACCTTTCCGAAGGTGGACTTGTTTCCTTCTGGTGTTCTTCCGGGAATCTTTTTGGTATCTTCCACTTCCAGAATTCTCTTTTTCTCAAAAACACCAGACTCTCCGTAAACGCCAATGTCGGCCAGAACCGTTCTTCCGGCATTTTTTCTGCCCGGATAAAGGCACAGCCCCGCCTTCAGAAATCCAAAGGTCACGGTAAGATCCGCCTCAAAAGCAGCACCCATCACTGCGCCGGTATCTCCGTTCACCCCGGATGGAATATCAACAGCTACTTTCCAGGCAGTCATCCGGTTCATGGTTTCTATCAGTTCTTTATATTTTCCCATAACAGGACGGGCCAGTCCCACACCGAAAACAGCGTCTACTATAGTAGTATATTCACGCCACTGCGGGTTATTCACAACCGGAACATGATAATTTGATGCAATGGAAAGCTGGCGCGCGGTTTCATGGGTGAAAGAGGAGTGATTTCCTGCCACATAAATCTCAGCCTGATATCCATGAAGAAAAAGGATCCGGGCAATGGCAATTCCGTCTCCTCCGTTATTTCCGCTTCCACAGACACAGAGAATCTTCTCTTCTGTGTTATTTTTATGAAACACCTTTTCCATTTCTTCCACAGTTTTCAGAGCCGCCCGTTCCATAAGAACACAGGAAGGAATGCCTCTCTTTTCAATCGTATACGCATCCAGCTGCTTCATTCTCTCACAGCTTACCACTTCTTTCATCTGATCCCCTCCTTTTTTGTATCTGTCTGCTTTATGTCTTTTTACATCAAAAGGCTGTCAGCCCGGAATAGGGTGACAGCCTGCTGAGATGGGCTAATTTTCGTGTTCCTGACGGTACTGGCTAAGATTGTAAGAAAGCCGCATAAGGCTCTCGGAAAGATGTACATTCTCTACGATCACATCATCAGGAGTATCCAGATCAATATGCGCAAAATTCCAGATTGCCTTGAATTCCGTTCTCAATCAGAATATTTGCCATATCTCCGGCCTTATTTTTCGGAAGCGTAAGGATTGCGATCTCAATCTGATTTCCTTCAGGAAAAACGGAAGATCACTGATCATCTGAATCTCAATTCCCCGCACTGCGATCCCTTCCAGTACAGGATTGATGTCAAAAATGCCCATCAGCTTAAATCCGCGTTTTTCAAAATCCACATAGTTTGCCAGCGCCTGTCCAAGATTACCGGCGCCCACGATGATCATGGGATGAACCGTATCCAGTCCCAGAATCTTTCCGATCTCTGTGTACAGGTATTTCACGTTATATCCGTATCCCTGCTGTCCGAATCCGCCGAAATTATTCAGGTCCTGACGGATCTGAGACGCTGTCACATGCATTTTTTTGCTGAGGTCATTGGAAGAAATACGCTCCACATTTTCTTCCAGCAGTTCTCCAAGATATCTGTAATAACGCGGCAGCCTTTTTATCACTGCTTTTGAAATTTGTTTTGCCTCCACGGGATGATCCTCCTTCTGATTTCCTATTAATTATAACGAAATGTTATTTTAATGTCAAATAAAGTTTTTTCACTTCGCAAAAACTTTTTGGCTTTACAAAATCATTGTAAAAGCCTTATAATCTTACAGTACGTATTAAGATAATTAAGGCAATTTGCGGAGGAACAACAATGATTTTAGCATGTCAGGGCATCTGTAAATCCTTTGGCGAAAAAGAGATTTTAAAAGATGCCTCTTTTCACATAGAAGAGCGTGAAAAAGTCGCTCTGATCGGTAATAACGGCGCAGGAAAAACCACTTTGCTGCGCATTATTATGGAAGAGCTTTCTGCTGATTCCGGAAACGTGATACTGGCAAAAGATAAACGTATGGGATATCTGGCTCAGTATCAGGATATTTACGGACAGCGTACCATTTACGAAGAGCTTCTTACAACCAAACAGCACATCCTTGATATGGAAGAACGTATGCGCTCCATTGAACTGGAAATGAAGCATGTACAGGGCGAAGAGCTGGAGCAGCTTATGAACACCTATACCAGACTTACCCATGAATTTGAGTTGGAAAACGGCTACGCGTACAAAAGCGAGCTTACCGGCATACTGAAGGGTCTGGGATTTGGGGAAGAAGACTTTGAAAAACCGATTGAAACTCTTTCCGGAGGCCAGAAAACAAGGGTAGCTCTTGGCAAGCTTCTGATCTCCAGGCCGGATATCCTTCTTCTTGACGAGCCTACCAACCATCTGGACATGGAAAGTATTGCCTGGCTGGAAACCTATCTTCTGAATTATCCGGGAGCTGTTTTTATTGTTTCCCATGACCGTTATTTCTTGACAAGGTAGTGACTAAGGTAGTAGAAATCGAAGCCGGTCAGGTGATTTCTTTCCAGGGCAACTACTCTTCTTATGCAGAAAAAAAGGCGCAGCTGAGAGATGCCCAGTATAAGGCATACCTGAATCAGCAGCGGGAAATCAAGCATCAGGAAGCTGTGATCGTTAAATTAAAGTCCTTTAACCGTGAAAAATCAATCCGCAGAGCTGAAAGCCGTGAGAAAATGCTGGATAAAATCCAGAGACTTGACAAGCCGGTGGAAATCCAGACTCATATGCGTCTTTCTCTGGAACCAAGAACCGTAAGCGGAAATGACGTTCTTACTGTAGAGGATCTGTCCAAAAGCTTCCCCGGCCAGACACTGTTTACAAATATCTCCTTTCAGATAAAAAGAGGTGAGCGGATTGCGCTGATCGGAAACAACGGAACAGGAAAGACTACCATGCTGAAGATTCTTAACAGCATCCTTCCTGCAGACTCCGGAAGCTTTTCCCTGGGCTCCAAGGTTCAGATCGGCTACTATGATCAGGAGCATCATGTGCTTCATTCAGAAAAAACCTATTTTTCAGGAAATTTCGGATTCCTACCCCACACTGACGGAAACAGAGATCCGAAACATGCTTGCCGCCTTTCTTTTTAACCGGAGATGATGTTTTTAAGGAAATCTCTTCTCTTTCAGGTGGAGAAAGAGGAAGGGTCTCTCTTGCCAAGCTGATGCTCTCAGAAGCCAATTTCCTGATCCTGGACGAGCCCACCAACCATCTGGATATTGCTTCCAAGGAAATTCTGGAGGAAGCTTTTAAACAGCTACAGCGGAACCGTCCTTTATGTTTCTCATGACCGTTATTTTATCAATCAGACCGCTACAAGGATTCTTGACCTGACCCATCAGGCGATTGTGAATTATATTGGTGACTACGATTATTATCTTGAGAAAAAAGAGGAGCTGACGGAAAAATATGCGCCTGCCCCGTCTGATCCTGCTGAAACCAGAGCACCGGAAACAGATAACTCTGACAGCAAGCTTTCCTGGCAGCAGCAAAAGGAAGAACAGGCCCGCAGGCGAAAACTGGAAAACGAACTGAAAAAAACAGAAGCCAGGATCGAAGAGCTGGAAAAAAGAGATAAAGAAATCGATGAAACTCTGGTGCTTCCGGATGTGTGCACCAATGTGGCGCGCTGTACTGAATTAAGCCGCGAAAAAGAGGCGGTTCTGAAGGAACTGGAAGAATTATATGAAAAATGGGAATCCCTCGCCTGAGGTTTTCCCATTTTTGCTGTCCGAAACCGCTGTTCATATGATCCAAAGCAGTTCCTGTTATTTTGATTTTTGTACGGTTACTTCATTATACGGTCCAGTGACTCCGCACGGCCAGAATAAGTCTCTGCTGGAAAGCACCTTTGGATGCTTGATGGTTGTGATCATGGCAAGATCCTTTGTCATCTTTCCTGCCTCAATCGTAGAAAGAGTTGCTTTTTCCAGTTTATCCGCAAACTCAGTCAGAGCTTTATTTCCATCCAGCTCTCCCCTTTTCCTGAGCGCACCTGTCCATGCAAAAATTGTTGCCACTGAGTTGGTAGAGGTTTCTTTTCCTTCCAGATGTCTGTAATAATGTCTCTGTACGGTTCCGTGAGCAGCCTCATATTCATAGTATCCGTCCGGAGAAACAAGAACAGAGGTCATCATGGCAAGAGAGCCAAAAGCAGAAGAAACCATGTCGCTCATAACGTCTCCGTCATAGTTTTTGCAGGCCCAGATAAAGCCGCCCTCGGCTTTCATTACACGGGCAACCACATCATCAATCAGGCTGTAGAAATATGTCAGTCCTGCCGCATCAAATTTCGCCTTAAATTCCTCTGTAAAGATCTTCTGGAAAATTTCCTTGAATTTGCCGTCATAGGTTTTGGAGATAGTATCCTTTGCTCCAAACCACACATCCTGCTTTGTATCAAGAGCGTAATTAAAGCAGCTTCTTGCGAAGCTCTCAATGGATGCTTCCATATTGTGCATTCCCATGGCAACACCCGGAGCCTTGAATTCCTGTACAAGAGAGCGTTTCTCTTCTCCGTCCTCAGAAGTATATACCAGTTCTACCTTACCCGGTTTCTCTACATAAAATTCTGTGTTTTTATATATGTCACCGTATGCATGACGGGCAATGGTAATTGGTTTTTTCCAGTTACGTACACAGGGTTCGATTCCTTTTACAACAATGGGAGCCCGGAATACCGTTCCGTCAAGAATAGCGCGGATGGTTCCATTAGGGCTTTTGTACATTTTTTTCAGATCATATTCCTTCATTCGGGCATGATTTGGAGTAATCGTAGCGCATTTTACTGCAACACCGTATTTTTTTGTGGCATTGGCAGCATCTACAGTTACCTGATCGTCTGTTTCGTTCCGGCAGGCAAGCCCGAGATCATAATATTCCGTATTCAGATCCACATAGGGAAGCAGAAGTTCCTCTTTGATCATTTTCCAGAGAATACGGGTCATCTCATCTCCGTCCATTTCTACCAGTGGTGTTGTCATTTTAATCTTATCCATGTATTTTATCTCCTCTCCGGTTGAAGCATGTTCTGTTTAGTATTGTACAAAAAAACTCCTCTTCCGTCAACGCTGATGCTTTCACTTGGCGGCGTAAATTTACTGTAGGAATTATAGTGGCAGAAACTGCCGGATGTGTTTCAGATATATCAGTTCAATTCAATACCTTTTTATACTATACTTCCTTTGTTTTCTTCTTGCAAGTCCTTTACT
>ENA-OQKD01000455-OQKD01000455.1-human-gut-metagenome-genome-assembly--contig:-NODE-455-length-10719-cov-4.210536_pt1 | contig 10719 bp, 10 predicted proteins | sample MGYA00242775_ERZ504792 | MGnify/ENA primary metagenome ERZ504792 (study PRJEB26092, sample SAMD00036401) | human gut metagenome | host: Homo sapiens | study: EMG produced TPA metagenomics assembly of...
ACTTCAACCGAAGTCTCTGTCAAAATAATCCCCGTTCGACTTGCATGTGTTAAGCACGCCGCCAGCGTTCATCCTGAGCCAGGATCAAACTCTCTGTAAAAGTGTGTAAGCAATTCAGCAATGCTTGCATTGGCTTAATTGCATCTCACCGATTGAGCCAAAGGCTCAAGAGGTTGTTCCACTCAAGATAACTACTAGCTATCTCTCGTTTTACTGTTGTTGGTTTTAAAACCGTTCTCAAATAATGAAGTTCGATTCACTAAATTCGATCTTCGCTTCCGCTCGATCTCATTAAGTTCCTTCGAACCGCACTCACACTAAATTCACACTTCGCGTTTCCGCTTGTGTTCATTAAGTGTTCTGTGTGTAAAAGAATTTTCGAGAATCGTATGTGTCTCACTGTTTAGTTATCAAGGTTCTTTGTTTTCTGTCTCTCAGACAGCTCGTTTACTTTATCACATCTTTTTTTGTTTGTCAAGAACTTTTTTCAAGTTTTTTCGAACTTTTTCGATGTTCTTTTAAGTAATTCGCTCTCTCGTTGACAGCTTGTTTACTTTACCACACTCAGAAAGGATTGTCAACAAGTTTTTTGACTTTTTTCAAAGTTTTTCAAGTTATTTCTTCAAAAGAATCATTTCTTTGTGACAGCCAGATTAATTTACCACTTTCTTTCGCCTCTGTCAACTGTTTTTTGCACTTTAAAATGCTTTGGTCGATATAGCTGTTTACCGGTCATATTCTTTGAATTCTATTGTCTTGTTTTGCCAAAATCCTACGATAACAGGTGAACCTGTCATTGCCGAAGATCATTTGAAATGCCTTTTAACCAGGCTGCCGGGAAGTTTCTCTGTTCCGTCATAAAATCTCCCGGCACTTCATATGATTAATCAGAAGCTTTTTATATTCGGTATTTTCCATTCACCGACACCCCGTGCAGCACGTACATATTCTGACCAGGAGGCGCACTCTATGAGTTCCAAAACCAAAATCGTTGTTTTACATATGAAGGAGATCATTTATACAGGAATCTTCCTCCTGTTTCTGATCGTTCTGGGAGTTCTGATGTTTTTTATGTTTGATCCCGGCAAAGCTAAATCCGTGTCCACGGATCCGGCTTCCGTTTATACTCCCGGCATCTACCGTTCTTCCATTGAACTTAACGGAAACAGCTTTGACGTGGAAGTTACTGTCGATGCACAGAAAATCCGTTCCATCCATCTGGAAAATCTCAGCGAAAGTACTGCCGCCATGTTTCCGCTTGTAGAACCAACCCTTGAAGAATTATCAAGCCAGATTTACAGCGGTCAGTCTCTGGATGAACTGAAGTATTCCAGCGATCAGAAATACACCTCTCTTATGCTGATCAAAGCCATTGACGAGGCTGTCAGCAAAGCTGAGTTAAAAAATAAAACAGACAAAAATGCCCATTATCGTTTTTCCTTCGATAACGGGCATTCATTCTGTATAAATCAAAATTGAAAGCTCTTTTGTTTTTTAACTGATATAATCTTCAGAATCGTTTCTGTGGACGATTTCTTTCCTGTCTTTTCCCCGGCATTTCTTCTCCGGCTCAGATTTTTATTCGGTCCAGCTGTCTGAGCCACAGAGTTCCGCAGGCGTCGCTTGGCATACGGAGATCTCCCCTTGGAGAAACAGCCACACTTCCCACCTTTGGTCCATCCGGCAGACAGGAACGCTTAAACTGCTGGGTAAAGAACCGTCTGTAAAATGTCCTTAGCCATTTCAGAATCGTTTCCGCATCATATTCGCCCTCAAAAGCCACCTTTGCCATGCGGAAGATTTTTTCCGGCGGACAGGTCCAGCGCAACATATGATAAAGGAAAAAGTCATGAAGCTCATAGGGGCCTACAAGATCTTCTGTTTTCTGGGCGATCACTCCGTCTTCCGGCGGAAGAAGCTCCGGACTTACCGGAGTATCCAGAATGTCAAGAAGGATACATGACAATTTTTTATCCTCACAGGTATCTGCACAGTATTTTACAAGGTGGCGTACAAGAGTTTTCGGCACAGAGCTGTTTACCCCGTACATGGACATATGATCCCCGTTGTAGGTTGCCCAGCCAAGAGCCAGCTCTGACAGATCTCCTGTTCCGATCACGATTCCTCCTGACTGATTTGCAATATCCATAAGAATCTGGGTTCTCTCTCTTGCCTGTCCGTTTTCATAGGTTACATCATGTTTGTTGGGATCATGACCAATATCCCTGAAATGAAGGCTGACAGCCTCCCGGATATTTACCTCCCGAAGCTCAGCGCCCAGGCAGCGGCTCAGCTCACAGGCATTGGAATAGGTTCTGTCTGTAGTTCCAAAGCACGGCATAGTCACTGCTGTGATTTTTTCTCTTGAAAGTCCCAGCATATCAAAAGCCCTGACTGTTACAAGAAGGGCAAGTGTGGAATCCAGACCTCCGGAAAGTCCTATCACAACATTCTGGCAGTGAATATGATCCAGACGTTTTTTCAGACCTGTTGCCTGAATGTTCAGGATTTCCTCGCAGCGGCGGGCTCTTTCTGTTTCAGAAGAAGGCACAAAAGGTCTGGAGTCAAATTTCTGTTCCAGCTTTGTCTCTGTTTTTTCCAGATAAAACAGCGCCTCTCTGAAGCCTTCTCTTTCTCTGTCTGAAGCAAATCCACAGGTAGTCATTCTCCTGCGTTCATTATTCAGCTTGTGGATATCTATAATTCCATAAACTGCTCCGTTTTCAAAACGTCTGCTTTCTGCAAGAACAGTTCCGTTTTCTGCAATCAGATCATGGCCTCCGTAAACCACATCCTGAGTAGACTCTCCCGGACCGGCAGAAGCATAGATATATCCGCACACCAGTCTGGCCGACTGACTGCTTACCAGATTTCTCCGGTAAGTCTCCTTTCCTGCCAGTTCATCGCTGGCTGAAAGATTTACGATCACATTTGCTCCATGATATGCGTGAGAATTACTTGGCGGAGCTGCCACCCACAGATCCTCACAGATCTCTGCAGCAACCTTAAGCTCCGGAAATTCCGGGCAGGTAAATATAAGGTTCGGAGAAACCGGAACCTCATATTCTTCCGTGTCATCTTCCAGATCATCTTCGTCTATATAGTCCGCATCATCCATGTCAAGCTCATCCAGAAAATCATCCTCTTCAAAATCAAGCCCATCCTCAGTATTTTCCCGGGCATCCACATCCTGCAGATCTTCTTCTCCGAAAAAACTGTATCTCAATTTCAGGATCCTTTTCTGCATATGCACCGCAGTAGTCTTCCCCTTTCAGCAGAATCTTTCCATCCACATCTTTTCCCGGGGAAAAATAACGTCCCTCATAAAATTCATTATAATTGGGAATATTCACCTTTGGCACAAAACCCACAATTTTTCCACGATTCAGCGCTGCCGCAGCATTATAAAGTTTTCCCTGGTATTCCAGCGGCAGCCCCACAAAAATAAGTCCGTTTATATCCTCTGTCTCAGCTGCAATACGAAGAAGCTGAGACTTTGCTTCTTTCAGAAGTGTTTCCTGCCAGAAAAGATCCCCACAGGTATAACCTGTAATGCACAGCTCCGGGAACACCATGACCATTGCTCCCTTTTCTGCCATCTCATGGGCCATACAGATAATCTCTCCGGCATTATATTCACAGTCCGCTACCCGTACATCAGGTGTTCCTGCACTGACCTTGATAAATCCGTCTTTCATAATTTCCCCTTTCCTGTCCGCATACAGCGGACACCAGGCATCTCTTAGCAGCCTGACAGACCTTCTATCTGCACTTTCTGAGAATTTCTTTCAGCTCTTCTACACTGAATACATAATTTGTATTGCAGAAATGGCAGTTCAGCTCTACTTCCTTTCCTTCCTGGATCATTTCATTCAGATCCTTTCTGCCAATACTGATCAGCGCCTTTTCCACACGCTCTTTGCTGCAGTTGCAGTAAAATTCTGTTGGAACCTTATCTGTAAATTCAATGTCAAATCCGTCCAGCACTGCCTCCAGGAGACTTTCTGCAGTATGTCCCTGCTCCAGAAGAGTAGTTACAGACTGGATCTTCTGTACATTTTCTTCCAGTTTTGCAATAGTTTCCTCTTCTGCAAAAGGCATAACCTGAATAATAAATCCTCCTGCCTGCTGCACAGTATTGTCCTTATTCATCAGAACCCCAAGCCCTACTGCAGAAGGAACCTGCTCGCTGACTGCAAAATAATACGTAAGGTCTTCTGCAATCTCACTGGTCTGAAGGACTACCTGTCCGGAATAAGGTTCCTTCAGCCCCATATCCTTAATTACATTAAGAAGGCCGATTCCCACTGCGCCGGCAACATCCAGTTTACCTTTATCATTGGCAGGAATGATCACCTCAGGATTTCCCACGTAGCCTTTTACTCTTCCCTGAGAATCCGCAGTTACAGTAATTCCTTCCAGAGGGCCGCTGGCCTGAATCTGAAGAGTCAAAATATCCTTATCGCCCTTCATCATCACGCCCATCATAGCCCCTGCAGTAAGCAGTCTTCCAAGAGCTGCCGTCGCCACAGGGCTGGTATTATGAGCCTTCCTGGCTGTCTCCACTGTTTCCCTTGTCACTGCCGCAAAGGCGCGCACCTGGCTGTTTGCCGCCGTTGCTCTTACAATATAATCACTCATTTTATTCCTCCTGAATCTGTGTCTCTTAAATTTTGTCTTATAAAAATAATTTTCTATATTTTGCCTTCAGGCTGTATGCTTGCCTTTTTCCTTTGCCACAAAAAACAGTCTTTCACTGTCTTTGGATGCCGGATTCATAGTATAGGCGTCATAAACAGCCACAAGCTCCATCCCTGCCTCAGCGATCAGAGCCTCTATTTCTGACTGCTCATATGCTTTCTGGCAGTGAAGCTCCTCACATTTTTCATAAAGCCCGTCTTCTCTCGGCAAAAAAACTGCCAGCTCATAAATATTCATGCCGTTTTCCGGATCATAGCTGTTTTCCCAGATAAAGCTTCCTTCATCCCGATTTTCTGCTATGGTTGTCTCTCCCAGAATATCCCGGTATTTGTGAACGGTATTCATATCAAACAGAAAAATACCACCCGGATCCAGATAATTATTTACCAGTCTGAATACCTGAAGCAGCTCCTTCCTGTCTGTAATGTAATTCAGGCTGTCGCACACACTGATGATCGCCCGTACAGTTCCATACAGTTCAAATTCCTGCATATCCTGAAGAAGGTACAGAATGTCCTGCCCTGTCTCCATTTTTTTCTTCATTGCCTCGGCAAGCATTTCCTCAGAATTGTCCACACCAATCATATCATATCCCTTTTGTGCAAGCAATCCCGTCATGGTACCTGTGCCGCAGCCCAGCTCCAGAACCAGTCCGTCCTCGATTCCCCGGGCTTTCAGATGCTTTTCCACATAAGCCGCCCAGCTTTCATAATCAATATTGTCCATAAACAGGTCATACACCTGTGCAAATTTTCCGTACGCTTCCACTGTACTTCTCCTTTTTATGTAATGATACACCCGGACGACCCTTATCTGGAACAAATTCTCCCCATGAGAGGAAAAGGCAGATGATCGCTCACCTGCCTTAAATATTCCGCTCTATGATCGCCTCTGTTTCTTATTTACTGAACCGGCATATAGTATACGTCAGCAGCCTCGCCATGCCAGTAATAGCTTGTGCCGTCCTCTGTATACACATCCTGGTCATTTGCAAAGCTGTAGGTATTTCCGTCAAAATCAACCCAGTTTCCGTTTCCGTCCGGCTGGATTACCAGCGGCTCACCGTCAGAGTTTCGATAAATAGTTCTTGTTTCATCTGTATTGGAAAGCTGTTCTTCTGTAAAGCCTGCAGAATTTGTTGTTCCTTCAGAAGAAGACTCTCCGCTGTCCTGGGAATCAGCGCCTGTATCAGCAGTTCCCGCATCTGTATTCCCTGTATCTGCTGCGCCTGTATCAGCAGTGTTTCCTGTATTTGCCGCAGCATCGTTTCCTGCAGCGTCTGCGCCTGCCGCATCTTTATTCTCTGCATTTCCGGCCGGTGCTGCTGTTCCCGGAGCCGCCTCTTTCAGTGAGGAATTTCCAAGAATCTTAAAGGAATCAACAGCGCTCTTTACAGATGCCAGAGCTTCCTCTTTTTTACAGAAGCTTCAATAGAATAATATTCGCTGGCATTTGCAAATACTTTATGAACCACATAAAGAGCTCCATCGTTCTTTTCTGTATTCAGCATTTTTGTCACATAGCTGTAAACGCCGATTCCGTTTACATCCTCAGCCTTGTAATCCTGGATTTCAAAATCAGTTCCCTGAACCTTATCTCCGTCTGCCTGATCCAGAGAAACAGCCATATCCTGTGTGCTTGGAATTACAGTGGCAGCCATTGTCTCTTCTCCCTGGCCGTGAAGAATAAGGATATTGCCATTGTCCGGAGACTCAAAGCTGATGGTATCTGCCTCGTCAGTTTTGTTTGCCCAGGTAGCATCCGGAAGATTAATGGAAACAGATTTATCTGCGGAGGTATAAGTGGTATCCTGTACATTGGGGGCAATGGTAGGTGTCGCTGTTGGAGCCTTTGTCACCTCCGGCGCCGGTGTTACGCTGACAACCTTCTGAGCTTCCGGCTCGTCCTCGCCGAAGCCGCAGCCTGCCATAAAGACAGATGCTGATATTGTAACCGCTAAAACAGCAAGTAATTTTTTGTTCTTCATAATATCCTCCTAAAAAAATTCTGAATTCTACTCAAACTCTTTGTTTCACATTTTACAATTTTATTACATACATGTCAATAAATTTTCCCCGGCATGATGTGAAATTCCTATGAAAAAAGTATAAATTTCTGTCATATCCTTAGTTGAAGTCCGGCTTTTCAGCCTCTGACTGTATACATAAACAGTTCATGAAGCGCTCTGGTTGCCGTAATATATTCTGCCTGAATTTTCAGCGGGCTTTTGTCTGAATCCATAAACACACCGTATACTCTGTCAAATTCCAGACCTTTTGCAAGATAAAACGTAGTGACTGTCAGGCCCTTACAAAACTTTCCGCTGTTCCGGTCAAGATAGGAAAGGGTGTCCCTCTGCTCCGGCGCTTCGGTTTCCAGCTTCTGCTTCAGATAAACCCCTGCAGCTTCTGCTTCCTTTTCTGTCATAAAGATCACTGCCCCTGTTTCCAGGCGCTCCCTGTCTCTGAGTCCAGGTTTTAAGAACCTCATCCAAAGCCATTCTGTATTTTAAATGTTTCCTCCCGTACAGGCTCTCCATGACGCTCAAACAGATCCATATTCGTGATCCCCGCGATCCGGTTTGCATACTCTGCGATCTCCACCGTATTCCTGTAGCTTCTGTTCATATAAATTTTTCTGATATTTCTGCCGAAAATTCCGGGCAGAAACTTCATAACATCCTGCTGCTTCTCTTCCATTGTCTGGGCTTTGTCGCCCAGTATGGTCATTCTGCATGGAAAAAGCTTCTTCAGGATCAGATACTGGATCCAGGAATAATCCTGCATTTCATCTACAACAAGGTGACGGATATCCCGATGCTCCCTGCACCGGGTCAAATGATATTTCAGATATAAAACAGGGTAAACATCCTCATACTTCAGTCTTCGTTTTTCCAGAGGACGCCTGGGCAGAGCACGAAAGCCCTCTCTGTCCAGAAAGCGGCTGTAAAGAACATAAAAGTCTCTTGTGCCGTACATTCCCAGAAACTTTTCTGTTACCTCAGCCTTCTCTTCCTCTGAAAGATCTCTGTCCCTCAGTGTTTCCACCTGATCGATAAAATATTCTGCCACAGCTTCCATTCTGGATAACAGAGGAATATCCTGAAACCGGAAATAAAACAGCCGGATGATTTCGGATTCCCTGATGGAGCAGCCTTTATACTCCACATCCCGGAAATTCATAAGTTCATCTTCAAGGCTCATCATAAATCCCTGCAGCCGTGAAACATATTCCGGAGACTGTTTTTCTCTGTACTGTTTCCAGGTATCGGGATTTTTTACTGCTCTTTCAATCTGATCGTACTTGTCCTCACAGTCTGCTGCCACATCCTGCAGCTCTCTGTAAGCAAAAAGATCAAAACTCATTTCACGGATATTTTCTTCTCCCAGCTCCGGCAGAATATGTGAGATATAGTCTGCAAACACGCTGTTTGGAGAAAGGATCAGAATATTGGAGGATTTCAGGTTTTTGCGGTCATGGTAAAGAAGATAAGCGATCCGGTGAAGAGCTACCGAAGTTTTTCCGCTTCCTGCAGTTCCCTGGATCACCATGATCCTGTCCTCCGTATTGCGGATAATGGCATTCTGCTCTTTCTGAATGGTACGGATGATGTTTTTAAGCTGAACCTCTCCGCTTCCTCCAAGCTCTGCTTTCAGGATATCATCATCAATTTTAATATCGCTTTCAAATTCATAAACAAGCTTTCCACGGCAAATCTTATACTGCCATTTGGAGCTTATTTCCCCTTCAAAAACTCCCTGAGGCGCTTCGTAGGAAGCCGGTCCTTTGTCATAATCATAAAAAAGACCGCTGACAGGAGCCCGCCAGTCATTTACAAGAGGACGGCTTCCGGCTCTTTCCGCCAGATTTCCGATTCCAATGTAAAACTGCTCCGGCTCCTCATCTCCCTGGTAAATAAAATCCACTCTGCCGAAAAACGGTGAATCCTGCATATTACGGAATCTTTTCCGCAGAAGAAGCTGTTCCTGATTGGCATTTACCTGGGCCAGAAGAGCCTGTCTGTTGTCAAATTCCTCATATCCGTACTGGTCCATTTCTGTATAATTTTCCCAGTAGTATTCATGCATGTCCTCGATTTCTCTGACGCCGGCCTCAATGGAAGCGTTTACTTCTTCCATCCTTTTTTCAAGACATGCAAGCACCTGTTCCAGATATTCCTGTCCGGATTTTTCTGTCTGCATACGCTCAGGCTACCACAACAGCAGTTCCGCTGACTGTCACCATAAGCATTCCATTGTCAGATCCGAGAACCTCATAGTCCACATCCACACCTACTACGGCATTTGCGCCCCTCTGTGCTGCCCTTTCTTCCATTTCTCTCAGAGCCTCTTCCCTTGCATGCATCAGCTCGTCCTCATAGCTTGCTGATCTTCCGCCAAAAAAGTTTCTCATTCCTGCTGTAAAATCCTTCAGCACATTTACTCCGCTGACTACCTCACCAAAAACAATTCCTTTATACTCTATGATTTTCTTTCCGTCTACATTTGCAGTTGTTGTTACGATCATTTCTGTTCCTCCCTTCATCTTCCGGCTGGCTTCTCTATACAGCTCTGATGTACGAAACTCATTCCTTCTGTTTACGGTATATTCGTTACTGTTCGCTCTATTCACAGCAATTTGCCCTGTGAACAGCTGCTGATATTATAATATATTTTGCGTAAACTGCTGTAATCCATACCTGCCTGAAAGAATTATTGTCTTTCACAGCAATAAAGAATTTTCTGTATTTTTTCATTATATCTAAAAGAGCAGTGGCTGACAAGGATTTATTCCTCAGTCATTCCACTGCCCTGGGTTATTGTGCTGCTGTCTGTACCTTTTGCCGCCCTGTTCGAAATCTGTTCCGGCTGTCAGCAGCAGTCAGAATTTTATCCCCTCAGGAGCACTGAGCCTTCTGCTCAAACTGACTGTTATACAGTTCTGCATAAAAGCCGCCCTTTTCCAGAAGTTCCTTGTGATTTCCCTGCTCGATGATATCTCCGTCCTTCATTACAAGGATCAGATCCGCATCCTTGATGGTGGAAAGGCGATGTGCGATCACAAAGCTGGTTCTGCCTTTCATCAGGTTATTCATGGCCTTCTGTATCCTCATTTCTGTTCTTGTGTCTACAGAAGAGGTTGCCTCATCCAGGATCAGGATTTTATTGTCTGCCAGAATCGCTCTTGCAATCGTAAGAAGCTGCTTCTGTCCCTGAGAAATATTGCTGGTTTCCTCATCAAGAACCATCTGATAGCCACCGGGCTGCTGCATGATAAAATTATGGATATGGGCTGCTTTTGCGGCAGCGATCACCTCTTCGTCTGTGGCATCCAGCCGTCCGTACCGAATATTTTCCATAATGGTTCCGGAAAACAGCCAGGTGTCCTGAAGTACCATTCCAAACATTTCACGAAGCTCGCTTCTGTTAAAATCTTTGATATTGTGTCCGTCAACCATGATCTCTCCGCTGTTTACGTCATAAAAGCGCATAAGAAGCTTCACCATGGTGTTTTTCCGGCGCCTGTAGGCCCTACAATAGCAATCTTCTGTCCATCTGTGATATCTGCAGAAAAATCATGAATAATGATCTTGTCCGGATTATATCCAAAGGAAACATGCTCAAACTGCACATCCCCTGTAAGATTTTTTACAGAAACAGGATTCTCTGCAGTCTGCTGTTCCTCCGGCTCCTCCAGAAACTCAAATACACGCTCAGAAGCTGCTGCTGAGGACTGAAGAAGATTTACCACCTGCGCGATCTGCTGGATAGGATTCGTAAAGTTTCGGATATACTGGAAAAAGGACTGGATATCACCTACCTCAATACTTCCCTTAATAGTAAAGATTCCTCCCAGGAAAGCAACCATTACATATCCCAGGTTTCCCACAAACTGCATAACCGGCATCATCATTCCTGAGAAAAACTGTGATTTCCATGCAGATTCATAAAGCTTTTTGTTGTCCTTTTCAAATTCAGCAACAACATCCTGCTCTTTGTTAAATACCTTTACCACATT
>ENA-OQKD01000456-OQKD01000456.1-human-gut-metagenome-genome-assembly--contig:-NODE-456-length-10711-cov-2.200680_pt1 | contig 10711 bp, 10 predicted proteins | sample MGYA00242775_ERZ504792 | MGnify/ENA primary metagenome ERZ504792 (study PRJEB26092, sample SAMD00036401) | human gut metagenome | host: Homo sapiens | study: EMG produced TPA metagenomics assembly of...
GTTTTCATTATGATGTTATTTTAGTGGTTAAGTTCAGTACACATCCCGCTTCATTAACTTTCTGCGCAAACGGCAATGCCTTGCCGATACCGCTGGTATTCCAGTCGCGGCAATATGCCTCGATAGCCTCTTGGTGGCTGCATTGTAACTCGCGCTTGTAAAGCTTCAGAGCCTCTTTCTCCGCTCGTTCGGTCGTGTAAGTCATGTAGCACTCGCGCGGTTCTTCCACGCCATAAACACCGCTGGTCGTGCCCCGACGGATAAACACCTCGCGGAAGAAGCTGCGTCCTTCCTTGTTTTCAAGGCGGTTAATGGTAAAAATTTTCTTACAGTCCACGTCCGTTAGGCCAAGAATCGTCTTGATGGTGTCGAAACGTTCCTTGAATTTGCTCTGGTCAAGCAGCATCACCACATCCGAGTTATTGATGATGGCCTCTTTCACGATTTCGCTGCCGATGATGTCTTGTATTTCCTGTGTCACCACGCCCACACTGGCCCAGAATTTACGCGCTGTTTTGTACATAAATTTGATGTACTCCGCCATCAGCGGGCTGGCGATGGCTTTCCATGCTTCCTCGATGACAAGGACTTTGCGGTTCTTCTTGATGCGCATTTTTTGCAAGAAAACATCCATGATAATCAGCGTGACCAAAGGAAAAAGCAGCGGGTCATCTTTTATGCTGTCGATTTCGAAGACCACGAACGTCTCGTCGAACAGCGAGCTGTCCATGTTCTCGTTCAGCGTTTTTTCGTGGTTGCCGCCCAAATAGAAGTCCTTCATCATATAGCGGTATGTCGAGAGGTCGATGCCCGTGATACGGTTTTCCTCACAGATATCCGGGATGCGCTGCACGGAATATTCATAGAAAGAGTTGAATGACAGTTCCTCCACTTTCAGTTCCTTGCGTCGGCCCTCTATCTCGTCAATGATACCCTCGATGCGGACCGCGCGTTCCCGTTCGCTTTCGTGCCGCTTCTCACTGCTGTTGCGGTCATCAATAACGAGGCTCTTACGCAAGTCCTCACGCTGTTGGGGTGTGAAGCCCTCGAAACCATTGAAGTAGGCGTCGTAATATTCCGTGATGACGTGCTCTATCAGACGGTCTTCCGTCTTTGTGACCGTTCCCTGCGTACCTTTCCAGATGAGCAAGACGAGGTTTTTCAAGAATCCCGTTTTTTCTACGTTCATCTCTTCCCGATTGATGCGGAACGGATTCATCGTGATGGGCCGTTCCTCGGTATAGCTGATATACTTGCCGCCGAAATACTCGCATAGCCCCTCGTATGAGTTACCCGTATCGACCATTACCACGTCCGTCCCCTGTTCATGCAACTGGCGCACGACGGAGTTCATGTGGAAACTCTTTCCGCTGCCCGAAGGCCCCAGGCAGAAAAAATTCGAGTTGTCGGTCAGCTTGTTCTTTCCCTCTTTTCCCGTGATGTCGATAGCTACCGGAACACCTTGACGGTCAGTATAATAAATTTTTATCGGCGTTTCCTCACTATGCTGCACCCGTTCCTTGTACATCAGGCATACCGCAGCGTCGGAGAGGGTCAGAAAACGGTCATATTCCTCGTTCAGGCTGTAACAGTTGCCCGGAAACGAACTGACGAACAGTTCCAGTTGGTTGTATGCACGCTTACTGATATGTATGCCCATGCGCCCAAAAGCGTTTTCCAAGTGATTCGTGCATTTTTGAAGGTCGGTGTCGGCAGGCACGCCCACCACCATGTTGAAGTGCGTGTACACGAGCAGTTTGCTTTCACGGGCTATTACGTCCTGTACCTTCTTGATGTCCTCTACGGCCATTTGGTTACTCGGATTGGGGATGCTTGCGTGCCGGTTCTTCTTTTTGTCGAGTAATGCCAGTTCACGCTTCTGACTGGGCAGGAAAATAATTTGGTTGTACACCACCGTTTCTGCGTTCGGAATATTATCCACCACCGAGACAAGATCCACTGGCATCTCGGTATTATTCACCTCGATATTGGTATAGGGACGTATCAGCGAGGGGAGTGCAGCGCAGTCCACGTCCACGAGGCTGTACACCTTACAGCGTTTATCACCCATAGATACCGTTTCGTCGTCAGCCTTGACATTCGTCATCGAGACCATACGGTCTTTGAAGTTCATCGCAAAGTAACGGTCCACATATTCGCTTACCTCGGCTTTGTTCAGAAATTTCACTTGTACACCGCTGTCGCGTAGTAGGTCTCGAACCTTATAAATCTTCACGAGGAAATCGCGCCATTTCTTGCTATCGTAAGAGAAAAGACGGCTCTTCTTGGCTTCCTGTGTGATAGTCAGATAGCAAAGGCTGTCCGTGTACGGACGCCCATTAAAATAACGGAAGTACGATGCTGAGAGAAATTCTTGATTATGCTCCGGCTCGTTCGCGAACTGTTTTCTCACGAAGATGTCCTGTTTGTGTAAGGCATATCCTTCGCCCAGTGTTTGTGCAAGGGCAGAGAATAGATGCGTGAAATCGTAATAGCTGTCAATGTCTGCCGAATACTTCTGTACTGGATTTTCGATTTTCAAGACGGCGGAATATTCACCCGTCTTGGTGTACAGCACACCCACACCATCTGTATCTTCCACAGAGAAATAGATATTCTGAAAGATGTGCTTGCGCTTGCCACCCGTACCGAACGTATAGACTGACAAGGCCATACCCGTACATAGGGCGATGAAAAATAAAATGATATATAGGGTCATTCCGATATTCGTTCATTAAATAGGGGCAGGTCTGCCTCGGCTGGAGGCGGACCCGCCCGCGTTCAACAATCAATCAGCCACACACATTGCCGTGATGGTTTTTCTTATAGTCATACTTTGTGCGAATAGGCATACACATACACTCCACGTTTTACATTTTTGCTGTGCAGCCCTTTTCGCTGTTTGAGGATGATAAGCACGATTCCCGCAGATAAGACAGTCACCAATACGACCAGTCCGGCCACAAAGCCCATAAGACAGTAGGCGGCGATAAAGCCCACAATGGCTCCACCAGCCACGCCTGCCGCCCAATAGATGTAGCGGCCTTGTAATCCCATCAGCTCCAAAGGCCGTTGTAACCCCTTGAACAGCGGATAATCCGGATAACGTCCGTCATTAATCATTTCCTGACTGTTTATGCGTTAATTCCGAAGAATAGAGGTAATGCTTGGGCTGCCGCAATCAGGAAAAGGCACGCTCCAACCACCATCATAATCTTCTTCTTGACATCCTGTTCCTCGTTGTTCATGGCGATATACACCGAAATGGCTCCGATGATGGCCACGACACCAGCAATGGCATAGCAGAGTTTGACCATGACAGGAACGTATTTCACAATTTCCTCCGCTACGGTTGATAGAGCTGTCGTACCGGCCGAGTAATCGCCCGCCGTACTTTGAGCCATAGCAGGTATGCCTCCCAACAGGGCAATGATTAACATTCTTATTTTGGTGGAAACTTGCATGATAGTTTTCTTTGCCTTTCGGCACATTCTTTTGAATTTCTGAAACATATTTATTACATTTTTGTGGTACTCTTATTTATTGAATTTATTTTACACTTCTGTCAGCCACCTATATGCGGTAGCCGAAGAAAACAGGGAACACGATTGAAGCTCCAATGATGAAGAGGCACGCACCGACAAGTGATACGATAGACTTCACCACGCCGTCCTCGCCTGTGTTCATTTTGATATAGATCTGGAGCGCGGCAACGACTACGAAAACCGAGGCGACAGCGTAGCAGATGTACAGCACGTACAGCATCATCGTCACCACGAAGTCGTGCATCGTTGCCAGTGCGTCTGCACCCCAACTGTAGTTTACGCTGCCACTTTTGGCGAATGCCGCATAAGGGACAAAGCACAGTGCACATAATATTTTTTTTGCTTTCGACATTTTACAATCGGTCTTTGAGAGGTTTCCATACCAGTTCCGGACGGTTGCCCGTCTTTCCTTTGGCAAGCATCGCTTTGTACAGTTCGTCTGCCGTGTATGCGTCCGACAGGTAGGTCGCGGTTTCTTCCATCTGTTCCTCCGCTTGGGCTTTCAGGCGTTTTAGCTTCTCCGCCACGGCTATCTCGCTATTATTGTCTGCGGTTTCCGTCTCCTGTGGTGCAGGCGAAGCGGTAGGGGCAACATCTGTTTCATATTTCTCATTACCCACATTGAATCCAGTATCGCTCTCCGTCACGTACACACTCTGTTCATCTTCTGGCGCACCGAGGTCAAATACCTCTTCTTCCGGCTTGCCATTTCCTTTTTTTCCATAAAGGTCCTGCACGATGATAACTGCATAATAGACGAGATAGGCAACCGTCAGGACAATGGTGAAAATAAAATATGATTTCATATATTTTTGTATAATATGATTTTTATATTTGGTTGTGTGTGCAAAATAAGAATGGATAATTTGAAAGATAAAATTATTGATTATAAAACGTATCGTTTCAATATAATATTTTTCAAAATCAAAAAATCATATTTCAAAATCATATTCAAATATGATTTTAGATAAGAAAACAGGAAAAGTCGGGATATAAAAAAAGCCCTCCGTGATGAAGGAGGGCTTAGGGAGCGGGTTGTTCATTGTTTCTTCCCACGTAAGTAGTCGTTCAGGTCTTTGTAACCGGCATAACAGTTTGATTCGTTATAGACGCATCTGCCATACATCCCGGCTATGGCTTCCACTGTCTTTTGTCCGGCAAGGTCATTGTCAAGGTAACAGTGAATATACGTGTATTTTTGCAAATACGTCAATGTCCTTTTCAGATTACTGACCGAGTTCATAACAAGGTAGTCACAGGGGGCATTAATGCAAATGGCACTATCGTCCGTCTGTTTTAGGGTTAGATAGGACAGAAAGTCCATGAATCCTTCAAATAGGCAGACACGGCTCTGTGCCTCACCACGCGATTGGGGTATCAAGGAAATGTCCTTGTTCTTGATACATCCTTTGTAATAAGGGTTTCGTACCTCGTATCCACCGGATATATTGCCAAAGGCCAGTGCAAAGTAACGTCTCTGGCGCAGTTCGTAATGGACTTCCTTGCAGAACATTCGTCCGATATCCGAATCAATCATACGTGAATGGAGATATGAGAGCAGTGCGTGGTGTCGCAGCGGCACGATAATCAAATTCTTCATGTCGGCTTCCACTGGTCGAGAGGTTGCGGGCAACGCCCGGGTTTTCGGCAGCGACACACCATTGACATACCGTTTGATGTATGCTAATGCTTCACTCACACTTTTAGTTCCGCAAAGGTACTTACCCAGTTCCACAAGGTCGCCTCCGGTGGCCTCACCAAAATCATACCATTCATTCAGCCGGTCATTGACTTTGAACGATGGCGTCACCTCTTTCCTGAGAGGCGAAAGATACCAATATTGCTCTGATTTCATATACTGCGCACGGTGGCCGAGCTGGGCCAAAAAAGTCCACGATACGCACGTCGTTTTGCTTCGTCTATGGTCATATTAAATTTCTTTTCACTTGTTTGTACAAAAGCGGTTTAGTTTAGTTTGCGCCCCTATATATATAAATACTAAATTAAACTGAATTATATAGGCCCGCGCCCGCTCTCATTCTTCATCGAAAAGCATGGTTTCTGCCTGTGTCATGTCATAATAAAAAAGTTTATCTCGTTTGATAACCAGTTTTAAGGTGTCAGTCAGATATTGCAGCAGTTTGACCATTACGTTTCTCCCACGCTTAAATCCGATTGCCTCGTAAGCAGTCATCATGGCTTGCAGCATATTTTCAAACCCACGGATAGGTTTGTCTCCAAACGCAGCGGAAAGGGCTTCACGGTGCTGTTCGATGCTTAGTTCCATAAAACCCGTCCGTTGTTTCGGTTTCTGATGTGGGGCATTCTCAAACAAATGCCCTTCTGCGAGAACCGGGAGCCCACCCTCATTGACAGTGAAAGCAAAAGGTTTAAACTCTTTCTCACGGATGTGTAACGCATGAACTTCGCTGACGTTGGGACAATCGTTGTTTTTGCTGATGACCAGTACAGTCTCCGCCTTGTTGCTCATTTCCGTACCGATATGCCCGCGCACATTGTTATCTCCTTTATTCAAGTGTAGCACACAGTGGATATGCAGGTCATACTTTGATGACCATTCCATCATCTTGTTAATGACTTCCACGGACTCACCGGTACTGTTTATGTCAAGCATCAGGTCACGGATACCGTCGATGATAACAAGTCCGTATCCTTTTCTTTGACGTAAGGCGTAGTCGATGACCCCAATGCGTATTGCCGGAGAGTATTCGCGCAAGCAAATAAAGTCGAGGTTTTCACTGTCGGTTGTAGTGGGCAGTCCGGCAAGCCGCAAGATGCGTTCCAGTACATTATGACAATGGAAGCGGCTCTGCTCCGTGTCCACGTACAGAATCTTGCGTTTACCTTCCGGGAGGTGCGCCCGGTAGTTCAGCACTTGTTTCCCTGCCAGCGATGCAGCGACAATGGCCGAAACGTTAAATGGTTTTTTTTTGATTTCGCCTTGCCGGTTGATGCGCTGAAGTTGCCGAGCGTAGCAATGGTCGAGTTGTCTATCCAGATAATCTGTGGCGGCGTTTCATAGGTATCCGTCGCCCGAATCTGCGAGGCGGAGAGGATATCCGATAAGAAATCCTCCTCCGGCCTCATATCCACATTATATTCAGTTCTTCTTTCGTTTTCCATGGCGTCTTTGATTAAAGAAAGGTTGTGTGGCAGCGGCCTCGTTTGCCATACGTGCTGCTTCATCTACGGTTGGTTCATAATTCTGTAAAAGCCATTCATCCAGATCTTCTTTGGCGAAATATATCATTTTGCCACGTGGCTTGTAGTGCGGAATCTCCTTGCCTGATGTTAGCTTGTACAGCATACTCTCGGATATTCCGATATACATACAAGCCTCTTGGAAGGTAAACACCTGTTTGGTGGTATATATATTTTTTTCCAGCAATGCGATGCGTTCCAACAGACTTTCTATCGGATCTAATTTCTTTAGGATGGCTTCGACGCTTGTAAGCCGTTCACTCAGCCGTTCCATGAATGTCAATCTATTATTTTGCATAAATGAGTTATTATAAATTTAGACAATGAAGTATATCCTCCGTTATGTAGCGCGCTAACGGAGGTCAAAGATAGGGCAACCCCAAAGGTCAGCGTGAGTTTGTACCGTGATAGTAACCACGTATCACGGCAACTGTCACGCTTTTACCTTTCACATACTTCGCTTATTGGCACTTCTTACCACTCTCTCAGTTCACCAATGGCTCGTCTGATACCGTAACCTGTTGATGTCATGTTGTTACGCAAGGCAGACAGAGCGGATGAAAGGCTTGAAGCTGAAACGAATCCTTTTCCATCCTTGGTTTGCAAGAACCGCCCATTACTGAGAACGGACTGCCATTTGGCTTGGATAAACGAGTGCTCAAGGAGTGTATCAAACAGGATGGCCACATGGCGGATATTGTTTACACGAATACAGAATCCTTCTTTACAGGAAAGCAGGGCTTCCATATCTTCAACGTGTAGGGTAGAAACGCAAAACAGATGATAAGCATTGGCACAAGCTGTAATACCTATCATCTGTTTACGAGTGAGATTGCATCCAAAAGAAAGAGGATAAATTCTTGTCGGTCCATCTTTGCAGCACGTGACGGACTGTGATGGTGGCACAAACGTATCATACGTTCGTTTCAGTTCCATACACTTCTCGAACGAGAAGTCTGCTTCGGTAAAAAATGCTCGGATAAGATGGGAGCAATCGTTTAATAGCCCCTTGACGATATGAATGTTCATTTCATGGCAGTTCCGGCAGACCGCATGGTCACAGTCGATATACCGGTGGCTGTTTACGAAATCCTCCACGTAACGGTAGTACTGCTTATTGCCCGTCACGACATCACGGAGATACATTGTTTTTGCTTCAACGAGCAATGCGAATAATTCTTTCGCTACATCCTGTTCTGCAACAAAATGGTGCAGATGTTTTTCCCCTCCAAAAAGAGAGAGGGCCATTGTTAGGTCTTTTCATGATGAAATATTTTAAATTGGATTTATATGATATATTATAAGAGTGTTGCTCCCGAAAGAGAATCCTGTCGGAACAACACCCTTATAAGTGATTACATATCTGATGTTCATTGCATTGTCAATCGAATAAACCGTTGGTCAGATTTACTGCATCGTCTTTTTTCTTATTGACGATTTTGGCATACACTTGGGTCATCTTTACAGATGTATGACCGAGCAATTTAGATACAGTGTACAAATCGGCCCCCAATGTCAGCATCATTGTGGCGAACGTGTGGCGGGCGGTATGAAAGGTGAATCGCTTGGAAATTCCGGCTGCTTTGGCCCATGGTTTGATAAGCTGGTTGATACCAGAAGGCAAATCGAACACATGGTCGTCTGCTGTCTTGTCCCCACGTTCCGGCATCCACTTCAACGCTTCATTGGAGAGCGGAAGGTAAATCGGTTCTTTCGTCTTCTGCATGGCTACTGCCAAGCGGTATTGGCCGTTGTCAATAAACACATCTTTCCATTGCAATCCGATAATGTCACTGATACGTAGTCCACAGAAGCAGGAGAACAAGTAGGCACTTTTTACCCCTTCGTTCTGCATTGGTGTAGCGATTAATGATCTCACTTCTTCAATAGTCATATACGAACGCACACTTTCCGGCATCTTGGGCTTCTCCGATTTTTCCATTTCGTTGAATGGATTCTTTAAGATCCGTTTCGCACGGACAGCGGCATTTAACGCACCGTTGAAAATCTGGTAATAGGTATTACGCGTAGAAGCCGAGATGGGTTTTCCTTTGGGACGGTAGTTTGTCAGCATATAGTCGATATAGCCGTGGCAAAAAGTGAGGTCAATCTGATTTAATGTGAATCTTTCTCCTGCATACTCTTTCAAGATACCGGTAACAGATTTTATCTGGCCTATGTTTTTCTTACCACGTTTCTTCTGTTCCTCTTTATAGAGTTGCATCCAGTCCAGCAGATAAACCTTATCCTTATGATTCATGATACCGGCTTCACCACTTGTCAACTCTATGATACGCTTCGATTTGATTGCATTTGCGGCAGCCATTGTCGTTTCGTTCTGTTGGCGGGCATTACGATCCGTTTCCGGAATAAGATACATTTTCAGATACTCGTATGTCCGCTTACCATTTCGGTATATATCCAGATACAAACTCTTGCTGCCATTGGCCAACTCCTTCGTCCGAAGACGAATCGGCTCCTTTACTTTTATTGGCTTTCTGGTCCTTGGCATATTTGTGTCCTTTTATTCGTTATTTCCTATCACAAAGGTACAAATAAAAAACGTAATCAAGAAACAAACAAGAAACAAAAATGCACCTAAAAAGAGCAAAGCAACAGAAAACGTAGAAAACAACTGAAAATAAAAACTCGTATATAAATTATTGATATATAGATGATTTATCTATATTTATTTGGAACTTGTTTTCATTTTATATATGTCTTTATGATTATTGGAAAGTAACATTGTCAAAACGAATGTGCTTTACCGGACGGTCTATAGTTCCTTCCACCCATACTAAAGTTTCGATGCCGGGAACTACGGCTTTGCTTATCTTCTCTCCTTTCCGAGGATAATAATATATTTTACGGCTTTCAATGTCATGATACCACTCGCCGGGTTCATCCAGCAATTCCATGGCATTGGTCAGATAGAAAGCCGAGTTGTGACCATCCTTAGTCACCATAGGACGCGGCCACGGATGTTCAAACTGGATGCGGCTTTCAGGATTATGGAAACGCACGGCGGCACTGTCTCCCTGTATTTCGACCGACTTGATACGGAGATTTGCCACACACCACATTTCATGAAGGACCATTTCGGCATATCGGGCCTTCTGTATTTTCTTTACAGCAGCGGCAGGTACCCACAGTATTTCGTTTTGGGGATCGTTATTGATGATGCGATACATCTTTTCAAAGTCTGCCACATCCCTTGCACGAACAGCCTTTTGTCCATTGATCCACAGTTGCCGGAAATCCAGCGGACGTCCGTTAAACATAGGGACATCGGCTACCCACAACTTTCCTTGCTTCTTCCAGTTTCTGATTTCCACCCCACCATTCAGAATGGCATTTCCATCCGAAGTGATGACTGTAGGTGAAGCTTCCGTCCCGCTGTCCTCGGGACGAATAAAGACGGGTTCGTACAGATGGTAATCACCTGCCTCCATATGAATGGTGATGCCACCTTTTACACTCTCATCATTAAGACGACGAAGTTCCCTTGCCTGACGCAATGCGGCTGTAAGGGTGGCCTTCGGAGAGTCTTTGGTACCCGGATTCCGGTCATTACCTTTCGGAGATACGAACAAATCGGCTGCTGATAGTGTACAAGCTATCAGCAGCGCAGTAGTGGTTATGAATATTTTTTTCATTTGTAAATCATTAGGAGTAAGTGGTTAGTGATTAGTCCGCGCCAAAGGCATCCATACCGTCATTTCAGCCTTTCCGCGATTTCCCCATGCATAATAAGGAATCAGACGGATATTGACCGGTTTGTCGGCCTTTCCTACCTCGCGGTACAATGTATCTTTCCACGATACCTCATCAACCAGACGGGCAGTACCATCCAACGCGACAATCGGACTGCCTTCAATGATTATTTTTTCGGGGTCAACCGGTATATCGGCAGGTATCAGCACATTATCTATCTTATGTCCGCC
>ENA-OQKD01000457-OQKD01000457.1-human-gut-metagenome-genome-assembly--contig:-NODE-457-length-10693-cov-3.336835_pt1 | contig 10693 bp, 12 predicted proteins | sample MGYA00242775_ERZ504792 | MGnify/ENA primary metagenome ERZ504792 (study PRJEB26092, sample SAMD00036401) | human gut metagenome | host: Homo sapiens | study: EMG produced TPA metagenomics assembly of...
ATTAGCGGAAGACTGACTGATACATAAATCTTATAGGCATACACAATAATAAACCGGGAATAGTTACTCTCCAATCAGCACCCCGAACACACTGCCTCCAAGCGTTGCCAAAAGCGCATAATTCAAATAGTTTTTTCGCAATATCAATCTTGCTGTATCCGAGTGCCTGAAGTGTTCCGATCTCCACTCTCTGCTCTTCAACCATTCGTGTCATTGCGTGAGGCTGATCAACGCCGCCACAAGGAAAAACAACGCCGGTAAACACCTTCCCGATTGCCCGCATGCGATCCGCATTTTCTCCATATTCTGAATATTCCGGCAAAGTGCTTCTGTCATATACATACCATGTCGGAGTTTCTATCTTTGCAATCTCTTTCTGGGCATCTTTGATCTTTTGTTCCCCTTCCTCAATCTTTGCCTGCGCCTCCGTCTTTGCAGTCTCATACTCTTCTCTACTTTTAATCAGCGTCTGTTCTTGTTCCTGCAAAGTATTTTCTCCACTCTCAAGTGTCTCTTCTTTTTCATGCAGCTCTTCCCACGCTGTATCAATCTGAGCCTGCCCGTTCTGGATTGTCTGCAGTGTGCAAGACAGCGATTCTTCTCCGGCGCTCAGCTGTTCTTTTGCCTGTTCAATCGCGATTTTCCCTTCTGACAACTGATTTTTCATCGCAGTAAGCTTTTCTATGTTCGCCTTAAGTTCTGCCTCCCCTGCATTCAACTGTTTCAATAACTCTGCTGCGATTGCCTGATCTTTTGGGTCTTCGCTGTCTTTGATGGTATTGTACTGCTGCCATCCCGCGTCTAACTTGGCTCTGGCATCTGCAATCTGCTTCTCGGCAGCCTCAATCTGTGGCGCTGCCGCCTCAGCCTGCTGCTGATATTCTTTTCTTTTTCTCTAATTCTTCTTTTTGGCTATCCAGTGTTTCTTTTCCGGTGCGATACTCTTCTAGTCCGGCATCCAGTTCTTTCTGCTTTTGATATAAGGTCTGTTTCGCATTTTCAATCTGCTCTTTTCCAGATGCAATTTCTGCTTTCGCATTCTGGATCTGTATTTCTCCATCTTTCAGCTTTTGTTCTGCATCCGAAAGTTCCTGCTGCGCGCTCGCTTTTCCGTCTTCCAACTCCTGTCTCGCCTTGTCAATCTCTTTGTTCGCCTCAGCTGCCAGAGACTGTTTCCGCGCCTCACATCTAGCATCTGTAATTTTCTCAATCTCATCAATCACATGATCCACTTTCTTTTGATACCCCTCTGTAAACGCAGTTTCCTCTTTTGCCCCTGCTGCTTTTACATAAATTTCTGTATAGGTATCCGGAGAAAAATTTTCATCTGTCACAGCGAGGAACCCACTGACCGTTCCTGTTCCAATCAGACTGCTTCCCCTTCCAAACGAGATGTAGGACGGGCTGCTTCCTGTTCCCACGATTTTAAACTCTTTGACCTCCAATATCCCGGAATTTTCTCCCGTCAGCGTAATCGTATCACCAATCCGATAAGAAGTACCTTCTAAAAAATCTATATCTACAAGACACTCTCCTTCTTTTTCAGGCATTCTTCCTTCACTTACCGTCAACTCATTCATGGACTCCGGAATAGACATCACATGAAGAACCTTTTGATTATCATCTATATTAAGCAGCATGTCCTGACTAAAACCGCCCTCTGCTTTAGCTACATCTGAAAGTCCTTCAATCGCATGCAGATCATCTTTTGTCAGTCCCATCGTGCTGATCACCTTGATATCCATCAGATTTTTTTCATCAAAATAGGCATCTCCGGAAATTCTCATATCCGGTTCCGATGCTCGAATTCCGGAAAAAAACTGATACGCCCAATGCTACTATAAAAAATATCGACAAAAAACGTCCCAGGCTTTTTCGTATCTCCATATAAAAATCTTTTCTCAACGCTCGTTTTTTCATACTTATCTACCAACTCAATCGTCTCAACCGAAATCGGATTCTCATTCAATGTCACTTTAGAAACCTTTCCGTTCTTTATTTTAATCACACGGTCTGCCATCGGTGCAATCGCCGAATTGTGCGTAATCAAAATGACCGTCATCCCCTTCTTACGACACGTATCCTGCAACAGTTTTAATATTGCTTTTCCTGTATTGTAATCCAGCGCTCCCGTTGGCTCATCGCAAAGTAACAATTTCGGATTTTTTGCCAGCGCCCTTGCGATAGAAACTCTCTGCTGCTCTCCGCCGGAAAGCTGCGCCGGAAAATTCGCCGCTCGTTCTCCCAGTCCGACATCCTCAAGCACCGCCATCGCATCCAGAGGATCTTTACAAATCTGAAGTGCCAGTTCTACATTTTCCAGCGCAGTCAGATTCGGAACCAGATTGTAAAACTGAAACACAAATCCGATGTCATCTCTTCTGTATGCCGTCAATTGCTTTGTATTATAGGTTGTGATATCATTTCCATCTACAATCACCTCTCCGCTCGTCGCCGTATCCATTCCCTCCTAAAATGTTCAAAACAGTAGTCTTTCCCGCTCCACTTGCTCCGACAACAACTGCAAATTCTCCCTTTCCAACAGAAAAATCAATTCCATCCGCAGCCGCAATCTCCACTTCTCCCATCTTATATATCTTTTTTACTTCTCTCAGTCTCACATAATCTTCCATTCAAATGCCTCCCAACAAACTATAAGTTATTGTTCAGTAACAACTTTAACTATTTTCATTATAGCATAAATTGTTACCATTGACATACGACTCTTTCTTCCTTTACAATAAAACTTAATCACGTGTTACTGTGAACAGCAACACTCAAGCAAAGGAGGATTACTATCTTGGATGGTTTAAGAATTATTCCCGTCACAAATGAAGAGCTTATTTTTTCTGTTTCCGCACTTGCAGATGAAATCTGGCATGAACACTTCTCATCGATTCTTTCAACAGAACAGATTGATTATATGCTCGAAAAATTTCTTTCACCGGAGGCTTTGGCAGACCAGATCAATCATGATTATGAATATTTTTTATTTTCATACGAGTACACATTTGCTGGATTTGCCGGCATTCACGAAGAAAATGGCAGCCTGTTTTTAAGCAAGCTCTATGTACATAAAGATTTTCGCGGCAAAAAAATCGCATCTTATATGTTCCGGAAATTTATCGAGATCTGCAAGATGAGAAATCTGAATAAGATTTGGCTTACCTGCAATCGTTTTAACGAGAGCACACTTGCAGTCTACGAACATCTCGGATTTCAAAAAGTGAGAACCGAAGTAACCGATATCGGACAAGGTTATGTGATGGACGACTATATCTTAGAATATAAAGTAGAATAGTATCAGGGCAGAGTGTAATCACTCTGCCCTGATACTATTCTACATACTGATCTGCATAATATGCCCCATAATCTTCCGATTCAATTTTCTCACTCGGTGTGAGAATGATAATTCCTCTTCCACCGTCACGGTCGTTCCTTCCGGCAGCACCACATTGTGGTAAATTCCTCCGGTTCTCCAAGCAGAACACTTCCTGTGCTTATTTCATACTCTTCAATATCCTCTTCGCGAATGGTACCCGGCACAATGTATTTCATATATCCCATTCCATACTCCTCTTCATCAGGACGCCGAAACGTGACATCATAAACTCCCGCCGGAAAATCTTTCCCCGCAACCGCATCCTCTTTGATCTCAACGCTTTCTGTCAAAGGATTTTCCATTCCTGATTTCATTCCTTGCACCTGTGCATTCTCAGAGATGAATTTTACTTCCAACTGTGAATCTATATCTACTTTCGCCCCTGCAAACAAACGGAAATCTTCTATCTCTCTTTCGACACCTTCCTCTTGTGCATCTGCCAAAAATTCAGAATAGTACACATGGTTTTCACTGTCTTCCAAATCAACGCTTCCACTTCCCGATAACAATTCTACCCGGTACTGCCCCTCCGGAATATGCAGCCCGACAATATATTCTCCTCCCGTGTAGGTCTCCTCAAAGTGCTCTCCTGTCTCAGGCAGTGTCTTCTCCAAATACTTATATGGATCATATTCCTCCACAGATTCTTCTTTCCAACTGCTCATTTGTATCTTTTGAGCAATCTGGGCAAATCCAGTGATTACAAATATCAGAATCCCTATGACAACGAAAATCTTAACCGTATGTTTGCCCTTCTGAAATTGTTTTGCCGGCACCTTCTTCACAGTATGGGCTTTCGAAACTTTCTCCGCCTCATGATGTACATGCGTCAAAGGCTCATGAGTGCATTTGCTTTCATTCACTCTGTAAGATGTATCACTTTTTGAATTGTCCAGACCACACTCCACGCATTTATTGTTTACCAGTTTTCCGCCGCATAAGCTACATCTTCGTCTTCTCATCAGGCTCCTCCTTTATCGGACATTCCTCTTAACGTTTACCAAAATTGCTTTCACCCAACGGTCGGCAAGCTCCGGCCAAATAGACACTTCCTCATTCGGTTCATCTTTCGGTCGAACCTTTGTGACTTCTTCATAAACTTTTTCTTCTGCCTCTTTCGGCAATGTAATCGTTCCATTTTCGATACTTTTTACTAAAAGCTGCATCTGCTCTTTTGTATATGCGCCTCCGCATTCTCTGCTCGCCCACTGTTCATTGGCAAGTGACAAGCCATGCTTTCCATGTGAAAATATGTGGAACGCATACAAAACGCCCTGATCTTTACAGGCTCTTGCAAACAAGTGGCTGTTCTCCACCGGCACGGTCTGATCATCTACCGTGTGCCACACAAAGCAAGGCGGCATTTTCTCTGTCACATGTTTTTCCAGCGACATATATTCCATCTCTTTTTCAGAAGGCTCTTTTCCGTATAACGCTTCAAACGAACCTCTATGCGCATATACTCCGGAAGTAATAACCGGATAGGATAAAATTACCGCGTCCGGTCTGCACGAGAAATGTTTATACACTCTGTGCTCATCCTGAATATCTTCATAGTGTACACACACGCTTGCGCAAAGATGACCACCTGCCGAAAATCCACACAAAATAACTTTTTCCGGATCTATCTGATATCGTTCCGCTCCCTGCCTGATCTTGCGGATCGCACGCGCCAAATCTTTCATCGGCTGCTCCTTTAACGGTTCTGTCATCGTCAAATCGGTCGTATACGTCAGCACAAACGTGTTATATCCCTTATCATAAAACGTTCTTGCCACAATCTCACCTTCCCGCTGTGAGACAAATCGATACCCACCGCCCGGAACGATGATCATGCAAGGTCTGATCTTTTCATCTTCATGAATATAACTCACCAGATTCGGTACAAATCCACATGCAAGCGGATACGAATATTCTCCGTTTTCCCATAGTCTGATCACTTCTCCAAACATCTTTTCCCCTCTCTTTTTACAATGCTTTTACAGCCTCTAAAACAGCATTTCGCTCCGCTGTATTCTCAGGTCCATACGCAATACCGATCAGCACTGCATATCCATCTACCATACGGACATACGACTCACTGCATCGCTTTGTGTCATCCGATGTAAAATCAAGTTTCAGACATTCGTATGTCTCACCTGCAATTTTTTTTGAAAATATCTCTCCGTCATTTGTAAATTTTACTTCGTCTCATATTGCTGCATAACTGTCTTTTTACTGGACTCCACATATTGTTCTGCCGACATATCGTCACCTTCCATGTTCCACGTAATCACACTGACAGATGTTCCTTTTTCCGAGATTGCTGCCATCTCCATGCGTCTTCCACTCGTACTTTTCATTACATTAGCAAAAGAAACACTCGATTTCAATTGCTCATCAATCTGATCCTGAGAAGACATCTCAAATCCTTCCGGCGCGTCAAAAGAAATACCCAGCATCTCACTTTCGTAATGAGTACCCGTAATCTTTCCTGGTTTGTAAGAATCTTTTTCCATAATCATCTCCACGATTACCAATCCCATAATCGCAAAAACAACCAACAACAATAAAGGTAACGCCGTACGGACATACCCCGGCTTTGTTTTTACACTTTGAAAGTTTCTTTTTTCTACTTTTTTCATGCGCGTTCTCTCTTTCTTTTCTATATTCTCTTTTCTTATAGTAAATATAGTAACTTTTTTTTCCGAATTTAAGCAATAGTATTCTACTAAAATAAGCACTAAAGATTTCCTGCGCAACAAAAAATAAGCTTTCAGATAAAATAACATAATCTCTGCCATCTCATCTCAAAGCTTATCGCCAAACAATATTCCAATAAAAAATCGGAGTGACGTGATTCGAACACGCGACCTCTACGGTCAACGAACAACGTATTTACGGGCTTTGTAAGGGGTATTTAAGAATCCCAACCAAAAGCCAACCAATGACAAATATAAACAAGCGACCTAAACGGTCAGAAAGGAAAACTTGTATATCCGTTTGTTCTAAAAGTTTATTAAATTCAATAGATTAGCTAAAAAACACTAGCCATAGGTGTTCCCTGTGGCTAATTTCCGCCATTGTGCCAAGCAAGATTATGTACTTAATTTTGACAGTCGAGTAGACTAAAGCCTTGCAACTTTAGCCCCTCACAGATCCGTACGTGCGGCTTTCCCGCATACGGCTCCTCATAATAACATTCACTTTAATATAAGCAATAGTACGTCTTTGGTTTCGCAAGCGGATAACACTTTAGCATTTCCCAAAAACCACCCCATGTATAGGCTCTTCTGCAACCTCGACGATTTACCGCTTTAAACAGGAATTGTTGTACTCTGTGTAAGAATGCACATAATCTTCTATAATTCCATGTTACTCCATAATAGCGATAGTGACCTACAAGCTTTACATTCAGCTCTTTTATGATTTCTCTGACCGGACGGTTCCGATTATCATATATCCATAGTTTATATTCTTTCAGCTTACGTTCAAACTTCTTTCGAGATGTCTGCAACTTTAATGCAAATGTTCCCTTTCTCGTTTTCCCGCAATAGAAAGTAAAACCTAGAAAATCGAATGCTTCTGGCTTACCTATTCCTCTGGATAGTCTGTTGGTTTCTGCAAATCTCCCAAATTCAATCAACCTGCTTTTACTACTTTCCAGCTCAAGATTGAATTGTTCCATCCTCTCTTTCAGGGCTGAATAATACCACTCTGCTTCTGATTTATACTGGAATCCAGCTACAAAATCATCTGCAAAATTCACCAGAAAACAGTCTCCTTTTAACGTCTTTTCACCACAAATTTAAACCACAGCGTTAACACGTTATGCATGTATATATTTGCTAGCATCGGACTCATGACTGAACCCTGTGCTGAACCTTCCTCTGTTGATTCAAATTTTCCATCTTCCATTATTCCAGCTTTTAAATATTTCTTTATCAGCCAGAGCAGATTTGGGTCTTGAATATGCCATTCCAGAAATCTCATCATCCAGTCATGGTTAATGTGATCGAAAAATCCTTTAATATCAGCGTCCACTATGTAGCTGATTTTCCCATAACTGATTCTCTGATATACTTCTTTTACCGCTTCGTGACAACCTCTGTTTGGTCTAAATCCATACATACAGTTCAGAAATCTTGGCTCGTAAATTGCTTCTAGTACTTTCTTTACTGCCATTTGGACAATCTTATCCTCGTAAGAGGCTATTCCCAGCGGTCGCATTTTTCCATTTCCCTTTGGAATATATACCCTCAATGATGGGAGTGGTTTAAAAGATTTGTTCTTTAACCTCTGTACTAAGTCTTCGATATTTCTATCGAGGTTCTTTCCGTATTCTTCCTTTGTCACCTTATCAACACCAACTGCCTTTTTGCCATCTAATTCTTTATGGCATTGTTTCAGCAATTCTGCATTTATCAAGTGATATATGGATGTGAATACAGGTTTCTTTGTTTCTGCCGATATTTCAGCTATTCTTTCTAATTTCGTTCCCATTATTTCCTCCGTCCCTGAGTACGGATAATGTGTCCTCAGAAAGACCGTTACTATGCAGTCCCCTTCCCTCCATCGGCATTACCCGATTTCATCAGTACTATGAGACTGTCCGACTACCTGTTATCCATTTGAAGCTCTCCATTTTCAGTTGATACTTCATACTCTTATACGAGAGACAACAGGTTCTCCCCAGTTGATGTGTACCCACAATGTCAAGCATGATTGGCCCTTTGACCCCGCAGCGCCACACAATTCTCGCCATAATGACTTGTGTGCTGTTGCCTTCCGCACCAGTTAAGACGTCGGCCTACTGAAGTTAACTTTTCGAGGCTCAATAGCATTGCAACCCTGCTTTCTTGCTGTCTACGCTTGTCAGTTGCTGTTACCAACAACATCCCAAGACTCGCTATTATCTGGCTGGCTAGACCTTGGATAAATCGGATTCCCACCGACTTGGTTACACACCCTTAGCTGGGCGCACAACTGGAATTTACTGCACTACAGTCGAGTAGACTAAGACCTCTCAATCTTAGCCCCTCACAGATCCGTACGTGCGGCTTTCCCGCATACGGCTCCTCATAGTAACATTCACTTTAATATAAGCAATAGTATGTTTTAGGCTTTGCTAATGGATAATACTTGAGCATTTCCACAAATCCATTCCATGTGTATGCCCGTCTACAACCTCTCCGATTCATGGCTTTAAACAGAAACTGCTGAACCCTATGTAAAAATGTTGTTATCTTTCGGAAATTCCATGTAACACCATAGTACCGATAGTGTCCGATTAGCTTCACATTCAATTCCTTGATTATCTCTCGCATCGGTCGATTTCGATTATCATAAATCCAATTCTTATAGGCTCTGACCTTTTGCTCAAACTTCTTTCTTGAAGTCTGTACTTTTGGTGCGAAACCTCCTTTTCGGTTTTTGCTACAGTAGAAAGTAAATCCCAGAAAGTCAAATGTTTCCGGTTTATGTTCTCCTCTTGCCCTGCGATTCTGCTCTGCAAATCTTCCAAATTCAATCAGTCTGCTTTTACTACTCTCAAGTTCCAGACCAAACTTTTCCATTCGTTCTTTTAACTCTTTATAGTATCTTTCAGCTTCTGACTTATATTGAAATCCTGCAACGAAATCATCCGCAAAGTTGACAAGAAAACACTCTCCCTGCATTTCCTTCTTCACTACAAGTTTGAACCACAGCGTCAGCACATGATGCATGTATATATTCGCAAGCATCGGACTCATTACGGAGCCTTGTGCCGAACCTTCCTCTGTTGGTTCAAATTTACCTTGTTCCATTATTCCCGCTTTAAGATATTTACGTATCAGCCACAGTAAGTTCTTATCCTGTATGTTCCATTCGAGAAACTTCATCATCCACTCATGGTCGATATGGTCAAAGAACCCTTTGATGTCAGCATCTACGATATAACTGATTTTCCCATAACTTATCCGTTGATATACCTCTTTTATCGCTTCGTGACAACCTCTGTTCGGTCTGAATCCATACATACAGTTTAGGAATCTTGGCTCATAAATAGTACCCAATATTTTCTTCACTGCCATTTGTACAATCTTATCCTCATAAGAAGCTATCCCTAATGGTCTTTTCTTTCCATTTGCTTTGGGAATGTATACCCTCAGCGATGGAAGTGGCTTAAAGGATTTGTTTTTCAGCCTTTGTACTAAATCCTTGATATTTCTGTCAAGGTTCTTCCCATACTCATCTTTGGTTACCTTGTCGATTCCGACTGCTTTGCTCCCATCTAATTCCTTATGACATTGCTTTAGCATATCTTCATTTATCAAATGGTACACTGATGTAAATATAGGATGTTTTGATTTTGCCGATATCTCAGCTATTCTTACTAATTTCGTTTCCATTATTTCCTCCGTCCCTGAGTACGGATAATGTGTCCTCAGTAAGACCTTTACTATGCAATCCCCTTCCCTCCATCGGCATTACCCGATTTCTACAGTACTATGAGATTGTCCGACTACCTGCCATTCATTTGAAGTCCTCCGTTTTCAGTTGTGACTTCATACTCTTTTTCGAGAAACGGCAGGTTCTCCCCAGTTGATGTGTATTCACAATGTAAAAACATGATTGGTTCTCTGACTCCGCAGTGCCACATAATACTCGCCATATCGTATTACATGGTATTGTCTTCCGCACCAGTTAAGACGTCGACCGACTGAAGTTAACATTTCGAAGCTCAATCACTATTCAACCCTGCTTTCTTGCTGTCTACGCTTGTCAGATGCGTTACCGACATCATCCCAAGACTCGCTATTATCTGGTTGGCTAAACCTTGGATAAACCGGATTCCCACCGGCTTGACTACACACCCTTAGCTGGGCGCACAGCTGGAATTTACCTTCTGCTCATATAAAATATATCAATAGCTTTACTTGCAAACTCTGCTGTGCCAACTCCTCCAACATCATCAATATTTTCCGTAAGTTCTCCTCCACCGGCATACATTCTTCCAAGACCGCATAAAATCTTATCAGAACATGTATAAAAATGATCTGTAATGTAATCCTGAAGTTTCCTTACCTGCAACTGCACCTGTTCATCTTCTGGGTCCATTTCTTTCATTTGTCCGAATTCAACAAATAATTGCATAAACTCATTTGCAACAGTAGCTTCATCGTCTTTCGTCCAGTTCTTTGTTTTCTCTTCAAACTCCTTATACTCAGAGGTTTGTCCCCATTGTTCTTTTGCTCGTTTAGAATACTCATCAATCTTTGTTGTATCAAATACTTTAAAATCCATATATTTCACTCCTATTCCTTTTATTCCTCGAGCGAAACTAATAAG
>ENA-OQKD01000460-OQKD01000460.1-human-gut-metagenome-genome-assembly--contig:-NODE-460-length-10669-cov-2.239423_pt1 | contig 10669 bp, 17 predicted proteins | sample MGYA00242775_ERZ504792 | MGnify/ENA primary metagenome ERZ504792 (study PRJEB26092, sample SAMD00036401) | human gut metagenome | host: Homo sapiens | study: EMG produced TPA metagenomics assembly of...
GATAACGGTTGCCTAGCTTATCATTCTGCATTAGAGTTCTATATGTTACAGACACAGGAATTTAACTGGCTTTATGTGCACAGTTCTACTCCCTTCCGGCTTTTGAGTACCTGAACCAGCGTTATGTATATAAGCCTTTGCAGTTTATATACAAACCATTGGTTACAAAAAAAGATACCGGCTATCTTATCACGGTTACATCGATCAGCCAAACCATAATTGACTGCTTAAACAATATAGGCTTAGCCGGTGGCATTGAAGAACTGTTATTTGCCTTAATCGAGGTTGATCCGGATTCCGTAATAGAAGAAGATATGTTAGAATGCCTGAAGCTATACCAAAAGAAAAGCCTGTATCAACGTACAGGAATTCATCCTGTCCCAGCTTCAGGAACAACTAAACCTATCGGATATGTTCTTCGATGTATGTAAAAAGAAGATGGGTAATACAACAAGTTACCTTACAAATCCTTCCCGTTGTGATACCTATTTCAAGGAATGGAATGTATGTGCGCCTAAAGATGTAATGAAAGAAATAGAGAAAGGAGTATATTATGAGTTTTGATTATACACAAGAAGAAATCACTAGACTAGCAAAAGAAAATAATTTTACGGTTGCTGGAATAGAGAAAGTTATGCGATTATCCAATATCCTCAATGACCTTAACAATCAGCCGGAGTTTAGCGGTAAATTGTTACTGAAGGGGGAACGGCTATAAACCTGCTTGTTTTCGATCTTCCCCGGCTTTCTGTCGATCTGGATCTTGATTTCTCTAAAAACGTATCTAAAGAGGATATGTTAGCGGAGAGAGAACAAATCAACAAGGCTTTAGATAGCTATTTCCAGCAGAACGGGTATAGGAAGACCGAAAGAAGTAATTTTACCCTAGATTCTCTCTCTTTGCACTATAATACGGTGACAGGAAGCGGAGATAAGATAAAACTAGATATAAACTATCATAATCGATCCCATATATTCAAACCGGAAGTTAAATCTATTGAGTTTCCCTTCATCAGAGAGAACAAGACTTCATTTGTAGTAAACTACGTCAATCCTATCGAATTGTTTGCAGGAAAGATAAAGGCGTTCTATGAAAGATGTAAGCCCAGAGATATATATGACCTCTTCTCCCTTGCATCCTCTGATATATTGACGAGCAAAGAAGAAAGGGATCTTTTGAGGAAATCCATTGTTTTTTACTCTTCTCTTGGCAATCCGGAGAATAAGGACATGTTAAAGGCTGATCCAAAACAAAGCATAGAGAATGTGACCTTTACGGAGATAAGGCAGCAGCTACTTCCGATGATGCATACCAACAGCGGAAAATATCCCATGCAGGAGATCAACGATAAGGTGGCTGATTTCGTATCTTCGCTAATGAAATTAGAACCTTCAGAGGAACTGTACCTGTCAAACTTCTACGCTGGGAAATATAAGCCGGATCTTTTGTTTTCTGATAAAGAGATCCTGAATAACATACAGGATCATCCTATCATCATAAGAACACAGCAACAAATAACCGATTCTATTTTTTCAGATTCAATAAAAAAAAACTGATTTTGCCCGGATCGCCGAGCTGAAGGATGAAGGGTATATCCCTTCCCCTAAAATAATAGACGAGCTGAAAGGATCCGCACCGGCTCCAACGATGATAGCAGTCCAGAAGATCTTCGGTCTGCCCTCTGACACTCCCAGACTAAGCGACATAAAGCTAGCCCAAAATGATAGGCAAACAATCGGGAAAAATATTGAGCAAGCATTATAATTTTCCCAAAATAACAATAACCAAATTTGGTTATTATATTAAGAGTCATTATTTTTGCCAAAACAAAATTATAGTCCTATGAATATAAAATATGAAAAATACTTGTCAATGGAAGATGTTCCGGCAGGTAAGATATTGGATGTAATCCTTTAAAAAAAAGGAACATATCTCTAAAAAAAGTTAGCGCATATGTCAAATGAATATCCGCAACGTATTTGTGACTATATAAAAGGGGAACGAAAATTCACTATAAAAGCCTCCATTTCAATAGAAAAAGCGTTAAACATAAACATTGAAGGCTTTTTCTTTAAAATACAAGCCAACCATGACATATATACCTTCATTATGAAAGAAGAGCGAAAGAAACATCCTGACTTATCTAAACTAAGTAAAGGATTATTTTGGGACACACGAATAGATAAGATAAATTGGATAAGGAACAAGGAATGGGTTATACAACGGGCTTTTGAATATGGCAACGATATCGAGATCAAGGAGATTATTCGGTTCTATGGAATAGAAACCATAAAACAAGTCATTCCCAACATAAAAAACAAATGGAATAGTAACACAAGAAACGATAACTATCAAAAATACATTCTATGAACTTACATTATGAAACTGTTTCTCCTTTATTAAAAGAAACTCTGCAAAAGCTGGTCAATAGTCCTATTTTTAAAGATTTCACGCTTATAGGTGGAACCTGTTTGAGCCTACAACTAGGACATCGAAGATCTATTGACATAGATTTATTCACTGATATAGATTATGGAACCATGAATACAAAAGAAATGAAAGAGTTTATTCAAAGGAGTTTTCCATATTCCGAGAATACAGATTCTCTAGACACATCAGCTTTAGGATATACACTATACATGGGGGACTCCCCTATAGACAAAATTAAAGTCGATTTTTTCATACTGAAAAATTTATTTTCCCCATACAAGAAATCGACCATATACGAATAGCAGACATACGGGAAATAGCAGCCATGAAACTATCTGCCATTACAGAAGAAGAACCAAGGCAAAAAGACTTTTGGGATATCCACGAACTAAATGAAAAATATTCATTCAAAGATATGATCGACTGGGGAATAAAAAGGAACGAATGGAGTGTTACAGAGGAAGGTATATTAAATGGGTTTCAAAAAATAGATTCTGTAAAAGAATCACCTGAAGGAATAGATTGCTTCAAGGGTAACTACTGGTCATTAGTAAAAGATGATTTAAAAGAAATGGTAGATCAATATCTAAAAGAAAAAGACTTTTTTCTTGCCATAAAAAAAATGACTTTGCACAGATCTCTTTCCTAAAGGATGAAGGATATATTCCTTCTCCAGAAGCGATAAACAACCTGAAAGGATCCGCACCGGTGGGAACGATGATAGCAGTCCAGAAGATCTTCGGTCTGTCCTCTGACGCTCCCGGATTAAGCAACATCAAACTAGCCCAAAGCAATAGCAAAGAACTAGGATTAAACACAAGAAAAAGTATCTAAACACAGATTTTTTCCGAAAGTATAATAACGGGATCAAACAACCGGCTACCGGAGTACCCATGCAGGAATATATCTTTCCAACTGGTAAGTGCTTGCACCTATCAGCCGGAAAGGTTTGTTCCGGGTACTCCTTTTCCGACTGTTCGGATCAGTGAAAGTCATTCGGTTTACCGGATGGCTCACCGAACCGATCAATCGGGAAATAGCCTACCTTATTCGGGTGGGTGGGCATTATGCGTTAAGGATTGAAGCGTTTACCATGTAGAAGCGGAAAGCCTGACCGAAGGGAACGCCTAAAACATAAATATCATTTTGCTACTCTCCTACTTCATTTCATAGCCGGATCTGTCCCCTTCAGTCATGCACGCAATATCATTTTGTACAATCTGGAAGATTGATTTCTGATTTTTTTTAGCAGATATCACTATCATTTTGCCAAAAGCGGCATTTCTATATACTCAATATTTTCCAAACCATATAACGGGATGATATTCCGAAAGAACACATCTATCGCTAGGGGATGGTTTTGAAAAGCAAGAAAAGATTTCCCGGCTACGGATTCCAGCCGGTAAATGGTCACTTCATCTTCTTCCCCAAACTGTTTCCTTAACTTATCATTGATCGTTTTCTGCATCTTAGACATAAGTTTAACCACCGTAACAGGATTCCAACGATCCATTTCTACAGTCACCTGTTTACTGTCGGAAAAAATAGAAATGCTTTTCTCAATTCCTTTAGAAGCTATATAGTAAGAAAAGAACAAAAGAGCTTCCATGCCGTTTTTGCCTACGTACAGATTGATCCTAGCGTTTCTCTCCTGCGCTTTCTTGCAGACATGCGCACAAAGGATAGGATTAGAAGAAGGCAGAAGATAAGAAGTATTCTGCTGCTCTGTCTGTCCTTCTAATATACTAAAGATAACAGGATTCCAGCACACGTTTACGACATCAGAAGTTACATCTTCATATATCGCTGCACAGCAAATATCATTGTCAAACACGAGCTGATACTCTTTACTTTCCGGGTTGAACTGGTAAAAGTTCCGAATCTTATGCGCACTCTTCAGTTCAAAAAGGAAATAGCCCTCGTTATTTGAAACCTTTCTCACCTTCCGGATCTCCGTTTTTCCTTCAGTAATATCAAAGAGATAAGCTATCAGATCTTCTTTGCTACATACGTGATCAAAACTAAACTCCTTCAATTCCTCGCTTTCCGATTGCACCTGTACTTTCGCTTGGATGGATACAGATAATTGATAAGCGCTAAGATCTTTGAAATCGAACAATTCCAAACAGGATATCTTGTTTCGTTCCGGTGAATAAATTATATACTCCCGGTCATTAATATAATACCGGTACATGAAATCACCGGTTTCTAACGGCTGGTATGGATTTAAAACTTCGCTGTAATTCATAATATATCTTGTTATTAATCAATTACAATAAACTTTCTTATCTTCTCTGCAAGTGAATCATAATATTCTGATTCATCCTCTGATAGACCAATACGCCATAGCTTCTTGTATAGGTAATGATACTGTTCTAACATATCAAGTTGCTTTTCGGTAAAAGCTCTCCGGGTTACTTTCTTTATCTTCTTCATATCGAATTAGTTATACGTTAATCTCCATCTTCAGGCATTAATGTTCTGCTTCATAATAATATTCGGAACAGTTATCCGTAACTTCATTAGATAAACAGTCCTGTATCTCCGAAATTTTATTCAATAACGTTTTCACGGGTATCCACATCCTCCGGTTCGATACTAAACCCAGAATACTCCTCGAATGATTTTATCAATTCTTCTACACTTTTGAAGCGATTTGCTTCCATACTAATTTGCTTCGTTTTTTTTGCGCATCTTCTATTCAATTTTGTTATTAATATGATAATCCTTTATTTCGCTTTTTCTTTTTCTTGTTATCCGGAAGATCTTCATCACCTTTCCGGTGCTTCCCTGATCCGTTATCTAAAGCCATTGACATGGCAACCGGGTACATATAGATAAGATCCTTCTCCCACTCGTGCGGATTACTCGCATACACACATAACCGGATCGATGGGCGTTGCTCTCTCCTGCTCTTTTCCCTGTTCCGGATTCTGCTCTTTTTGGAAAAAGTCTTGTATGTTCTGATAGGTTAATCTCCTTGATACATCAGAGCTTTTAAAGATTTCCGGAGTATCGACATTTGTAAGGGCAAAGGATATGCCGTATATCCCTTTACCGTTGACGTGCTCGATCAAGTTTATATTATGCTCCGCTAGCCGGTCTTTAAAATCTTCATAACTGGATGAACCATTAAGAACTGCAAAGATCTGGTTATACAGGTAATGCTTTTGCTCGTCTGCGGTCATCTGTTTTCCGGCGAACAAAAGTTTCCCAAACCGGTACGATTCCGGAAGGGCTGTATCTTTCAGATAAAAGCCTCTATCAGGAATGCCATATACATAATGAGATTTCCCCTTGTCCGATACCAGACGCATATAATACCCTTCTTTTTCCAATCGATCCCGGAACTCTTTCACGTTGTCGCATTCCTGACGCAAACGATCCATGACGGAAAGCAACTCGTCCTTGAGTAATGGATTAAAGAACTTTCCTTTTGATAACATATCTAACATATTTTCGTATGTATCTTCCCCCAATATGATTTTCCATTCCGCATTAGTATAAGCCTTAGTCATATCAGGATTAATCGTTTTAAAGGTTTCCGACTGCCCTAGAAGATCCTTCACCCGTTCTTTTGCATTATGGCTGCGCAAAGCCTTGTGCAAAGCTGTGTCAAAGAAATATTGCCGGTACTGGGATTCTCCCAACGTCTTGTTCCGGGAAGACTTTCCTTTCTCCATAACTTCAAGCCCATGTTTAAGCTCTAGCTCTCGCATGATCTTTCCGGAACGTCCCTTGCTGTAACTATCAGAGATCCACAAGCCGTTTAAGTCTATCGTAGTGGCAAGTATATGTACATGCCGGTGGTCTTTATCATCGTTCTTTATGATGGTGTAGCAAGAATCACCGTACCCCATTCTTTCTAAATATTCTTTCGCTATTTCAGAAAACTTTTCGTCCGGAAGATCCTCCCCTATCGGGCTGCTAAGAATAAATTCTATATATGGTGATTTCACACGATCATTCAGACCAGCAACAAGGGACATATTACGATACATATTAATAAGAGAATCACCAGAAGAATTATATAATTCCCTAGCTACACCGCTTTCAATCTTCTTTAACTGATAATCGATTTTGCGGTTTAATGCTTCTCCTACAAACGGGTCTTGTATCTCCGCTATCATATTAGTTTATCTGTTATTTGCTTCAACTCTTTAATGTACATTTCTATACTTTCCAATGAAATACGAATGTTTTCATCAACAGGCAAAGAGTTAACGTGCTTTGCAAGTTGATTCAAATTAGTACCTATTTTTTTCAGTTCAAAGACGGTTTGAATATCCGCTTTTTGAAGTTATCCTTTCCCCTAAAACAGATTTTCTTAAATACATAGAAAGTGTTACACCTTCAGCTTTAGCTCGTCTGAAAACCTGTTCCTTTTCTTCTTCAGAAAGACGTGCCCGAATAACTTTAGTTCTATTCTCTTTCATTCTATATTCCTATTCTCTATTCTAATGTATGTGAGTGAAACGAACATCACTCGGCAGCTCGGCTGTCGCAAGGTGGGTTTTGTAGCTACAAAACCACACCTTGCATATACAAAGATAGATAAAAATTATAAAGCACCAAAACTTTAAGATCTATACTTTCGGAAAAATCAACCCAAAGAACTGATTTCCTAATTAACTAAGTAACCAGATAACTTAACAAAAGGAAGAACTGAAAGCATGGCAACAAGAAACAACTAGAAAACTGGTTTATTAGAAAACCAATTAACTAATTAATAAATAAATCAAATAACTTATTAACTAGATAACTAATTTATTGATTGTATAATTAATTAACTAATTGGTTGATTAATTTGTTATACAATAAGATTATTAGTTAATTATTTATTAAACAAGCTGATTAATTTGTTAGTTAGATTATTAATTTATATATTGCGGAAAATTTAAACTCGTAACATTATGGGAAAAATATTACCGGGTATATTCGTAGCATTCGAGAACCCAAAAGGTGGAACAGGTAAATCAACATTAACAGCCTTGTTCGCAGGATATGTACATGAGAGCCACGAGCAGACAGGTTTAACCATTGGCGTTGTTGATATAGACGATGCGCAAAATACAATGGGGGAGTTAAGAGCTTTCGAATGAAAGCACAACAGGAAGAGGATATAAAAAGACGAGTATGAAAGTAATGAGTATATCTTCATCAGACTTCATTAACAGCATAGAATTTCTACAAAGAAAGTTTCGATATAATAGTGGTTGACTTTCCGGGGAAACTTGAAACAGGCAGGAGTAGTAGAAACCCTGATGATGATGGATGTGGTCATTATACCTTTTGCTCCTTCAAAAATCGAAGTATTGCACACTGTAAAGTTCTACAATTACTACAAGGAAAATATCTTATCTAAACGAGAAAGTCTAGGTTACAAAACAATAGTAAAAGGATTGCCCAATAAGGTAACACCTAATTTGCTTGAATATAAAGAGCTTATAGCAAACAAAGACAATTTACCTTTCGAGCTACTGAACAATCATATCAAGGAAAGCAAAGTTAATTACCAAAGAAACCTTTCTACGATAATAAACAACTATAATCACACCTGTGATGATTTCGGAGAAGAAATGATACAATTATTAATCAATTACGTTAAAAAATGAAATTATGGCTGAAGAAAAGAAAAATACAGGAAAACCCAAAACATCAATGTTCGCATTGGTACAGGCTGGTAAAGAAGAAGCTAAGAAAGTTCAAAGTATAAAATCTGTTTCATCACAACAGACTTCAGAAGAGAAAATTCCGGAAGTACAACCAGAAGCCAGCACCACAGAACCAGCTAAAGTTGTTGCTCCAGTACAAGAAGAAGAAATCATTCAAGGAAAATGAGAATATGACAGAAGAACCTTCAGTAACTTTCCCGAATCATTCTTTTACCTAAAGGTCTTTCTTTGCTTTTTCGCTAAAAGAGAGATAATAGACACGGAAACGATAAAGATACCTAGAGAGTTCCATCAAGAACTTAAAATACTATCTACAATGTCAAAAGTTCCAATGATGCAAATGCTAGGAAATCTGCTTGAAGCATTTTTGGAAGAAAATAAGAAAGAAATAGCAAGCTATAAACGCAAATTCATAAACGGTACTTTAGGAAAAAATAGCCATAAGGAAAGGTTGTTTTACCTTTCCTTATCATCTTAATTAGTAAATCATTGGCAATAGAAGACATGTAAATAATCAACTAAAAAATATATATGGGAATAATAAAAGTGCAATGCTCTTGCGGTATGCTATGGCTAAGTGAAACACTTGGCGGTTATGATACCATTTGCGACCATGACGGAAAGATTTGCGGTGCGGTCAACTACCAAGATGAACAGTTCCAAATCATTCAGCCGGAAGAATGCAAGAAGCACAAAAGGGACACAATGAAAGAACTCAAAGGGGCTTTGCAACAGTTAAAATGGAAATAGGGTAGGGGATTTCCTACCTTACTTTCCATTAAGAGATAACCGGTTACTGGTTTTGTTTTGGTTCAACCCCAACAGAACGCAAATATTTATACAAAGTTCTCGTGGAGATATTGAGAATTGAAGCGATCTCTTTTGCTGAATAGAAGGGATCTTTTGACAGATACATTTTCTTTGCTTGCTCGGCTTTCTTTTTCGCTAAATCATTTAAGCCGGGCTTTCTTCCTCCTGTTCTTCCCTCACGTTTTGCGACTTCCCAACCTGCAACCGTTCTTTCTGTACGTAAAACCTGATCGATTTCTGCCAACATTGAAAATATCGGGATCAAAAGTTTCCCGGAAGGAGTGGACGTATCGATATTATGCGTTACATCGACAAGATGCGCTCCCTTATTCATTATTAGATCTACATTCGTCCGGATTTCCTTCATGGATCTGCCTAAACGATCCAACGACCAGACATATAAGATATCCCCAGTTCTAAGATCTTCTAATGCCCGGATTAATTCAGGACGTTCTTTAAACGCTGATTTTTTTCTTGATAAATTTTCTCACAACCAGCCTTTTCTAATGCTTCCAATTGCAAAGCTGGATTCTGATCCGGAGTCGATACACGTGCATATCCTATCTTCATTATAATACGAGGATTTTAATTCTTCATTAAACATTTATTGAGGATTTTAATTCTTCACTTTTTATTTAATGAAGAATTAAAACCTTCATCTTTCATTTGCTTTAGAGCAGCTTCCAACTGGCTCTTTCAAAAATAACTATAAAAGATACCTCACTGTATATCCTAGATATAGCATGAATGCAATAAAAAACACTCCAGAAACAAAGAATGGTATCTTTTCACCTACTATCATATTAATCAAAGTATACAGCATGAAAACTGTCCCTGCATATGCAAAATAAGGGAATGTTCCTTGAAGGAATATTCCGAGAACTGTTAAACATAAGCTTAACAGAAAACAACCTCCAGTTGCTAACCGTTGATCTTCGTGCATATCTGTTTTCCCAAGTAAAATTATTATATTGCAAAGCATAGCACAGGCTCCAATGATACAAACTAACGAGGTATCTAAACTATCCATTTTATACTAATTTACATTATTTAGCCAATCTAGAGCCTCCTGCAACGTATAGGCATACTCCGCATGATAAATATATGAAACTTCATCACCTTGCCTATATTCACGGTTATTGTCTGTTTCTCCTAGAATGTACTCCATGTTTGGAGTTCCTAATCGATGCACACCTATACAATAGGTCAGATTTTCCACTCGTTGGCTTTTTTTAGTTGCTAAAAGAATATCCTTTCTGTATCAATTGCCATATTATTACTCCTTTCTTATTATTTGAAATTATTGCAAATGGCTTATATTTAACCACCATCCATCAGTTTCTAGTACATTTTCCCTACTATTATTATCCTGTATAACTATATGATCATCGTATAATCCATATGTATCACTACAGTCTGCACAAGTGAAGCCTATGGAAACATTGTACTTCATAAACAACTGAAGTAAATCTTTCTTCAAATCTTTAATATCATCATCAGTCATATCTATTATGCTTTTATCATTTTACTTTTTGTAAAGGTAGTAAAATAATTTAGTAAAACAATAAAGTAAAACGTGTTTTTTCTTGATATATGACCCAAAAAAACATTTTACTTAACGTATACCAAAAGTAAAATAGCTGTTGTTTCTCTTTCTCACCTCTGATTAAATGAGATTGGAGAATTATTACTTTCCTCAAAATATGAACAATTTGTCATGCCCGATAGTATTTTTCCGAAAGTATGATGATAT
>ENA-OQKD01000461-OQKD01000461.1-human-gut-metagenome-genome-assembly--contig:-NODE-461-length-10663-cov-2.864844_pt1 | contig 10663 bp, 15 predicted proteins | sample MGYA00242775_ERZ504792 | MGnify/ENA primary metagenome ERZ504792 (study PRJEB26092, sample SAMD00036401) | human gut metagenome | host: Homo sapiens | study: EMG produced TPA metagenomics assembly of...
TTACATTACGTTACCGGTGGGTTTAGTGGATTTTTCTACATTTCCATATTCCGTTTTTTCTGTTGGTATTCTGTTCCAATTTCAAACTGCGGTCTGAAATCTCCATCTCCATCAGCATAAAATCCTACCAGAGAAGAATGTCCTAAATTTCCGCAACTTTGCATCCAATGAAGCATTGAGCAAAAATCATCTATCCACCGTTCATTCATTGTCACTTTAATCGTGAAAGTTTTATCTGCCATACTGTCTCCATTTCATTTATTGATAATGTTCAGATCATTGAAATTTATATCGTTTAAATCACGGCATTTCATAATCAACCACACATCTTTTTCTCTTAGTTTTTTTCATACAAAATATTGTCACATAGCTCATCTAAAATATCCTGTGCATCTTTCTTGTTTTCATAAATTCCAAGTGTTACCCATCCACCACCTGCCAATGAATCTCTAGCTGTGATTGTATATTCTCCATTTTTACTGTCTACAAATTCTTCTTTTTCAGAATCATATAATCTATAAGGTTCTACATTAAATACAGACATTCTATCTGTATTAATTAGTGTTGTTTTGTCCTGTGAAAAAATCATCATATTAAAACTCCTCCGTTTTTATATATATTTTCTTTTTTATTCATCCCAATTTTTCAAAAACTCTTGTACGTATTCATAATTCCAACCGCCAGAACTATTTATATCTGTATTATCCTTCAAAAGATTCCATGCCTCTTCTTTTGTTTCTGCATATCCAAGAAGAAAGTCAGAATCTCCACAGGTTTCACAATAGGTCTGTTCATAGTCTAAAATATCGTCAGATACAAATAAACTTCCCATGTGTGATTCATATATATACATAATTTATTCTCCCACATAAATCATATCTTCAATATATTTTCTATTATCACCTTTAAAGATTGGAATATCATTATCTATAATCCATCTTGACCTAAGTGAATCATTAAAACGGTATTCTTCTTTTATACAACATGATCCATGTTTTTGATAAGAAGGAATATCATTCCAATTAATACCCTTCTGTGTCATTAACATATCCTGGATCTGATCACATGATTTATTTTGTAGTTCTTTGTGAGAAAAGTTTGCCTGACCAACCATCTGAATGGAGTTACGTGTTGCGTCAAGCTGCCGCCAGTAAATCAAATTTGTGACTTCTTCTTTAGGAATATTAAAACACCTAGCGTCAAACATGGCTCCTTTATCATCGGCGGCACAATATACAGAACTCATACGTCTGAAAAAATCTTGTTCTTTTTCTGTATTTATAGGAATTTCTTTTAAGGAATCCATATAGTTCATAAAAAAGTATTTGTTAAATGCCATTGTAGCCATACTTGCTGCAATACTACATACCTTCTGGATTTCATAATCAAACCAAGCAGAGGATGTAAATTTCTTATAATCTATAAGAATTAATGTTATCTCATCAGACTGAGTGTAACCCAATACGCAACCCTGGATATTCTCACATAAATATTTCATGGTATCCTGCATAGTCTTAATTAAAACTTCATCAAAAGGTTTCTGGAATTCTCTTGTGAATGTATGAAAAGCTTTGCCATCAATACGAATCGCAACAGGTGTTCTTCTCATTAATTTTGTCTTTGGTATATTTTCATAAAAGGCTTTCATTCTTATTCCTAAATCATCATATGCTGGCATAAATTATTCTCCTCTCATGTATTTAATTCTACGTTCTACTTCTTCATCATTTTCTTTATCGTTAAAATATTTATAAGCAAGTTCCATAGGGTAATTGTAATCTTTAGCTCTATCCCACATCAGGTATTCACACCAATTTGGCTCGTCCATTCCAGTTTTACTACACCATGAAGGATCTTCGAACATTTCATAAAATCTACCATAATCTTTATCTTGTATAATAGTTGATGCTCCATATCCTTTAATATTTACTAAAACCTCATGCACCATGACTCTTTTGGCAAGCCTGCATAACCATTTCATAAATTCTCTGTATGTATCCTCAAATTCTCTGTCCCTTAACGCAGCGTTTACAACGAGAATATATTCATCCTGTGTCTCTAACCAGCCACGTTTTCTGGATTTGCGTCTATATCTATCCATTAGATTATTTGTAACCTGTCCAAACTCATCACAAGAAGAGGAACAATTATGTCCATTCTTCTGAATCACATAAACATCCATATCTCTTTCTGATCCGGATACAATAGGTAGATGAGATAACACAGTATCAAGAATATATCTTTTTTCTGCTTGTGTACGTCCAAGCGGAGAAACCGTAATAGTTCCATTGATATAAGTCCAAAACGACATAGGGCGGCTCTTTACAAACCAGGCGTGTTCATCCGATGTATGGTTCACAACCAGGTCCATTACCAGCTTCATCCCTTTTTCATGTATCTCTGCCAGAAGCCTGTCGAAGTCCTCCATGGTGCCGAACACATCCATGACAGCCCTATAATCGCTGATATCATAACCATTGTCATCCCCCGGCGACTGATACACCGGGGAGAGCCATATTACATCAATTCCCAGCTCCTTAAGGTAATCCAGGCGGCTCCTGATACCGTTCAGGTCGCCGATGCCGTCACCGTTGCTGTCCTGGAAGCTCTTTGGGTAAATCTGATATACTACGATCTTCTTCCACCATTTGTCTGCTGTGTTATTCTGCCCCATAAGTTACGTCCTCCGTTCGTATAATTAGATGTCTTTATTATACAAAGATTTTTGGCTGCGGTACAGAATAAAATATACAGAATCATATAAAAAATGGTACATCCGGCATTTGCCTGAATTGTACTTTATAAGTTTTTTTACAAAATATGTTCTGTTTCTTCATATTTAACAGGAATATAGATTTCTGTAACAAATTTATCCGGATCATCCGTAATTCCATTGTCAATCATAGTAATCTCGCGAGACACGCCGGTAATCTGCATTTCATGGTTATTGATATAATCTATCAGCTTCCTGTAATAGACATCTGCTTCGTTGTGGCTGCCGCGAAAACAGATAGAAACGCAGAGTTCTTCAGGATGTTGTTCTACTTCACCGTAATAGGTGTCTTCTTTGTCCAGGATAAGAAAAACTAGGTCGTAATTGGTCGAAATGACCGGACTGCAGATTTTCTTTTGAAAATGCCGACACCGACTTTTCCCAGAAATACGAGGGACTGGGGCTGATTTTCTTCCAGACGCGGATCGCATATTCCAGATCCAGATAGGATCTTGGACGCAGGGAATCTTTAAGCCATACGATCCGATATGGCGGGAGTTTTTTTTCAGATGGATCACATTTAGTTCTGCATTTCTGGAATCACGAAGATGCTGGAGACGATGGTCGATTTTTCGCTCAATCGTTTCCAGTTCCTGCTGTTTGGCAGCTACTATTTCTTTTTGTCTAAGAAGTTTTTCTTCGATTATATCAATATCACGGTTCTTCAAAAATTCAGCTATTTCATTTAATGGCATGTCAAGAACCCGTAGATAACGGATTGTATTCAGAACCTCAAACTGGCGAATGCTGTAGTATCGATAGCCGGTTTCACTGTCTGTGTATTCCGGTTTCAGGATACCGGCTTTTTCGTAATGGCGCAGGCTTCCTACGCTAAGGTTGAACATCTTTGCTACATCACCGATCTGAAATAATTTCTTGTCTTCCATATTATATCTTTTGCATCCTTCACAAATCATATTTTTTCAGAAACAGGGATTCTATCCGTTCTCTTCCAGAATCCACGTCTAATTTTTTCTTTCAAAAACATATTCCAATCATAGTTATATAGTATATTACAGTATTCTTTTTAATTTGCCTACCATTATGTCAACTATTTTATTTTGGGCTCAATTTTTATAGTATTTTTTTATTATTTCATCTGATTTCATTCTGTTTACTATCAGATGATTTTGTAGTATACTTATAAAGCAAAATTTACAGGCTGCTGTTTGAGAATGAACAGCAGTCTTTATTGCGTATACTTTTGAAAGGGGTTTTATCATGGAAAAGAAAAAAAGCAGCTTTTCCGGACAGATCGGGTTTGTACTGGCAGCTGCCGGCAGTGCTGTAGGTGTCGGTAACCTATGGCGTTTCCCATATCTGGCCGCAAAAGACGGCGGCGGACTTTTTCTGCTTATCTATCTGGTACTGGTGCTGACCTTTGGTTTTACACTTCTGACCTCGGATATCGCGATCGGACGCCGCACAAAAGAGAGCGCCATTGGAGCTTATACTAAGATGAATCCAAAATGGAAATTTCTGGGAGTTCTGACATTTCTGGTTCCGGTTCTCATTATGACTTATTATGCTGTGATCGGAGGATGGGTTACCAAATATGCTGTAATCTATCTGACAGGACATGCAAGTGCAGCTGCTGAAGATGGATACTTTACATCCTTTATCACTTCACCTGTCGCACCTGTAATCTTTGCACTGCTGTTCATGGCAGTTACTTCACTGATTGTTTATAACGGTGTAGAAGGCGGTATTGAGCGTGTCTCAAAATATATGATGCCGATTCTTCTGGTTCTTGTTGTAGTGATCGCAGGGTACTCCCTGACATTGAAACATACCGATGATGCAGGACAGATTCGTACAGGTATCGATGGTTTTCTTTATTATCTTACACCACATTTCGAGGGATTGACGTTCAAACGTTTCCTGCAGATCCTGCTGGATGCAATGAGCCAGTTATTCTTCTCACTGAGTGTTTCCATGGGTATCATGATCACTTATGGTTCTTATGTAAAACCAGAGATCAATCTGAACAGAGCTGTAAACCAGATTGAGAGTTTTTGATACCGGTGTTGCCCTGCTGGCTGGTGCGATGATCATCCCGGCTGTATTGGTTTTTTCAGGAACAGATGGTATGAGTGCAGGTCCCAGCCTGATGTTTATCTCACTGCCTAAAGTGTTTGCAGCTATGGGAAAAGCCGGAAATGTTGTAGGAATTTTGTTCTTCGTAACTACAATCTTCGCTACACTGACCTCTTGTATTTCAGTGCTGGAATCTATTACTGCAAACTGCATGGAAATCTTCCATACTACCAGTAAAAAAAACTGTACTGGTATTAACTGTAATTTATCTGACTGCTTCTGCGGTTATTGCGCTTGGATATAGCATTTTCTATTTCGAGGTGAAATTGCCAAATGGTTCTGTAGGACAGCTGTTGGATATTATGGATTATATCAGCAACAGTGTTATGATGCCGCTGATTGCACTGCTGTCTACGATCCTGATTGGATGGATCAAAACACCAGATTATGTTATTGACGAAATGGAAAGCAGCGGAGATACTTTTCACAGAAAGAAACTGTATCGGGTTATGATCCGGTATGTAGCTCCGGTTATGATGTTCGTTCTGTTTCTGCAGTCTACCGGAATTTTATCTTAATCTTTCATCTACCAGTTAATTCCTATATCAGGATTGACTGGTAGATTTTTTTCTTTTATACTTTGATAATTTTTTCTCATTTCTTGTATTTTTCGCTTTAATGTGCTATCATTTTAAATTAGCAGACTTATTAATTTTCAAAACCATTTACAGACAGATAAGTCAGACGGATATTAACGATCAGACCAGGAAATTCCCTGATCTGGTTAAAACTATGGATGAGGAGTTTTATTTCATGACCAGAGAGGAATTACTTGAAAAGACACTGCGTTCTTATGCAGCTTATTATGATGTGAATCGTGACTGCCCGGAGGAGCCGTTCGTGGCAGAAGCTGTTTTTCACTCTCATAATGATGCCTATTTTCTGGTAAAGAGTGCCCGGATCGGAGAAGCAGAATCTAACGAATATGTATTTTTTGCTTCTGTAGATAGCCTGGACCGTACACTTCTGGAGCAGTTGGATACTGCTGCCTGGGAAATAGGAGTTTCCCGTGTACGTCCTCACTCTAATCACCGGAATACAGATATTTCACTGATCATTCTCGCTTCTTCCGTAGCTGAAGATGCCGCAAGAGCTGTGCCGAAACTGAAACATTATAAAAGTTACCGCATGAGTCTCTACGGTTTCAGTCATTACCGCCTGTTTGTGGCTGATCTCGCCAACGGAAATCAGCTCTGTAATGCGCAGGGGCGTTCTATGAAAAAGCTCTTTGGCAAAATAATGGTATAGACTTCACATAAGTCTTATTACACAGGGGAAAAGGAGAAAAAACATGACAGCTATATTGATTATTGTAGCAGCGATCATTCTGCTCCTGATCGGTTATGTAGGCTACGGCTCTTGGCTTGCAAAACAATGGGGCATTGATCCGAAAAAATCAACACCTGCTGTAGAAATGGAAGACGGTGTTGATTATGTTGCAGCAAAACCGGCAGTCCTTATGGGACACCATTTTTCATCTATCGCAGGTGCCGGCCCGATCAACGGACCAATCCAGGCAGCAGTATTCGGATGGGTACCGGTATTTCTGTGGTGCATCATCGGAGGCATCTTCTTCGGCGGACTTCAGGATTTCGGTTCGTTTATTTGCATCTATCCGTCATAAACGGTAAATCTGTCGGTGAGATCATCCGTGATTCTATGGGACGCAGAGCCCAGAGACTCTTTTACAATCTTTGCGCTTCTGGTTCTTATCTTGGTAATCGCTTCTTTCGTTAACGTTGTTGCCGGTACTTTTATGAGTGAAAGCGGATTTGGAGTGACTGGTTCTCCATCCGGAAATCAGACTACTGCTATGATTTCATTATTATTTATTGTTCTGGCAGTTATCTATGGATACATAACAAACCGTCTTGGCGTGGGTACACTTCCGGCAACGATCGGAGGCATCATTGGTATTGTTGCTATCGTTATTATTGGTCTGAACTTTGGTTTTGTTATGACACGTACAGAATGGATCGTATTTATCGGTGTGTATATCGCAGTTGCGTCCCTGGTTCCTGTATGGATCCTGCTGCAGCCACGTGATTACCTTTCCAGTTTTCTGCTTTACGGTATGATGATCCTTGCTCTTCTTGGTATCTTTGTATGCGGATTTACAGGACGTGCAAGCTTTAATATTCCGGCATTTACAGGATGGAATACCTCAATCGGAACTCTGTTCCCGGCACTGTTTATCACAGTTGCCTGCGGTGCATGTTCAGGATTCCACAGCCTGATCGCTACAGGTACTTCTTCCAAACAGCTGGATAACGAAAAGAATGCAAAACCAATTGCTTATGGTTCCATGTTGATCGAATCTGCACTTGGTATCGTTGCTCTGATTGCTGTTGGTATGGTATTTGATAAATATACAGGCGGAGCTTTTGGTGGTCCTCCAGCAGCATTTGCAGCTGGTATTGCAACAATGTTCTCTGATGAGGGCTCTTCTGCTTACAATACAATTTATGCGCTTTTAACTCTGGCTGTATCCGTATTTGCGCTGACTTCTCTGGATACAGGAACACGTCTGGGACGTTTTCTGTTCTCAGAACTTTTCCTGAAAGAAGATGAGAAAACATGGAAAGACGCAACAGGAGTACGTAAGTTCCTGGCTCATCCGCTGGTAGGTACTACTTTCCTTGTTGTGATCGGATGTATCCTTGGCGGTCTGTCATTAAGTCAGATCTGGGGACTGTTTGGTGCTGCCAATCAGCTTCTGGCTGGTATTGCGCTTATGGCTGTATGCGCATGGCTTGGACAGGCAGGTAAAAATAATAAAATGTTCTATGTACCGATGGTATTTATGCTTGCTGCAACACTCTGCAGCCTGCTTATCACTGTAAAGAATAAGATCGTTATGATCGGTGCAGGACAGGCTCTGTGGGGCGACTGGTTCCAGCTTATTTTTGCCGCAGCAATGGCTATTCTGGCACTTTTCCTTGTGGCTGAGGGTGTTCAGACATTTAAGAAACAGAAACAGGCGAAAGCAGCTGCATAAAACGATGTAGATAATCAGAAAGACCAGTACATTCAGAAGAAAAATAATTCTGAATATACTGGTCTTTTTTATTTTGTAGTCAAACGGATATTCGCGCGGTATGTCTCGGGTTTTCTGTTGCCATGCATCCGTAAGGAGCTGCCAGTGGCAGGTCCTGTAGGTGACCTTCGCTCACAAAAAACACCTCGTGGGATATTACCTTTGAACAGCAGCGCCCTGAATACAACTATTTATTTTAATTGAGAGATAACAGACCCGATATCGCCATTAATACAGATAGATTTCTGTTTGATTTCTTCAGGAGCTACTGCGTCTCCGACGTTGATGCACGCATAGGTGACGTTTTCCCATTTGTCGGTCATTTGCCAGAAAGGGTATTTGATGATGCCAGGGGTGTTATAGCCTACGCCCAGTTCAAGAAACAGGATGTTGAGATTTTTATGGCGGCAGAGAAAGTCTTCGTATCGGAATGCTGCCTGATGCCACCCCTCATCTTCTACAAAAGTGTTGTCTGCGCGTAAGTTCATGGTCATTGGGCAGCCGCACTGCGGGCAATGAGGTACGAGTCCCGGCGGGATCAGCATTTTCACTTCTTTTATATCCTTTTGAGAGTCTTCAATTAATCTGTCATTGACAATACTGAATCCTTGTGACTTTATCATTTGACGAATCACAACTTCATTATCATAAGTGTTTTGATGACATGGTGTACTGCACTGGAATAATCCGTAATCGCCCTGTGTGTAGAACAGTCGGTGTCTGTCAAATCCAGCTTTCTGGAAGCAATGATCTACATTGGTAGTAAGTATAAAGTAGTCTTTGTCTTTTACCAGATTATACAGATCTGAATATACAGGTTTCGGTGCATCCATATAGCGATTGATATAGATATATCTGCTCCAGTATGCCCAGTGTTCTTCCAGAGAATCAAAGGGATAAAAACCACCGGAATACATGTCCTGAAATCCATATTTATTTATAAAATCAGAAAAATATCTGGTAAATCTTTCTCCTGAATAAGTAAATCCCGCTGATGTAGAGAGACCTGCTCCTGCACCTATGATCACTGCATCTGCATCATTTATTTTCTGTTTTAACTGATTGATCTGTGCTGAGTAGTCTTTCGTAGATTTCTTTATCAAGGTCTTTGAAAACATTGAATATTACCCTCTTTACGCTTGTTTTTTTCTGTAAAAATGCTCTGACTTCTGTTACTGCGATTTCTGCTGCTTTGTCATTTGGAAAATGAAATTCCCCGGTTGAAATACAGCAAAACGCCACATTTTCCAGATTGTTTTCTGAGGCAAGTTCCAGGCAGGAACGATAGCAGGATGCCAGTAATCTGCAGTCGTCTGTAGTCAATCTTCCGCGAATGATCGGGCCGACGGTATGCAGAATATATTTGCACGGGAGATTATAACCCGGTGTGATTTTTGCCTGTCCGGTTGGTTCTTCATGTCCCTGTCTGTGCATTATTTCTGCGCAGTCCAAACGAAGCTGTGTGCCTGCAAATGTATGGATGCAGTTGTCTATACAGCGATGGTTCGGAACATAACATCCTGTCATTCCACTGTTGGCCGCATTTACGATCGCGTCGCACTGCAGAGTTGTGATATCGCCCTGCCATACATAGATTCCTGGTTGGATTGGTGCTAATTCTTCCAGTTTTTCAATACCTTTTTTCATAGTTTCTTCAATTAAATAAGAATCCTGTATTTTCTGGAAATCTGCATTGGTTCGTCTTGGAGGACGAATGTTCATAAGACCACGGAGAAGTAATTTCTGGTCTTCTGTTTTCTGCGGAATAGTAATTCTGTTGTATTCATCGCTTTCTTTTAACAGCTCCTGAATCAGATAGATTCGTTTTTCACTTTGATTCATAGCATATCATCCTCTCTTTCTGATTGCCTGCTTCGGACAGGCTTCCACACATCTTCCGCAGTGCAGGCACTGATTCTGGTTAATTTCTACCGGAATTTTTTCCGTATCAATACACTTCTGAGGACAGACAGAATAGCATAGTTTACATCCAATACAGAAGTCTGTTACCTCGTATCCGGACTTTATTTCTGTTGGGTTTCCCAATGTAAAGTGATCTCTTTTGATATGGGATGGATCACTGATATCAAAGAATTCACCCTCTGCCTCATATATGTTAAATACTTCCAGAACGGTTCTGGTATCCCCTGGATAGATACTTTGCATGTATGTATTTTTCTCAAAAATTTCGTCCAATTTCTCATGGTAAATGTTCTGGATTTTGCCGCGCAAGGAAACAGAGAGCTTGTCCTTTGTGGCTGACAACGCAATATATTTCTGTTCCATTAACTGGGTGTAGAATGCCTTTCCTTTTGCAGTGAGGAAATATACTCCGTTTTCATCCCAAAGCATCATGTCGATCACGCGGGTCTGTGGATGACCGTCTGCACCGATAGTGGCGATGGTGGTTGAGTGAATTTGTTCTACCAGGATTCTCAGGTAATCATTTTTGTTCATGATGAATGCTCTCCTTTTCTGGAATTTTCCATGACTTAACTGTTTCCAGCGAAGCAGAGGTATTCCGCTTCGCTGTATTATAAATATTAAGGTTAATCTTATTTTTCTTCACCTGCTATAATACTTTCGAATTACTTCACTGTTAAAACAGCTCCGACAACTCTACGTATATACTCATCTTAGCATAAATGATTTAAAACTTCATAGTGGCGGGTTACCGGAGAAGTCAGTCGATCACGCCGTGTGGATTTCCGAGATAGATACTCGAGTATTGGGTTGTCTGCTGTCTGGTACTGTCC
>ENA-OQKD01000462-OQKD01000462.1-human-gut-metagenome-genome-assembly--contig:-NODE-462-length-10639-cov-3.176655_pt1 | contig 10639 bp, 9 predicted proteins | sample MGYA00242775_ERZ504792 | MGnify/ENA primary metagenome ERZ504792 (study PRJEB26092, sample SAMD00036401) | human gut metagenome | host: Homo sapiens | study: EMG produced TPA metagenomics assembly of...
TTTTCTGCCAGCTCCAGAGCATAGACGCAGGCCTCATCATAGACATCGCCTTCAGGATCACTCTGCACCATAGCTTTTGTCCGTTCACCTTAATAGAGGCGTTGTGGTAGGCATTACGATGACCGCTTTACCCCGAATTTGTGAGCCGCATAGGCAACACCCTGGGCATGGTTTCCGGCTGAAGCAGTGATCAGTCCTTTTTCTCTTTCCTCATCTGATAAAGTGCTGATCTTATAGTAGGCTCCGCGCACCTTATATGCACCTGTCCTCTGCATGTTCTCCGGCTTCAGAAAAACTCTGTTTCCGGTGAGCTCGGAAAAATAACTGCTTTTGATCAGCTTTGTCTCCTGGGTTACTTTTTTTACAATCTCTGAGGCTTCCTCAAAATTCTCCAGTGTAAGCATATTCATTTTCTCCTTCCCGTATTCTTAATCTTCTTTTTCGTTTACATCAAACAATGCATTTACAAAAGTATCTGCATCAAACTTCTGAAGATCGTCAATAGTTTCTCCCACTCCAATATATTTTACCGGGATATCAAGTTCTGACTGGATCGCAACTGCAATTCCGCCTTTGGCTGTACCGTCAAGCTTAGTCAGAATGATTCCTGTTACATTGGCAACCTCTGCAAACTGCTTTGCCTGAGCAAGAGCATTCTGTCCGGTGGTTCCGTCAAGTACAACCAGAGTTTCAAGATAAGCTTCCGGATACTCCCGCTCCAGAATACGGTAGATCTTTCTCAGCTCTTCCATCAGATTTTTCTTGTTATGAAGGCGGCCTGCTGTATCGCAGAGAAGCACGTCTGCGTTTCGTGCCTTTGCTGCAGCTACTGCGTCATAGACAACAGAGGCCGGATCCGCTCCTGACTGTCCGCCGATAATCTCCACGCCGGCGCGGTCTGCCCACTGGGAAAGCTGCTCTCCGGCAGCTGCACGGAAGGTATCTGCTGCCGCCAGAATCACCTTTTTCCCTTCATCCTTTAATTTTCCTGCCAGCTTGCCTACAGAAGTGGTTTTTCCTACTCCGTTGACGCCAATCATTAAAATTACAGATTTACGGTTTTCAAACTCATATTCTGTGCTGTCTACCCTCATCTGATCTTTGATGCTGTCGATCAGAAGCTGCTTGCATTCCATCGGGTTTTTGATATGCTTTTCCGCAACCTGTTTCTTCAGATTTTCCAGAATTGCAGAGGTGGCGTTGATGCCGATATCCCCCATTACAAGAATCTCTTCCAGCTCTTCATAAAAGTCCTCGTCTATACTGGAATATCCGCTGAAAATGGAGTCAAACCCCGCTACAATATTATCTCTTGTTTTTGCCAGTCCGCTGACAAGCCGTTTAAAAAAGCCCTTTTTTTCTTCAGCCATACTCATGCCTCCTTTTATTTGCTCAGCTGATTTTCTACAAGATCCACAGAAACCAGCGTTGATACACCCTTTTCCTGCATGGTGATACCATAAAGCCTGTCTGCTGCGTTCATGGTTCCACGCCTGTGTGTAATTATAATAAACTGTGTATTTTTCGTCAACTTCTGAAGATACGAAGCAAAACGTCCTACATTGGAATCATCCAGGGCCGCCTCAATCTCATCCAGCAGACAGAACGGAGACGGTTTCAGATTCTGGATAGCAAAAAGAAGGGCTATGGCAGTCAGAGCCTTCTCTCCGCCGGAAAGCTGCATCATATTCTGCAGTTTTTTGCCCGGTGGCTGGGAAATGATCTTAATCCCTGCTTCCAGAATATCCTCATCTTCAGCAAGCTCCAGAGTTCCTTTTCCTCCGCCGAAAAGCTCCTTAAAGGCCTTGTCAAATTCTCTCTGGATATCATGAAATTTTTCTGCAAACTGTCTGCGCATTCCCTCATCCAGCTCCTGGATAATGCTTTCCAGAGTTTTCTCCGCCTGTACCAGATCCTCGTACTGTCCGGAAAGGAACGTATGTCTTTCCAGAAGGTTTTTATAATCTTCAATGGCATTGACATTCACAGAGCCAAGTCTGCGGATTTCATCCTTGATCCTGGAAATATTTTTTTTCATTTCCTGTCTGTCATTAAGCTCCTCTTTTCTGTGGGAAAGAGCGCTGTTTGGAGTGATCTCATATTCCTCCCACATATAGGAAATCTGGTTTTCCCTCTGCTCTTCCACCTTTTCCTCCTGGCTTTTCAGACGGAAACACTCCTTATCAAGAAGAGAGGTTCTTTCTGAAAGCTGATCCCGTTTTTCAAAAAATGCTTTATGACTTGTATTTTTCTCTTCCTTCTGCTGCTGTTTCTCTTCCTTCTGTTCCTGAAGCTCCTGATCCAGCTTTTCGCAGGCCTCCATCGCATTTTTCAGATTCTGGATTCCCTCCTGCTTATGCTTTGTCTCTTCTTCACTTTTCTTGAGATTTTCTTCAAGCTCACGGCTTTCTCTCTGAAAGCTTTCCATTTCTCCCAAAAGACGGATCATGTTTTCCTGAAGAAAGTGTTCTTTCTGAGAAAGAGAGGATTCTTCCAGACGAAGCTCCTCCAGTTCCTTTGTTTTAGATGCTTCCTCAGCCTTCCATTCTTCCAGTTCCTTCTGTTTGGTTTCAATAAAGGTTTCCAGCTCCTTCTCATCCCTCTGAGAAGCCTCCAGTTCCTTTGCAATGCTGGAATGATCTGCCCTGATCTCCACTGCCTGACGGCGCAGCTCTTCCTTTTCTCTGTCAATCTGGCCGTAGCTTTTCTGAATATCAGCTTCCTTTTCTTCCAGCTGCTTCAGATTCATTCCGGCTGTATTCTGCTCTACATACTGCTGTCTCAGCTTTTCCTGAAAGTCCGCAATGGCATCTCTTAAGACATTTCTCCTGCTGCGGTTGTCTCCGATTTCCTTCTGAAGCTCCTGAAGCTCTTTTTTCAAAAGCTCCACGCTGCGCTCCAGCTCCTCGATCTCTCGTCTTCGTCCAAGGAGATTACTGTTATTTTTAAAGGCTCCACCTGTCATGGAACCGCCGGGATTTAAGGATTCTCCTTCAATGGTAACCATACGAAGGCTGTGCCTGTATTTTTTTCCAATAGCAATGGCATGATCAATATGATCCACTACCAGAACCCGTCCCAGAAGGTACTGTACCAGCCCGCTGTACTGAGCTTCTGCCTGAACCAGCGTATCTGCTGTTCCGATCACGCCTTCTCTCTCAGCACTTCTCTTTGAGAAACTACCGCCTCTTCCGCTCATATTACGACAAAGGAAGAAACGGTAGCCCGGCCAAAGTCGGTTTTACTTCAGAAATCCAATCATCCTTTTAGCTGTCTGTTCATTATCTGTGACAATGTTCTGAATGCTTCCTCCAAGAGCAGTCTCAATGGCGATCTCGTAATCTTTTTGTACATGGATGATGTCTGCCACTACTCCGTGGATTCCCGGTTCTCTGCTTTTCTGTTCCATTACGCGGCGAATACTGTTTCCGTATCCGTCATACCGCTCTGTAAGATTTTTTAAAGATTCCAGGCGGGAGGACTCTCTGTGATAGGCTGCCTGGCCGTTCTCCATTTGTCTGCTCTGATTCTTCAGTTTTTCCTGAAGCTTCTGAACCTCACCATCCAGACGCACACACTCTTCATTCATAGAAGCGATGGTATGGGTCACGCTGTCATATCTGGACTGCGCTTTGCTCTTTTCAGATGCAAGAGACTCCTCTTCTGTTTTTAAACGAAGGATGCGCTGGCTGACAGCAGCCTTACGGATATCCAGCTGCTCCATCATTGCATCGAAACGCTGAGCCTTTCCTTTGGTGGTGGCACGGCTGTTCAGGATTTCAATAATCTCATTTTTTCCTTCTTCTACAGCTGAGGTACATGCTGCCACTTCAGCCTGAATGGTTTCCAGCCGATTGTTTTCTTCTTTCAGGCGCTTCCGCTGCTCTCTCAGTTTTTCATGAAGAGCTTCCTTTTCCTGTGTAAGGGTTTCTTTTTCCCTTTCACGTTTTTCCAGTTCTTCCTTCAAAACGCCCAGACGGTTCCGGTAATGATCACTGTTCTGCCCTCCTGCATGGATCTGCTCTTCCAGAATCTGGATCTGGCTTTCATACTGCTGTCTGGAAAGAGCATTCTGCTGCTGTTTTTCCTTCAGCTCTTCAAGTCTTGTATTCAGAGCCTCCAGTTCCTGTTCCAGACGCTCATATTCTACCTTTGTCTGTTCATACGCCTCTTTTGTCTCAGAAAGCTCTTCCTGTGCTCTTTCTGACTTTTCTGCCAGCTCTTTCAGAATATGCCCTGTTTCCTCATAATCCAGAAGAAAAAGATTTACATCCAGATCACGAAGCTCTTCTCTTTTTGTAAGATAGCTCTTTGCTGTTTCCGACTGCTTTTCCAGAGGTTCCAGCTGCCTGGTCAGCTCGGTCAGAATATCTGTCACACGTACAAGATTCTGGCGCTCTTCCTCCAGCTTCTTGATCGTAGTATTTTTTCTCCGTTTAAACTTTACAATTCCCGCAGCCTCGTCAAAAAGCTCCCGTCGTTCCTCCGGCTTTCCACTCAGGATTTTATCAATCTGCCCCTGACCGATAATAGAGTAACCCTCCTTACCGATACCAGTATCATAGAACATTTCCTGAATATCTTTCAGACGACAGTGGCTTCCATTGATCAGATATTCACTTTCTCCGGAACGGTACAGCCGTCTGGTAACCGTAACTTCATTAAAATCCACCGGAAGCTTATGGTCGCTGTTATCCAGGGTAATGGCAACTGAAGCAAAGCTTAAAGGTTTGCGGAGCTCTGTTCCGGAAAAAATAACATCCTGCATATTTCCGCCGCGGAGCTGTTTGGCACTCTGTTCGCCCAGCACCCAGCGGACCGCATCGCCTACATTACTTTTTCCACTGCCATTCGGTCCTACAATACCTGTGATTCCATTATGAAATTCAAAATTGATCTTCTGGGCAAAGGATTTGAATCCGTGTACCTCTATGTTTTTTAAATACATATTTCACCTTTACTGTTTGATTTTCCGGAGCGCCTGGTAGGCTGCAGCCTGTTCTGCGGCTTTTTTCGTATGTCCGGCGCCGTTTCCTGCAGGAATACCGTTGATCCTTACCTCAACTTCAAACTGCTTGTTGTGATCCGGTCCGCTTTCTCCGGTAAGCACATATTCCACCGGCTGCTTTCCGTCCTCCTGCACAAGCTCCTGGAGGATTGTCTTGCTGTCGTAAAAAAGCTGTTTTCTCTCTATATCATTCAAAATGAATTTCAGCACAAATTCCCTGGCTCTCTCAAAACCACCGTCCAGATAAATCGCGCCCAGAAGCGCCTCTGTGGCATCCGAGACAATGGAATCACGCATTCTTCCTCCTGTCATATCCTCTCCCCTTCCCAGAAGAAGATATTCCGGCAGTCCAAACTGTCTTGCACAATAGGCAAGACTGGGTTCACATACAAGGCTTGCTCGTTTTTTTGTCAGCTCACCTTCCGGAATCTGCGGAAAACGGGCATAAAGCACATCACTGCTGATCAGCTCCAGAACAGCGTCTCCCAGAAACTCAAGTCTCTCGTTGCAGCCCAGCTTTCCGAGCGTTTTTTTCATTGGCGTAGGAGCTGTGTGTCAGCGCCTGACGCAGTAAGTTTTTTATTTGCGGAACCTGTAGCCGATCTTCTGTTCCAACTGATCCATAATCTTTCCCTCTTTCTGTTAATTCTCCTGATGGCCTTCCGGCTTTGCAGGAGGCTGAATCCGCTCTGCGATTTTTTCATTGATCTTCTGCTGTTTAAACTGAACGCACTGGAAAACCGCATTTTTAATCTCCACCGCTTTTGCGCTTCCGTGAGTCTTTACCACAAGTCCTTTCAGACCCAGAAGAGGCGCGCCGCCGTATTTCGTTGTATCAAAATCCTTCAGAGTTTCTTTCAGAGCAGGCTTGATCAAAAGCGCTCCTATTTTACTTCTGAGATTCTTCATCATGCCCCCCTTGATCTTTTTGATCAAAGAGCCGCTGACGCCTTCATAAAGCTTCAGGATCACATTTCCCACAAAGGCTTCACACACGATTACGTCTGCATAGCCGGAAGGAATGTCTCTTGCCTCAATACTTCCGATAAAATTAATGCCTTCCGTTTCTTTCAGAAGCGGGAAGGTCTCTTTTACAAGAGCATTTCCTTTTTCTTCCTCTGCCCCGTTATTGACAATGGCAACTCTGGGATTTTTGATTCCCACAACCTGTTCCATATAAATGGAACCCATTTTTGCAAACTGAACCAGATGAGAAGGTCTTGCGTCCACATTTGCCCCGCAGTCGATCAGAAGGCTTACGCCTTCCATGGTAGGGATCAAGGGAGCCAGAGGAGGACGCTCTACTCCTTTGGCTCTGCCCACAAGCACCTGTCCGCCTACAAGTACGGCTCCGGTGCTTCCGGAAGAAACAAAGGCGTCTGCCTCATGTTTTTTTACAAGATTCAGCCCCACAACAATGGAAGAATCCTTTTTTTTGCGGATTGCAAACACCGGAGGCTCTGCTGTTTCGATCACCTCCGAGGTGTGTACGATCTGTATTCTTTCTTCAGGATACCCCTGATATTTATTCAGTTCCTTTTTAATTACGTCTTCAAGTCCGGTAAGGATCACAAAAATATCCTCACGTTCCTTTACGGCTTCTACGGCTGCCTTTACAGGTTCCTCAGGTGCATTGTCGCCTCCCATGGCATCCACAACTACTTTTACTAACTCTGCCATAATACGCCTCCTGTTAAAATTTCAAACTTTATCATACTAAATCTAAAGGGGTAAAGTCAAGAGATGTCAGAAAATTATAGGCTGTTTTGCAGATTCTCTCCATCCAGCACAGCCTCTGTAAGTCTGTCCCCCTCATAAGTCAGCTTCAGCGAAAAGAACGGAGCGTTTTCCTTCAGCAGTCTCAGAAAGATCTTATCACCCTCCCAGAGATTCACATTCAAAATGTCCTCCTTTTTCACCCATTCCAGGACGCCTTCATCGCAATCCTTCATCTTTCCGGTAAAACCGTCCGCTGTATAAAGGCACATATATTCTGTTCCATAATTTTTCTGTGTAAAGGTGACGATTCCCCGGAATTTCCAGGAGGTCAGAATCAGTCCGGTCTCCTCATATGCCTCCCTTAAAAGACACTCCTCCGGACTTTCTCCCTCTTCAAAATGTCCCCCGATACCAATCCATTTATCTTTGTTTACATCATTTTTCTTTGATACTCTGTGGAGCATCAGATATGCTTCTTCTTTTTCTACATAACAAAGTGTTGTCATGGGACTTTTTTTCACTGCCCTGCACCTCCTGTAAAAGTTTATTTCCTGTTCTGTGCTTCTATTTCTTCCGCAAGATCATTCAGGTAAACCCAGCGGTCCATTTTTTCTTCCAGAAGAGCCTCTGTCTCCTCCTTCTCCTTTGTCAGCTCATTGAGCTTTCCGGAATTTGTGGCGTTCGCCATAATATCCTGATCCAGCTTTTCGATCTTTGCTTCCAGCTTCGCAATGTCCTCATCAATGGTATCGTATTCTCTTTGTTCCTTATAAGAAAATTTAAGCTTTGCGGGCCGATTTTGTTTCCAGGTCTTTGCAGAATCCTTTTCTCCGGAATCAGCTGCATCTCCGGTTTCCTTAAAATTTTTACTGCTTCCGCCGCCCTTTTTCCCGGAACCGGAATCACTGCTGTCTCCGAACCGTCTCTTTTTCGCTTCCAGATAATCCGTATATCCGCCCTCATACTGTGTAAGATTTCCGCTTCTGTCAAACTCAAAAATCCGGTCTGCAATATTATCCAGAAAATACCGGTCATGAGAAACAGCGATCACAATTCCCGCAAAAGAATCCAGATAATCCTCCAGAATAGTCAGTGTGGGAATGTCAATATCATTTGTAATCTCATCAAGAAGCAGTACGTTTGGAGCTGCTGCAAGCACTTTCAGAAGATACAGGCGCTTCTTCTCTCCTCCGGAAAGCTTTTCTATCGGCGCATACTGCATGGAAGAATCAAACAGAAACTGTTCCAGAAGTTTTGCGGCGCTGATCAGCCCGTCCTTTGTAGGAATGTACTCTGCAACATCTTTGATATAATCGATCACCCGCTGGCTGGTGTTCATTTCCTCAATTTCCTGAGAAAAATAACCGATCTTTACTGTTTCTCCAATTTCCACTTCTCCGCTGTCCGGCTGTATGATCCCTGCAATTATTTTAAGAAGCGTGGATTTCCCGCAGCCGTTGGGCCCGATAATTCCCAGCCGCTGATTTTTCAGCACAATATAGTCAAAATCCCGGATGCAAACCTTATCTCCAAAGCATTTGGAAATATGATGAAGCTCTATGGTCTTTTTGCCCATTCTTGTCTCTACAGAGTCGATCTCCACATTTTTATCGCGGACAGGCGCAGTGCCGTTTTTCAGCGTCTCCAGACGGTCAAGCCTTGCTCTCTGCTTGGTGGTTCTTGCACGGCAGCCCCGTTTTGCCCATTCCAGCTCCATTCTGAGAATGCTCTGACGTTTTCTCTCTGATGCCAGCTCCATTTCTTCTCTCTCGGCTTTCATTTCCAGAAACTGAGAGTATTTTGCCTCATAGGTATAAATTTTTCCATGGCTGAGCTCCAGGATCTTATTTGTAACACGATCCAGAAAATACCGGTCATGGGTTACCATGATCACTGCTCCCTTAAAACGGTTCAGATAATCTTCCAGCCATCCTGCCATTTCATTGTCCAGATGGTTGGTAGGCTCATCCAGAATGAGAACGTCTGCCGGATTGATAAGAACTCTTGCCAGAGCAACTCTTTTTTTCTGCCCTCCGGAAAGATGGGCAATCTCTTCCTCATGATCCACAATGCCCAGTTTATTCAGGATCATATGAGCATCTGTTTCCGGATTCCAGTCCTGCTCTTGTTTTCCTGCAGTAACATAAGAAAGAATCGTAGCTCCTTCAGGAAATTCCGGATGCTGGGACAGACAGGAAATACGCAGTCCGTTCTGCATGATCACCTGTCCCTGGTCTGGTTCCTCTGTTCCTGCCAGAATCCTTAAAAACGTTGTTTTTCCCGTTCCGTTGATTCCGATCAGGCCGATCTTATCACCCTGATGAATTCCCACTGAAATGTCATCAAAAATCACTTTGTCACCGTAGATTTTACTGATATGTTCCATATTTAAAATATTCATATATTAATCTCTCTGTACTTTCTTATTTATTTTACTGTAAATACCCAAATTGAAAAGATGTATCATGCTCTCCTGTATTTTTATGATTTTTTTTTCTCATTTTCCGCCTTGGGAAACTTTTTCAAATAGTAGATCACAAACAGCACTGCAGTGATCCCCCAGGATACCGGATAGCTGAGCATAATTGTCTCAATTCCCGGAAAAACAGGAAGAACTGCCAGCATCCAGGTGATCCTCATAATGCACACACCGCCGCAGGTCAGGATCACAGGTACAAGCACTTTTCCAGCTCCCCGGAGCGCGCCGGAAAGAATTCCGATGGCAACATAGAGGAAATAGGACGGCATCAGATAACGCATCATATAAACGCCGATCTCCACCACCTGATGATCAGTAGTAAACAGTCTGTACAATGGCTCTGCAAAAACAATCAGAAGCCCGCTGAGCAGAAATGCCGAGCTGTAGGACATTCCCAAACATACCCGCACACTTTTCCGCATTCGTCTTGTTTTTCCTGCGCCGTAATTTTGTCCCACAAAGGTAGTAATTGCAATGGAAAAGGCATTGACCACCATCCAGAATACTGCATCAATCTTTCCAAAGGTTCCCCAGGCAGCTACGTAATCGGTTCCCAGCCTGTTTACAAATACCTGGATCACAATATTTGCCACACAGTACATGGCAGCTTCAATGCCTGCCGGAATCCCGATCCGAAGTATAGATTTTAGTGAAACCCCGTAAAAACGGATCTTTTTTATTTCCAGCCGGAAAAATCCATGATCCTTCATCAGCATTCCCGTAACGAGAACTGCGCTGACCCCCTGACAGGATACTGTGGCAATGGCAACTCCCCGAACTCCCATTCCAATAGCCACCACCAGAACAATATCCAGAATAATATTTAAAATACAGGCAACTATCAGAACATATAGCGGCCGTCTGGAATCACCCATTGCCCGAAGCACAGAGGCGCCCATATTATAGACAAGATTAAAAACAATCCCCATAAAATAAATATGAAGATAGGTTCTGGAATCTGCCATCAGCTCAGCCGGTGTATTCATTGCTTTCAGAACTGCATCTGACAGAAAGAATCCTGCCGCTCCGATGATCACTCCTGCCGCCAGAGAAAAAGCATAAGAGGTATGTACGGTTTTGTCCAGATTTTTCCTGTCCTGGGCGCCGAAAAACTGAGATACAACAACCGCAGCTCCGGAAGTAAGACCTACAAACACCTCAACAATCAGGTTTACAATCTGATTGACCGATCCTCCTACTGCGGCCAGCGCTTCCTTACCCACAAAACGACCGACAACAATTGTGTCGGCCGTATTATAAATCTGCTGAAAAAAAACGTTCCGAAATACAATCGGAAAAGAAAAAATAATAAAAAGCTGCTTCCAGATCACACCCTCTGTAATCTGATTTTCTTTTGTTCATATCCACTCTCCCCCGAGACTAAAAAATTCCTCTGCTATGCAGTATAGCAGAGGAATTAGTGAAAATCAATT